>ENA-UONX01000853-UONX01000853.1-human-gut-metagenome-genome-assembly--contig:-P74old-NODE-853-length-36903-cov-80.861214_pt1 | contig 36903 bp, 30 predicted proteins | sample MGYA00242466_ERZ724013 | MGnify/ENA metagenome assembly ERZ724013 | reverse complement strand
TGTTGCCCAGATGGAACGAGGAGCCGCCGTAGAACGGGATGCGGAAGAACAGGTAAGCCACAAGGCTCAGCGCGGCCATGACGCCGGTGAGGGCCAGCTCCTTGGTAGTAAAGGTGCGCTTATACAGCACACTGGCAAACAGAATGACGATGACAACGACTGCCAGCAGCAGCCACATTGCGGTAGTAGACATGATGTACGTTCCCTCCAATTTCCAATGAAAGCTCCAAAGACTCTCATTTTCCCGCGGACCTGCAGATAAACCTACAATCCTACTTGACATTTGGGTGTCCGGCGGGTATGCTCCTATTATACGCAGAACTGGCACCATGAAAATACCCAGAACAAAGTTTTTTTATGGGGTCAGTTTGGCAGAATGCCCAGACAGGAGGAAGGTTTTATGGTCCATCTGACCACGGCACTGGATGCAGACTCCGGCGTGCCATTGTACGAGCAGCTCTATCGCAGCCTGGCCGGGGAGATGCGCAGCGGCACGCTGGCGGCGGGCACACGGATGCCCGGCAAGCGGCGGCTGGCGGCGGAGCTGTCCGTCTCGGTGAACACGGTGGATGCCGCCTACCAGATGCTGGCGGCGGAAGGGTATCTGGAATCGCGGGAGCGCAGCGGCTTTTATGTACAGGAATATCTGGCCCTGCCGCAGGCGGCCGCGCCGGGAGCCGCAGCGCTGCCCAGACAGCCGCAGCCCCAGCCGCCCGCGCCGCCGGTGCGATACGATCTTTCCACCCGGGGCGTGGACCCGGGGCTGTTCCCGTTCCGCACCTGGGCGCGGCTGCAGAAGGAGCTGCTGTATTCCTCGCCCGAGCTGCTCACCCACGGCGATGCCCAGGGCGACCCGGCTTTGCGGCAGGCACTGGCCGATTATCTTTCCGAGTATCGGGGCGTGCAGTGCGGGCCGCACCAGATCGTGGTGGGTGCGGGATTGGAATACCTGCTGGGCCTGCTGGCCCCGCTGCTGCCCGGCCCGGCGGCAGTGGAGACCCCGGGCTACCCCCGCGCAAAGCAGGTGCTGGAAAACAACGGCGTGCCCTGCTGCTGTGTGCCGGTGGACGGCGACGGCCTTTCGGTGGCGGCACTGAACCGCTCGGACGCAGCGGTGTGCTACGTCACACCCAGCCACCAGTTCCCCACCGGCGTCACCATGCCGGCAGGCCGCCGGGCCGAACTGCTGCACTGGGCGGCCCGCAAACCGAGGCAGCGGTACATTATAGAGGACGACTACGACTCCGAGTTCCGTTTCGACACCCGCCCGTTGCCAAGCCTGCAGGGCATGGCGGGCGCGGACGGCCCGGTGGTGTACCTTTCCACCTGCTCCCGCAGCCTCGCGCCCAGCATCCGCATCGCCTACATGGTGCTGCCGGAGCATCTGCTGCCCGCCTGGCGGGAAAAGTACCGGCTCTATTCCGGCACGGTGAGCCGCTTCGAGCAGCAGACGCTGGCCCGCTTCATCACCGAGGGCTACTTCACCCGGCATCTGGCCCGGGAACGGGTGGCCTACAAGGCCCGGCGCGACGCCCTGACCGCAGCCCTGACTGCCGCCTTTGCGCCGAAAGAGCTGACCCTTGCGGGCCTGCACACCGGGCTGCACCTGCTGGCAGCGCTCAGGGACCCGCCGCCGGATGCCGCCCTGCGCCGTGCCGCCGAAGCTGCGGGCATGGAGCTGGGCCTGCTGAGCGACTACGACCTGACCGGCGATGCACCTTCGGCAGCGGGCACGCTGGTGCTGGGTTACGGTTCGCTGAAAGACGACGCCTGCGCTTCGGTGGGCGAGACGTTGAAGAAGGTCTGCACCGCCGCGCGGGAAGCATCGGTGACGGTGTAAGTGCCGGTGGCCGTGTCCCAATCGCCGGGCAGGGCTTGTGCTTCGATGCTGGCGGCGTTGTTCGCGAGGAATTCCAATGTGCGCTCCAGCGTGTCGTAGTCCAGCGCGGTCAGGTCGGTGAGCAGGGAGGAACTGACCCCGCGCAGGGCATCCGGCAGGGTGGTGGGCAGCAGGTCGAGGTTCTGCCGGAAAAAGGCGTCCCACACGGCGGCCCGGGCGGCGGCGGTGCGCTGGGGTGAAAGGGCCGCATCGGCCTGCAGCTGGCAGAGCAGTTCGTGGGCGTCCCCGGCCGAGATGCCCTGCACCGCCCGGCTGCGGCCATAGCGGGCCAGCTCGTCGTCGGTCAGCGCGCCGGAAAGGCTCACCCGCACCGGCCCGTAGCGGCCCGCGATGCGTTCCAGCACAGCAGGCGAGAGGGCCAGGTAATGGGTATCCTGCGGCAGGGCCAGCGTTTCAGTCAGGGCTTCGCGGCAGCGGGCCGGGCCTGCGGCGGTGTAGCACTGGGCGAGGGTGGCTTCGCCCTCGGCAAATGGCACGGTGAGGGCAGCGGGTACGCTGAGCAGGTGCACGCAGTTCTGGCTGGCGTTCAGGTAGGCCAGCAGAAAGCTGGGCTGTTCGCCGGGCACGCACAGCAGCACGGTGAGCTGGTCGTCGGCCTTCGGCAGCCGGATGGGGATGCCGCTCTCACTGCGGGCGGTCTGCCGCAGCTGGGTGCGCAATTGCTGGCGGCTGAGCAGCGCCGTGCCGCCCACCAGCGGCACCAGCACCAAAAGGGCCGCCAGCAGCGACGCCCAGAACGGGTCCCAGCCCCGGCGCTTGTGCCGTTTGTGCATGAAACATCCCTGCCTTTCCGGTGGGGAGTATTGACTGGAATGGAAGGGAATATGCAATTTTCCGGCCAGTGGGCAGGGAGTTTCTCCGAGGACCGTCCGCTGGGGTGGGACCCTGTTGCCCGAAGGGCAATAGGGCGGGCGATGGAATGGCCCGATTCGTGTCCGAGGAGAAAGCTACCGGCACGCTGGCCTTACTACGCCGCTGTGAAAAGTCATACAAAAATAAAATTCACCCTGTGGCATAACAGATGAAACCGCCGCATAAATTGGAGTGAATGTCTTGCGCAGGCGGACAAAATATGGTATCATCTTTCTATCGCGCACATCTGTGCGCAGCAGGAGAACTGAAAAGACGTGTGCGGCAAAGGGAAAGATCCGCGCACTCTGGAGAAACCCGCGCAGCGGGTGCCGAAGGTGTAAGGCCGCCGGGAAAGCGGCTGTATCTCTCAGGCAAAAGGACAGAGCATCGTCTTTTGCGCACAAGGGCGTGCGGCCGGGAACACGGCGCACCCGGCGGCGGAAAGAAATGAGAGCGCTCCGGATTTTGCGGGCAGAGCCTTTGGCGGGCTTTGCCCGTTTTGTTTTTGTGTATAGGGGGAAAGAGAGTTATGGTCGAGATCGTCACGCAGGTGAACAACGCCGTCAACGGCGTGGTGTGGGGGCCCTTCGGGCTGGCACTGCTGTTCTGCACCGGGTTCTGGATGAGCGCCCGCACGGGCTTTTTCCAGTTCCGCAAAATGGGCTACTGGCTCAGGCACACCATCGGTGCCATTTTCACCAACAAGGATGTCACCACCCACACCAGCAAAGAGGATATGGCCATCAGCCAGTTCCAGAGCATGTGCACCGCGCTGGCGGGCACCATCGGCACCGGCAACATCGTGGGTGTGGCCACGGCCATCGTCTCCGGCGGCCCGGGTGCTATCTTCTGGATGTGGGTCATGGCATTGCTTGGCATGATGACCAGCTTTTCCGAGAACATACTGGGCGTCTACTACCGCCGCAAGAACGAAAAAGGCGAGTGGTCGGGCGGTGCCATGTATTACCTCACCGACGGCCTGGGCGCGAAGAAGGGCTGCAAGCAGCTGGGCAAGGTGCTGGCTGTGCTGTTTGCCTGCTTTTGCATCCTGGCGTCCTTCGGCATCGGTAACATGAGCCAGATCAACTCCATTGCCGGCAACATGAACGCGGCCTTCGGTGTGCCCACCCTCGTCACCGGCCTGTGCCTGATGGTGGTCACGGCCCTCATCGTCATCGGCGGGCTGAAGCGTGTGGCCGCCGTCACCGAAAAGCTGGTGCCCCTCATGGCGCTGTTCTACATCGCAGGTGCCCTCGTCATCGTGGTGGTGCACGCGGGCAATATCCCGGCGGCCTTTGCCGCCATCTTCAAGGGTGCCTTCAACCTGAACGCCGCCGGCGGCGGTGCGCTGGGCTACGGCATCAGCCAGACCATCACCTGGGGCTTCAAGCGCGGCGCCTTCTCCAACGAAGCGGGCCTGGGCTCTGCGGTCATGGTCAACTCCGCCTCCAACGTCAAGGAGCCGGTGCATCAGGGCATGTGGGGCGTGTTTGAGGTGTTCGCGGATACCATCGTGGTCTGCACCCTCACGGCACTGGTCATTCTGACCACCGGTGTGGTCGATTTGGAAAGCGGAGCCGTGCTGGCCGGTGTGCAGGACAACGCGCTGGTGGGCCAGGCATTCACCGCTGCCTTCGGCAGCTTTGGCCCCAAGTTCATCGCCATTTCCATCCTGCTGTTCGCCTACTCCACCACCCTCGGCTGGAGCCACTACGGCACCAAAGCTGTGGAATATCTGTTCGGCACCACCGGCAGCCGCATCTATAAAGTGGTCTTCGTGGGCATGACCGTGGTGGGTGCCACCATGAAGCTGGGCCTTGCGTGGGACCTGTCCGACACCTTCAACGGCCTGATGATGATCCCGAACCTCATCGGTGTGCTGGCACTGTCCGGCACCGTGGTGGCCATCACCCGCAACTACTTCGACCGCCGCGTGAAGGGCAAAGACATCGAGCCCATGTGGTCGGCCTTCCCGGAGTACCAGAAGCAGGAAGAAGCCGAAGCCGCCGCCGAGGAGGCAGAGCAGGAGAAGGCCGCGAACCAGTAAACGCAAAAACCAAAAATGTCAGCCGCAGGGCCGTCCGCAGACGCGGGCGGCCCTGCTTTTGCCTGCCCCGCCTTGCGAAGTGTGTGCATCCGTGATACACTGAGGGCAAAAGGAGAGCATTTGCTGAAAAACGATTTTCCAAAGAGCGGGCGTGTGCGGCCCCTCGGACAGACAAGGAGAGGACAAGCCCCATGGCATTCATCAGCGTTTTCGATGTTCTGGGCCCGAACATGATCGGCCCGTCCAGTTCCCACACCGCAGGCGCGGAGATCATCGCCTTTCTGGCCCAGAAGATGATCGCCCCGCCGCTGCGCCGGGCAGACTTTACCCTGTACGGCTCCTTCGCCAAAACTTACCACGGCCACGGCACTGACCGCGCCCTGCTGGGCGGTATCATGGGCTTTTCGGCCGATGACACCCGCATCCGGGATTCCTTCGCCATCGCCGAACAGCGTGGCCTTGTCTACAGCTTTACCCCCAACGAGACCGAGACCGACCTTCACCCCAACACGGTGGACATCCGCATGGAGAACGCCGCCGGGCAGGTGATGACCGTGCGCGGCGAGTCGCTGGGCGGCGGCAAGGTGCGCATCGTGCGCATCAACGGCGTGGCGGTGGACTTTACTGGCGAGTACAACGCCCTCATCGTGGTGCAGCAGGACAAGCCCGGCGTGGTGGCCCACATCACCAAAATTCTCAGCGACCGCGGCGTGAACATCGCGTTCATGCGCCTGTTCCGCGAGGAAAAGGGCCACACCGCCTACACCATCGTGGAGTCGGACGAGCGCCTGCCCGAGGACGTGGCGCAGCTGCTGCAGGAGAACCCGAACATCCACGATGTGATGGTCGTGCAGCCGTAAGGAGGGGGAGCGAAATGAACATGGATTTCAAATCCGCAAAGGAACTGCTGGCGCTGTGCGCCGAGAACGCACTGCCCATCTCCGAGGTGATGCGCCGGCGCGAATGCCTGCTGGGCGAAGTGGAGCAGGACGCCGTGGACCGCCGCATGGCGAAAGCGTGGGACATCATGCGCGCTTCTGCCACCCAGCCGCTGGAAACGCCCATCAAATCCATGGGCGGGCTCATCGGCGGCGAGGCGAAGACCCTGCAGGCCCACGCGGCCGAGGGCAAGGGCATCTGCGGCGACGTGCTGCAGAAGGCCATGACCTACGCCATGGCCGTGCTGGAAGTGAACGCCTCCATGGGCCTGATCGTGGCCGCGCCAACGGCCGGCTCGGCGGGCGTGGTGCCGGGCCTGCTGCTGGCCCTGCAGGAGTGCTATGACCTGCCGGATGGGCGCATCGTGGAGGCGCTGTTCAACGCCGGTGCGGTGGGCTACCTTGCCATGCGCAACGCCACCGTGGCCGGTGCCGTGGGCGGCTGTCAGGCCGAGGTGGGCATCGCGTCGGCCATGGCGGCGTCGGCCGCCGTGGAACTGCTGGGCGGCACGCCGCAGCAGTGTCTGGATGCGGCTTCCACCGTGCTGATGAACATGCTGGGCCTTGTGTGCGACCCGGTGGGGGGCCTTGTGGAGTACCCCTGCCAGAACCGCAACGCCGCCGGTGTGGCCAACGCCCTTGTTGCGGCGGAGATGGCCCTTTCCGGCATCCGGCAGCTGATCCCCTTTGACCAGATGCTGGATGCCATGTACGCTGTGGGCAAACGCCTGCCCGCCGAGCTGCGGGAGACCGCCCTTGGCGGCTGTGCGACGACCCCCGCCGCCTGCGCGGCCTGCGGCCTGTGCAGCGGGAACTGATCTTTCAACATGCAGCGCCGCCGGTGTGGAAACGCCCGGCGGCGTTTTTGCGCGTTCGTGACCGGAAATGCCGGCCCAGACGGCGGGGCTTTGCATCTTTTTGTGCAAACACACCGAAAAGATGGCCGGGATGACTGGCGCTTGTCTGCGAAATGTGATAAACTAAACGCAGAAGTGCTCTGCGCAGCCCGTGCAGAGCGGCAAAAAAGATGATAAGTGAGGTCGTTTGTAATGAAGATCATTCGTGCAAAAGATTATGCGGATATGTCCCGCAAGGCAGCCAATATCATTTCGGCACAGGTCATTATGAAGCCGAACTGCGTGCTGGGCCTGGCCACCGGCGGCACCCCCGTGGGCGCATATGCCCAGCTGGTGGAGTGGTACAACAAGGGCGACATTGATTTTTCCGAGGTCACCACCGTCAACCTGGACGAGTACCGCGGCCTGCCCAAGGAGCACCCGGAAAGCTACTGGAGCTTCATGCACAAGAACCTGTTCGACAAGGTGAACATCGACCCGGCCAAGATCAACCTGCCGGACGGCACCAACCCCGACGCCGAGGACGCCTGCACCAAGTACAACCAGATCATCCACGCTGTGGGCGGCATCGACCTGCAGCTGCTGGGCATCGGCCACGACGGCCACATCGGCTTCAACGAGCCGGGTGAGGCCTTTGAGCTGGAGACCCACTGTGTGGACCTGACCCAGGAGACCATTGAGGCCAACAAGCGCTTCTTTGACGGCAACGTGGACCTTGTGCCCAAGCAGGCCTACACCATGGGCATCAAGACCATCATGCAGGCGCGCAAGGTGCTGATGGTGGCCAACGGCAAAGGCAAGGCCGAGATCATCAAGAAAGCGTTCTTCGGCCCCGTCACCCCGGAGGTGCCCGCCAGCATCCTGCAGATGCACCCGGACTTCATCCTTGTGGGCGATGAGGAAGCCCTGAGCCTGATCTGATCGTTTTGCGCTCCGGCTGCCGCACAGTGTGATGCTGTGCGGCAGCTTTTTGTTTCCAGCGGCTTTACAATCGGGCCAAAAGGCGGTATTCTTTATATGATACTTTTCTCAGGAGGAAACCATGGACATCCGCCAGCTGCACTATTTTTTGGTCTTGTGCGATGAAATGAACTACAGCCGCGCGGCACAGCGGCTGTTTTTGTCGCGGCAGGCTCTGCGCCAGAGCATCACGGCGCTGGAAGCAGAGCTGTGCGGCCCGCTGTTCCTCAGCGCGCACCACAAGCTCACCCTCACCGACCGCGGCATCAGCCTGCAGCGCCACGCGGCGCCGGTGGTGGAGCAGTTCCAGCAGATGCAGGCGGCGCTGCGGGCCGAGATCCAGTCCGCCCAGCCGGTGTGCATCGGCATCAGTGTGTCGCTGGTGCCGGACTACCTGCCCGGGCTGGAAACGCAGCTGGACAAGTTCCGCCAGCAGTACCCCCATGTGGAGATGCGCTTCCGCATGATGGACAACGACGCCGTGGCCGACGAAGTGGAGCAGGGCGAGCTGGACGCGGGCCTTGTCATCGACCTGGGGTGCGCCGCGCCGGTGCTGGCCCGCACCACCCTGCGGGCGGACCCTGCCTGCCTGCTGGTGCCCAGGGGCCACCCGTTCTGGGAGAAAGAGAGCATCCCCCTTGCTGACCTGCGGGGCCAGCGGGTGCTGCTGCCCAGCCTGCGGCAGGACCTGTTCAGCCCGCTGTGGTCGGCCTGCGCCCGGGCGGGCTTTGCGCCCAACGCCGAGATCGGCCCCAGCTTTTACCAGGCCTACTACCTGGTACAGGAGCAGCTGTGCACCTGCCTGACCCGCTATGAGCCCGGTGCCCGGCGGGAGCTGGACCGCGTGCGCGATGTGCTGCTGGAAGACCTGCCGCCCCTGTGCGTTTCGCTGGTGCAGCGGCGGGACACGAGCTCTGCCTATATCGACCTGCTGCGCAGCTACCTGCTGGAGGTTCTGGGCAGCACCGCCAGCCTGCCGCCCCGCCGGGGACGGCCGGCAAAGCCCTTCTACACCGCGCCGGTGCTTTCCAGCGCCGCCGCCAAGGCTGCCCCGGAGCATCCCGCCCCGGGCACCCAGCTGCCCTTTGCGGGCGGCAACAACTTCCGCGAGCTGGGCGGCTATCTGGCCGACGAAGGCAAGCATGTCAGGTGGGGGCAAATTTACCGCGGCATCCCCACGGGCAAGCTCACCGGCGAGGCCGACCGCAGACTGCTGGATTCGCTGGGCCTGCGGCTCATTCTGGACCTGCGCAGCAGCGGGGAAGCGAAGAAGGAGCCGGACTATGTGCCGGACGGCGCACGCCTGGTGCAGATCTGCGGCCTGTGCGCCGAGGACGGTGCCGAGATCGCCTTTGCGCCCGGCGACATTGAAAAGCTGATGCAGACCGCAGAGGAAGGCGAGAGCATCTCCCAGCGGCTGTACCGCCGGATGCTCACCGGCAACAAGGCGTTCAAAGAGCTGTTCCGCGCGCTGGAAGCGGGCGAGACGCCCATCCTGTTCCACTGCTCGGCGGGCAAGGACCGCACCGGTGTGGCGGCCATGCTGATCCTGCTGGCGCTGGGTGCCTCGGACGAAGTGATCTGCGCCGATTTTGAACAGACCAATGCCTGCCGCAAGGCCGAGATCGACGCGGTGCTGGCCGAGCACGCGGCCGAGATCGCGGCAGACCCTGCCTGCCGGGTGCGCTATTATGCCATGGCGGGCGTGGACCCGGCGGCGGCCCCCTTTGTGCTGGACACCATCCGCAGGAAGTTCGGCAGCGCGGAGAACTATCTGGAAACGGAATACGGCCTGACCCCGGCGCGCCTGATGCGCCTGCGCCGGATGTATCTGGAATAACAAAACGCTCTGTCCGGCCCGGCAGCAGGTCCTGCCCGGGCCGGACATTTTTGTTTTTGTGCACAAAATGCTGCGCAGGGAGCCTTTTCCCCTTGACAAGCGGGCAAATGTTTCGTACTATAATTAGTAGTATGGAATAAAAGACGCTGGATGCAGGTCGTCCCGTGAACCCCGAGTTTTTTCAGGCATGTGATGCCTGTTTATTATAAGACAGAACCGTAGAGAGAAAAGCTGCAGTCTGCCCGCACGGTGCTCCCACCGCGCGTGTGGTTCTGCTGTCACTTTTTGGATTGAAAGCTCACTTATAGACCCGTTTGAAGCCTACACCTGCCGTGCAGCGTCTCCTGCTTATGATTCAAGACCTGAATTTTAACAAAGGAGAGTGAAACGCGATGACCGCGATTGGAGTGATCGTGGCCCTGATCGCTGCTGTGATCGGCGTTGGTGCGGGCTATTTTATTGGCTATAACAACCGTAAAAAGACCGCCGAAGCCCAGATCGGCAGCGCAGAGGCCGAAGCGACCCGCCTGGTGAACGAGGCGATCAAGACCGCTGAACAGAAGCGCAAGGAAGCGGTTCTGGAAGCAAAGGACGAGGCCTTCAAGCTGAAGGCGGAGGTGGACGCCCAGAAGGCGGAAGCCGACAAGGAGATCAAGCAGCGCCGTGCGGAGATCAGCCGTCAGGAGAACCGCATCGACCAGAAGGAAACGGCGCTGGACCGCAAGACCGAAGCGCTGGAGAAAAAGGAAGAAGAACTGAAAAAGCGCTCGGCGGAAGCCGAGGAGCGCCTGGCCGAGATCGACGCCCTGCGCGCCAAGGAGCTGGAGCGTCTGGAAACGCTGGCCGGTCTGAGCCAGGAGGACGCCCGCGAAGTGCTGCTGCACAAGGTGGACGAGGAGCTCACCCACGAAAAGGCTGTGCGCGTCGCCGCCTACGAGACCGACCTGAAGGAGAACTGCGACAACATTGCCCGCAACCTGATCGGTCAGGCCGTCAGCCGCTGCGCTGCCGACCACTGCAGCGAGACCACCGTCAGCGTGGTGCCGCTGCCCAGCGATGAAATGAAGGGCCGCATCATCGGCCGCGAGGGCCGCAACATCCGCGCGCTGGAGACTGCTACCGGTGTGGACCTGATCATCGACGATACCCCGGAGGCCATCACCCTGTCCTCCTTCGACCAGACCCGCCGCGAAGTGGCCCGCATGACCCTGGAACGCCTGATCGGCGACGGCCGTATCCACCCCGCCCGCATCGAGGAGACGGTGGAGAAGTGCCGCCACGAGCTGGAGCTGCAGATGAAGCGCGAGGGCGAGCGCGCGGTGATGGAGCTGGGCATCCACGGCCTGCACCCGGACCTGATCAAGCTGATCGGCCGGTTGAAGTACCGCACCAGCTTCGGCCAGAACGCCCTGACCCACAGCATGGAAGTGGCCTGGCTGGCCGGCCTGCTGGCAGGCGAGATGGGCGTGAACGTCACGCTGGCCCGCCGTGCCGGTCTGCTGCATGATATCGGCAAGGCCCTTGACCACGAGATCGAGGGCAGCCATGTCCAGATCGGTGTGGACATCTGCCGCAAGTACAAAGAGAACACCCAGATCATCCACGCCATTGAGGCCCACCACGGCGACGTGGAGCCCAAGACCCCGCTGGCCTTCATCATTCAGGCGGCCGATGCCATCAGCGCCGCACGCCCGGGTGCCCGCCGCGAGAACGTGGAAAGCTACGTCAAGCGTCTGGAAAATCTGGAAGAAATTTCTTCCAGCTTCGAGGGCGTGGAGCAGGCCTTTGCCGTGCAGGCGGGCCGCGAAGTGCGCATCATGGTCAAGCCCGATGTCATCAGCGACGATCAGGTCATCCTGCTGGCACGCTCCATTGCCAAGAAGATCGAGGACACGCTGGATTACCCCGGCCAGATCAAGGTCAACGTCATCCGCGAGAGCCGCGCCGTCGAATACGCGAAATAAGATTTTGGCATCAGAGGGCCGCCGCACAGGAATGTGCGGCGGCCCTTTTTAGCAGGCGCGCCCTCTCCGCCTGCTCCCGTTGGTCGCATCCACATCTCCCTTTGGGAGAGCTGCTGAGCGCAGCGAAGCTGAGAGGGCGTTCCTGCACAGCGAATTTTTCTTATTCATAAATACTTGTAATTCCCTGTCGAAAAGGGTATCATGGAGAAAACGCACCGAAAGGAGACGGATCTACATGAAACACGCAAAGAGATTTCTGGCCGCGCTGCTGGCAGGGGTGCTGGCGCTGGCGGCGTTCACCGGCTGCAGCGGACTGCTGAACTTTGCCACGGTACAGGTCAACACGGAGGAAGCTCAGGCCCTGATGAAGCAGGTCAGCCCGGCTTTGCAGTACGACACCCAGCTGGAATACGCCGCCGAGCGCATCGCCCAGTGGATGACCGAGGAAGTGACCAACCTGACCACTGCGGACGGGCAGCTGGTCCGCAAGGTGCAGCTGGACCCGGGCACCGGCAACATGAACCCGGGCATCAGCGTCAACGAATTCATCTCCGACTCCACCAATGGGTCGCTCTATCTCTCGTCGAACGTGAAGATCGCCCTGACCATGGACAACAGCGGCAACCCGTACTATGACCCGGGCCGCCTGTATGCACCGGCAGCACAGGACGCCGTGGAGGCCCTGCGCAGCGAGGCCGAAGGCTGCAGCAGGATGGGCGCGGTGTTCATTGAATACAGCGGCGGGACCTATGTGGTGGCGCTGTTCCTGTAACAAAAACAAAGGCTCAGCTCCCTTCCGATGCGCGGCGTCGGGAGGGAGTTTTTCTGTGCGTAGAAAGCGGACAAAATGGGCGAAACAGTACGACTTATGCATAAAATGCAAAAATATACAGGTGAAATTTCTTCAACTGTTTTCCCGAAAAACACAAAAAACTCATGTTTCAGTAAAAGTGTGCGCTGCACAGGAACAGGAAGCCTTTAAAACTGCACAAAAATCGAAAGCAATTTTTGGATGACCATTGGTCAAACCACAGAAAAGCGGTCGGAAGCCTTTCTTTTTTGGGCGGAACAGCGTATAATGCGGGTATCGCACAAAGGTGTGCCAAGCCCCGGAGGAGGGGCGAAACCCTTTGTGCATTTTTCAGTTCCTGCCGCTTCAGTTTGTTAAAGCAGCAGAGTAAGAGAGAGAGGGAAAGATTATGAAATTCGATCGTCGTATTTCTCGCCGCAGCTTCCTGGCTGCTGCAGGCGTATCGGCTGCTGCACTGGCTCTGACTGCCTGCGGCGGCTCCTCCAGCACCGCCGCTTCCGGCTCCACTGCATCTTCCGGTGCAGCTGCCGGTTCCGCTGAGGGCGGCGTGCTGAACATCATGCTTGAGACCGAAGTCCAGTCTCTGGACCCCCAGCTGGCTACCGATGGTACTTCCTTCGAGGTCATCGCTGATTACACCGACGGCCTGATGCAGATGGACGAGAACGGTGCAGCTGTGGAGGCTCTGGCAGAGAGCTATGAGCTGAGCGAGGACGGCAAGACCTACACCTTCCACCTGAAGGATGCAAAGTGGTCCAACGGCGATGCCGTTACCGCAGCCGACTTCGTCTTCGGCTGGCAGCGTGCGGTTGACCCCGCAAACGCTTCTGAGTATTCTTACATGCTGAGCGATATCGGTCAGGTGGTCAACGCCGCCGAGATCATTGCAGGCGAGAAGCCCGTCACCGATCTGGGAGTTACCGCTGTGGACGACAAGACCCTGGAAGTCCAGCTGAACGTTCCCGTCAGCTACTTCCTGAGCCTGATGTACTTCCCCACCTTCTACCCCATGAACCAGAAGTTCTTTGAGAGCTGCGGCGATACCTACGGCACCAGCGCAGATACCGTGCTGTCCAACGGTGCATTCGTGCTGACCAGCTACGAGCCGGCTGCCACCGCTTTTGAGCTGGTGAAGAACGCCGACTACTACGATGCCGACCGCATTGCTCTGGACGGCCTGAACTATCAGGTCATCAAGGACAGCCAGCAGGCTCTGATGAGCTATCAGAACGGTGATCTGGATATCACTCTGCTGAACGGCGAGCAGGTCGAGCAGGTCAAGGATGACCCCGAGTTCACCAGCGTGGGTGCCGGCTACCTGTGGTACATCAGCCCCAACATCGACGCTGTGCCGGAGCTGGCAAACCTGAACCTGCGCCGCGCCATCACCTTTGCACTGAATCGTGATTCCATCACTAATGACGTGCTGAAGGATGGTTCTTCTCCCGCCTACACCGCAGTGCCCGCACAGTTCGCCACCGGCCCCGACGGCAGCGATTTCAGCGCCGACCAGACCAAGTTTGCAGAGTTCTGCGCTTATGATGCCGACAAGGCCAAGGAGTACTACGAGCAGGCCAAGAGCGAGCTGGGCAAGGACTCCTTCACCTTCAACATGGTAGTGGATGCCGACGATGCACCCCAGAAGGTGGCACAGGTCGTCAAGGAGCAGCTGGAGACCACGCTGGCAGGCTTTACCCTGAACCTGACCGTGGAACCCAAGAAGCAGCGCGTGCAGGATATGCAGGACGGCAACTTTGAGATCGGCCTGACCCGCTGGGGCCCCGACTACGCCGATCCCATGACCTATCTGGGCATGTGGGTCACCGGCAACTCCAACAACTACGGTCTGTGGAGCGATGCTGACTACGATGCCATCATCGCAGAGTGCACCACCGGCGATCTGTGCACCGATCCCGAAGGCCGCTGGGAGGCAATGTATGACGCTGAGTCCATCGTTCTGGAGCAGGCAGTCATCTTCCCGCTGTACGGTCAGTGCAATGCCGAGATGATCTCCTCCGCCGTTACCGGCATCGAGCATCACCCCTGCGCTCTGAACCGTGTTTACAAGAACACCACCAAGAACGCCTAAGTCTGACGTAAGATAAAAATGCCGCACAGTGGCAGCGTGATTGCCGCTGTGCGACTTTTTGGCTTTTGCACTGTCCGCGTGCGGCGCACGGCTGACCGCGGCAGCGCAAGGCCGGCTCCGCCTTTGGCGGGGCGGAGAAGAAACTTTAAGGGGGTCTACCCAACGTGAAAAAATACACGCTCAAGCGTATCATCACTTCGTTGTTTACGCTGCTGGCCATCCTGCTGGTGTTGTTCATCCTCATGCAGCTGATGCCCGGTTCGCCCTTCAACGATGAAAAGCTGACGCCGGAAATGCGCGCATCCCTGTACGCAAAGTACGGTCTGGATCAGCCCATCTATGTGCAGTTCTTCCGCTATGTGACCAACATGCTGCGCGGTGATTTCGGCGTCAGCTACAATATCTCCAAGAATACGCCCATTTCCCAGCTGATCCAGTCCCGTCTGCCCATTTCCATCCGTGTGGGCGGCATGGCTGTCACACTGGGTGCCATCGTGGGCCTTGTCCTCGGCATCATCGCAGCCCTCAAGCGGGACACCATCTTTGACACCCTGGCCACCATCATCTCGGTCATCGGTGTGTCGGTGCCGTCCTACGTTATTGCGCTGGCCCTGAGCTACACCTTCGGCTTCAAGCTGAAGTGGTTCCCCATGCTGTTCTCTGCAAAGGACGTGTTCGGCTCCAGCGTGCTGCCCAGCATCTCGCTTTCCATGTTCACCATGGCATCCATTGCCCGCTTTACCCGCAGTGAGATGATCGAAGTGCTGGATTCCGACTACATGCTGCTGGCAGAGAGCAAGGGCATTTCCGGCCCGGCGCTGATCTTCCGCCACGCTCTGCGCAACGCCCTGATCCCCATCATCACGGTCCTGGCTCCGCTGATCGTTGATCTGATGACCGGTTCTCTGGTGGTGGAAAAGATCTTCGCCATCCCCGGCGTGGGCAGCCTGCTGGTGACCGCCATCCAGTCCAACGACTACAACGTGGTCATCAGCCTGAGCTTCATCTACAGCGCCATGTACATTGGCATCATGCTGGTCGTTGACCTGCTGTACGGCATCATCGACCCGCGCATCCGCTTGGCAAAGGGGGACGACTGATATGGCAGAAAAAGCAATTCGCCTTGGCGGCGAATCCACTGCGGACGCCATCGTCAGCGCCGTGGATACCATGTATTCTGAGCACACCTTCAACGAAAAGGACTTCGTGCTCAAGCACAACGACGACGAGATCGCCGTGGACTCCAACTTTGCGGCCCAGAGCTTCTGGAAGGATGTGCGGGTGCGCTTCTTCCGCAAAAAGAGCGCCGTGTTCGGCATGATCCTCGTTGTCTTTATCGTGCTGCTGGCGGCATTTGGCCCCGGCATGAACGAGTATACCTACTCCGGTCAGGAACTGAGCCAGAAGAACTTTGCGCCCCGTGTACAGGTGCTGGAAAACTTCGGCATCTTCAACGGTGACGAAAAGATGAGTACCACCACCGGCTCCAAGACGGTCAACGCCTATGTGGAAAAGGGCAAGGACGATGTCTACTACTGGTTCGGTAGTGACACCTATGGCCGCGATATCTGGACCCGCACCTGGGAGGGTGCCCGTGTCTCGCTGATCATCGCGGTGGCCGCCGCCGTCATTGATATGGTCATCGGCATGAGCTATGGCCTGATCTCCGGCTACTTCGGCGGCAAGGTGGATATGGTGATGCAGCGTTTTCTGGAAGTGGCCAACGGCATCCCCCGTCTGGTCATCGTTACGCTGCTTCTGCTGGTGCTCAAGCCCGGCATGGTCACCATCATCTTTGCCCTGATGCTGACCGAGTGGGTGGGCATGAGCCGCATCGCCCGCGCCGAGATGCTCAAGCTGAAGGATCAGGAGTTCGTCCTGGCCTCCCGCACGCTGGGCGCCGGCAGCTTCTTCATCATCTTTAAAGAAGTGCTGCCCAACATCATCGGACCCATCATCACCCAGGTCATGTTCAGCATCCCGACGGCTATCTTCACCGAGGCGTTCCTGTCCTTCGTTGGTCTGGGCATCCCGGTGCCGCAGTGCTCGCTGGGCTCTCTGATCAGTGAGCTGTACAACAGCTTCACCACCCACCCCTACCAGATCATCCCGCCGATGGTGGTCATGAGTCTGCTGATGATGAGCTTCAACCTCGTGGCCGACGGCCTGCGCGAGGCTCTGGACCCCAAGATGAAGAGTATGTAAGGAGGAACACCCCATGCCTGAAAACAAAAAAGAACAGGTCCTGTCGGTGCGAGACCTGGACATTACCTTTAAGACCACCGCAGGTCCGGTGCACGCCATCCGCGGCGTGAACATCGACCTGTACAAGGGCGAGACGGTCGCTCTGGTGGGCGAATCCGGTTCCGGCAAGTCCGTTACCATGAAGGCCGCCATGGGCATTCTGGCTCAGAACGCCATCGTGAACAGCGGCTCCATCGAGTTCAGCTACCATCACGCCGACGGCAGCCCCGAGACCGTGGACCTGCTGCAGAAGGATAAAAAGTGGATCCGCCGCCACATCAACGGCAAGCGCATCGCCATGGTGTTCCAGGACCCCATGACCAGCCTGGACCCCACCATGCAGATCGGCAAGCAGATCATGGAAGGCATGCTGTGGCACTACAAGATGCCCAAGGATGCCGCCTACAAGAAGGCTGTGCAGCTGCTGGAGGAAGTGGGCATCACCGATGCTGAAAAGCGCATGAAAAGCTACCCGCACCAGCTGTCCGGCGGTATGCGCCAGCGCGTGGTCATCGCCATTGCACTGGCCTGCGACCCCGACCTGCTGATCTGTGACGAGCCCACCACCGCTCTGGACGTGACCATTCAGGCCAAGATTCTGGAGCTGATCCGCAGCATCCAGCGCGAGCGCGGCATTTCGGTCATCTACATCACCCACGATCTGGGCGTTGTGGCAAAGGTGGCCGATTATGTGGACGTCATGTACGCCGGCAAGATCGTGGAGACCGGCACCATCAACGAAATTTTCTACGAGCCGCGCCACCCCTATACCTGGGGCCTGCTGTCGGCCATGCCCGATCTGGACACCGCAGACGACCGCCTGTACACCATCCCGGGTTCGCCGCCGAACCTGCTGCATGAGAAGCCGGGCGACGCCTTTGCACCGCGCAACCACTTTGCCCTGAACATCGACGACGAAGTGGACCCGCCTATGTTCAAGATCAGCGATACCCACTATGCAGCCACCTGGCTGCTGGACCCCCGTGCACCCAAGGTGGAGATGCCGCCTGAGCTTGCTCAGCGCATCGAGCGTATGCGTGCCGAGGCAGAAAAGATCAAGGAGGCGGAATAAATGGCAGAACAGAACGCTGCTCCGCTGCTGAAGGTGGAAGGCCTGAAGCAGTATTTCCGCGTGAGCAAGAGCTTTACCGTCAAGGCCGTGGAAGATGTCAGCTTTGAGATCTACCCCGGCGAGACCTACGGTCTGGTGGGCGAGTCCGGTTCCGGCAAGTCCACCATCGGCCGCAGCGTCATCCGCCTGTATGACCCTACCGCCGGCAAGATCACCTTTGACGGGCAGGACATCAGCGGCAAGCTGAGCCACAGCCAGAACAACACTCTGCGCACCCAGATGCAGATGATCTTCCAGGACCCCATGGCCTCCCTGAACCCCCGCAAGAAGGTGGAGGATATCATCGGCGAAGGTCTGGACATCCACCACATGTACAAGACCAAAGAGGAACGCCGCGACAAGGTGGAGAAAATTCTGGCGAAGGTGGGCCTTGCCCCCGAACACGCCGAGCGTTACCCTCACCAGTTCTCCGGCGGCCAGCGCCAGCGCGTCGGCATTGCCCGCGCCCTGATCATGAACCCGAAGCTGATCATTGCCGACGAGTGCATCTCGGCACTGGACGTGTCCATCCAGGCACAGGTGGTCAACCTGATGAAGGATATCCAGCAGGAGACCGGCACGGCCTACCTGTTCATTGCACACGACCTGTCCATGGTCAAGTACATCTCGGACCGCATCGGCGTGCTGCATCTGGGCCACCTGCTGGAGACAGGCACCACCGAAGAAATTTTCGAGAACCCCATCCACCCGTATACCCGCAGCCTGCTGTCGGCTATCCCGCTGCCGAACCCCGTTGTGGAGAAGCGCCGCGTGGCCGAGACCTACGACTACGCCACTTCCGGCATCGACTACAACAAGGGCACCAATCACCTCGTGAGCGGCAGCCATTATGTCAAGTGCACCGACGAAGAATTTGCCAAGTGGTGCAAGTGAAAACGTTCAAACTCTGACGGATAACAAAAAAGAACACCCCTTTGTGGGGTGTTCTTTTTTGTTATGGGCCAGCCAGGACTTGAACCCGGGACCAAGCGGTTATGAGCCGCCAGCTCTGACCAACTGAGCTACTAGCCCGCAAATGCTGCACTGCAGCATCTATCAGTATACCAAATTCTGCGCAAAATGAAAAGCGTTTGCCCGAAAGTTTATTTGGTGCGGTGGGCGTCCAGCTTCTGCTGCAGGAAGGTGTCCAGCATTTCCTGCGGGAACAGCGGTTCCTTGTAGCCGAAGGCCTCCCGGATGAAGATCAGGGTCACCACGGTCTGGCGGCCGGGGTCCAGCCGCAGGGTGTAAAGGGTGTCCAGCGGCTGCTGGGTGGGCTGGTGCAGCGTCAGGTGCAGCAGGAAGCCGCCGTCCTTTTCGCGGCGACAGTCGTAGACGAACTCATCGGTGTCTTTGTGCTCGTCCAGACGGTCGAAGCATTCATCCAGCGCAAGGTCGGTGCGGAACTCCGACAGGCCGGACGGGCCGTACTGGCTGCGGCGGCCAGACTCCCGCCGGGAGAGCAGAAAGACGATCACGCCCAGCACGGCGGCGAGAAAAAGGATGGAAACAGCGGCGTTCATGGCGCACCTCCGAAAGAGTTTTCCTTATTGTAACACAACGCGCGGACTTTTGTGCTATAATATTTTTAATTCTTTGAAAATTTTGACTTTTTGACAAAGGGCCTGCGCCACAGCGCGGGCGGGAGGAACGCAATGAAGCTCAAATTCACACGCAAGACCTGGTACTTTTTCCTGCTGGCAGCTGCGGCCATGTCCATGCTGGGCGGCTTTGCCGTGCTGGGCGGCATGGATTTTTCGGGGCTGGAGCTGATCGTGTTCTGCATCACCGGCATCGCGGTGCTGTTTCTGGCCGCGCAGAAGGGTGCCCCGGCCAAGGATAAGCGCAATTACACGCTGGTGTTCGTGCTGCTGATGCTCAGCAAGCTGGCTGCCGGGGGCTGGGCGGGCGACCTGTGCTCGGCGCTGGTGTGGCCCAGCCTGCTGGCCATTGAGTACGGCCACGGCAGGCCCGTTCAGCGCCAGCTGCAGCTGGTGTGCATCGCGGAGGCCATGCGGGTGGTGTTCTGGATGATGACGAAATACGCCGGTATGAGCAGCTTTGCCTTCTGGACGAACCTGATGTTCGTGCTGCTGGCCTGCGCCCGCGGCTGGGCGGCACTGGTGCTCTACAAGACCCAGGAGGAGACCCTGTGACCCAGCGGCGCAGGTCCAAAAAGACGGAAGTGAAACCGCGCCGCTTCGGGCGGCGTGCCTTTCTGCTGGGCGCAGGTGCGGCCTGCGTGGGGGCGGGGCTCTGGCTGCGGCGGAAAGACCTTTCCGCACCGGATAAAACGCAGGAAGATCAACTACCCGTTCAGAACCCGGCCCTGCCTGCCGGGGAGTGGCGGGCCGTGTGGGTGAGCTACCTGGAATGGGCGGCCATGGATTTTTCCTCGGCTGAGGCCTTCCGGGCCGGGTGTGCCGAAATGCTGGACAACTGCGCGGGCCTTGGGCTGAACACGGTGCTGGCGCAGGTGCGGCCCTTCGGGGACGCGCTGTATAAAAGCCAGCTGTTCCCGTGGAGCCACCTGTGCACCGGCACCCAGGGGCAGGACCCCGGCTTTGACCCGCTGGACGTGCTGCTGCAGGAGGCCCACAGCCGCGGGCTCTCGGTGGAAGCGTGGGTGAACCCCTACCGGCTGCGGTCGTCGGCCGCCATGCCGCCGAACCTGGCGGAGAACAACCTTGCCAGCACTCACCCGGAGTGGGTCTGCGCCGTGGGAGAGGGGCTTTACCTGAACCCGGCCGAGCCCGCTGCGGCGGACTATGTGGTGCAGGGCGTGGCAGAACTTGCGCAGAACTATGCGGTGGATGGCATCCACTTTGACGATTACTTTTACCCCACCACGGAGGAGAGCATCGACGCGGCGCAGTTTGCGGCGTCCGGTGCGGCCGACCTTGCCGCCTGGCGGCGGGAGAACGTGAGCGCCCTGGTGCGGAAGGTGTACCGCACCGTGAAGGCCGCCGACCCGACGCTGCGGTTCGGCATCAGTCCGCAGGGGAATCCCGACAACGATCTCAACGGCCAGTACAGCGACGTGACCGGCTGGCTGGCGTCCGGCGGCGAAGAACAGGCAGTGGATTACCTCTGCCCGCAGGTGTACTGGGGCTATGGCTATACGCTGCAAAGCGGCAGCACCCGCTTCGCCTTTGAGAACATCGTGCCTGCCTGGCTGGCCTACCCCCGGGCAGAGGGCGTGGCCCTCTACTTTGGGCTGGGGGCCTACCGGGTGGGCGTGGGCGACGGCGGAGCCAACGCCGACAGCGTGAGCGGTTGGAGCACCGGCAGCGCGCTGGCCCGGCAGGTGGAGGACCTGCGCGGGCAGAACGCGGGCGGCTGGGCGTTGTACCGTTACGGCAGCCTGTTCGGGGCCGGGGCACCGGCGCTGGCCGCCGCCGAGTGCGAAGCCCTGCGGGCGCTGAACGGCTGAAAAGTGAAAAATCGGGCGGCAAACCGCACAAAAAGAAAAGCCCCGGTGGGGCGTTTCTTGCCCGGCGGCGCGGGACAAATATCTTGTACCGCACCGCAAAATGCGGTATACTATATCTGTATCTGCCCGGCGGAAGATGCAGGGCGGGAGGACGAAAACAAAAGGAAGCATCTGCTTCGTGAGGAACGCTATGAAGATGAAAAAACGGCTTTTGGCATTGCTGCTGGCAGCGGTGCTGGTCATGAGCCTGACCGGCTGCAAGGAAACGCTGAAAAATGTGGCCCAGAAGGTCACCGGCAGCAGCAATCAGGTGCAGGAAGAAGACACCACCCGCTGGGCGGACGCCACCAGTGATCAGCTGATCATTCAGGGCATCGCGGACGCATCGGCCAAGTTTGACACGGCCGTGGTGGACGGCACCCTGTATGCGGTGTTCAACGGCATCTGGACCCGCCAGACCAGCTACTTTACCGTGCCCTCCGGCACACTGAACATCATGGGCTGCGGCACCGCCGAGGGCACCCAGAAGTTCAAGGTGGCCCTGTGGAAAAAGGTGGACGGCGGTGCCGAGTATGTGCCGGACAGCACCTATTATATCAAGACCGACGGCCAGAACTACACCTGCACCGTCTCCGGGCTGGACCCGGCGGCGCAGTACCGGGTGACCATCTCCTATGACTCCAGCCGCTACTACCTGTACGGCCTGCTGAAGGTGGAGGGTGTCGGCTGATGAAGACACAGACCAAAAATTCCCTGCTTCTGCTGCTGTGCTCCTTTATCTGGGGTACGGCCTTTGTGGCTCAGAGCGCCGGTTCCGGCATGGGAGCCTACAGCTTTCTGGCCGGGCGCAGCTGGCTTGCCGTGGTGGTGCTGATCCCCACGGTGCTGGTGTTTGACGCCATCCGCCGCAAAAACGGCACCGATGCAAAGCCCAAGACCGCCGCAGAAAAGAAAAAGCTGCTGACGGCGGGCCTTGTGTGCGGCACCTTTCTGTTCGCGGCGTCCGCGGCGCAGCAGATCGGCATCACCCTCAACCCGTCCACGGCCAAGGCCGGCTTCCTGACGGCCATGTATGTGGTGCTGGTGCCGGTGTTCGGCCTGTTTTTGGGCCGCAGGGGCAGCGCACAGCTGTGGGTGAGCATGGTGGTGGCCGTGCTGGGCCTGTATCTGCTGTGCATGAAGAACGGCTTTGGCAGCATCGAGTCCAGCGACTGGGTGCTGCTGAGCTGCGCGGTGCTGTTCAGCTTCCAGATCATGGCGGTGGACCACTTTGCCCCGCAGGTGGACGGCGTGCGGCTGAGCCTGCTGCAGTTCTTTGTGGTGGCGGTGGAGAGCACCGTGGCGGCGTTTCTGTTCGAAGCGCCCACGGCGGCACAGTTTGCCGAGAACGCGCTGCCCATTTTCTACTGCGGTGTGCTGTCCAGCGGTGTGGCCTACACGCTGCAGATCTTAGGCCAGCAGGACCTGAACCCCGCCATCGCCAGCCTGATCATGTGCCTCGAAAGCGTGTTCAGTGCGCTGGGCGGCTGGCTGCTGCTCAGCCAGAGCCTTTCCGCGCGGGAAGCCTTTGGCTGTGCGCTGATCTTTGCCGCCGTGGTGCTGGCCCAGCTGCCGCTGGAAGTGCTGCACCGCGCCAAAAAGGCATCCTGACCCCGTGGCGAAGCAGCAGCCCGTGCCGCAGCTGCGCACGAGCGCAGAGGCTGCCGACCGCTTTGTGGCCGCACGCGCCGCGTGGGTGCAGCAGGCACAGGCCCGTGCCCGGCGGCGCAGCCTGCAGGACGCCCGGCCCCTGCCGGACAAAGAGACCGCGCTGGCCCACTTTACCGCCATGAGCGAAAAGGTCTACCCGGCTTTTGCCGGGGTGCTGGGCGGGCAGAAGCCAACCATCAAGGTACGCAGCATGACCAGCCGGTGGGGCGTGTGCCACATGGCAAAGCGGCAGATCACCTTTGCGCTGCAGCTGTACAACCAGCCGGAAGCGGCACAAATTTATGTGGTGGTGCACGAATACTGCCACTTCCTGCAGCCGAACCACAGCCCGGCCTTCTGGGCCGAGGTGGCAAAGCTGCTGCCGGACTGGAAGGCCCGGCGGAATCTTTTGAAGTAAAACAGGAGGGGAGTTCCCTTGGAAAACGAAAATAAGTCCGGCGATAAATATTCCAAACTGGCCGGCAACACGCTGATCTTTGCGATCAGCAGCTTTTCGTCGAAGCTGCTGACGTTGATCGTTCAGCCGTTCCTCACCTACGCCATGGCCGAGGTCTCGGACCTGGGCCTTTCCAAAATTCTGAGCCAGTACGCGAACCTGCTCATCCCGTTCGTGTCCATGGGCATGTCCAACGCTATCATCCGCTTCGGACTGGACAAGGGCAACAGTGAAAAGCAGGTGTTCACCAACGGCCTGCTCACCATTCTGGGCGGCTTCGGCATTCTGGTGCTGTGCTGGCCCGTGGCGCGGTTTTTGCCCGATATGGCGCAGTACGGCCTGCTCATTTACATCTATGTGCTTATGAGCTGCCTGCGCACCCTGTGCACCCAGTTCGTGCGCAGCCGCCAGTGGAACAAGCTGGTGGCCGTGGACGGCGTGCTGTGCACCGTGGCCACCATGGCCTTCTATGTGCTGTATCTGGTGGGCTTCAAGTGGGGTGCCAACGGCTACCTGTTGGCCATCATCAGCGGCGACCTTGTCAGCGTGCTGTTCCTCATGTTCACCGGCAAGCTGTGGAACTATGTGGAGCTCAAGGGCCTCAACAAGGACCTGTGGAAGCAGATGCTGCGCTTCTCGCTGCCCATGATCCCGGCGCAGATCAGCTTCTGGATCATCAACGCGTCGGACCTGTTCTTCGTGCGTGAGATGTGCAACGGGCTGGACGGCCGCGACGGCAACGCATGGAGCGGCCTGCTCTCCACCGGCTACTTCCTGCCCACCATCCTGACCACCCTGGGCCTGATCTTCTACGACGCGTGGCAGCTTTCTGCTGTGACCGAGGAAGACGGCCGCGCAAAGTTCTTCACCAAAATTTTCCGCACCTATTCCAGCGTGCTGTTCTGCTGCGCGGCGGGCATCATCTGGCTGTGCCGCCCGGTCATGCACATTATGAAGTCCAACTACTACTATGCCTGGCACTTTGTGCCCTTTTTGGCGCTGGCTTCCACCTGCAGCTGCTTCAACCAGTTCCTGAACAGTGTGTACGTGGTGAACAAGAAGTCTTCCCGCAGCATGATCACCATGATGGCGGGTGCCATCAGCAACTGCATCATGAACTACTTCTTCATCAAAGCCTGGGGCCCTGTGGGCGCGACCTACGCCTCCTTCCTGGGTCTGGGTCTGGTGTTCACCCTGCGCGCCATCGACGCCCACCGCATGATCGGGATGCATGTGCACCCGGGCCGTGTGGCCGTCAATGCGGCGGCGCTGCTGTTCGAGGCCTTCGTGCTGCTGGCGGAGACGCCGCTCTACGGCCTGTGGACCGGCCTGATCACCGCAGCCATCATCCTGTACAACTTTGCCGGTGTGTGGGCCATGGCCCGCGTGCTGCTGCCCAAGCTCCTGGGCCGCCGCGGCAAGGCGCTGGTGAAGGTGATCGACGGCTGGATCGCCCCGAAAAAAGCATAAGTTTTCTAAAAACAGCAAATCCCCCGGGACCGCAGTTCCGAGGGATTTTTGTGTCTTTGATGGAATGGCTCCGGGCAGGCTCAGTGGCGGCAGCGGCGGCCGGTCAGGCTGGCCCAGGCACCGGCGGCGGTGAGGGCGATGCCGCTCAGGGCCATGGCCAGGGCAGCGAACAGGCTGGTGCCGGTCTGGGGCAGATGCGTGCCGCTGGGGGCAACGGTCTGCGTGGGCGTGCTGATGGGAGTCACAGGGGTCTCGCCGGGGGCCTCGGGCACTTCCGGGCTCTCGGGTGTTTCCGGGGTGATGGGGGTCGGCTCGGGATCAGGCGTGGGGTTCGGGCCCGGCGTCGGCTCCGGGTCGGGGGTGGGCTCCGGAGGGATCACCGCGTGGGCGGCCTTGAGAGCGAGGGCCTTGCCGCCGACGGTGATGACATAATCTCCGTTTTCATCCTGCAGGATCGTATAGTCCGAGCCATCCAGCAGAGTGTCCAGATTCATGATGAACTTCGGGATCTCATTGCCGTCCGCATCCACGGTAGCATCGGCATTCCAACGATTGTTTCCATCTTCGTCGCCATCAATATACCAGCCATCAATGGTGTGGCCGCAGTCCACCAGTGTCCAGTCGTCGTCCTTGCTGACCCGGCGCAGGACCAGCACATTCCGGTTCTTGTCCTCGGTGGAACCGGCCGTCAGATACAGGTCAGCCCCGGCCGTACCGGCATGGTTGTTGAGCAGGTAACCGGCCAGCCGGACCGTAACGCCGTTGTCGGCGTAGATGCCGCCGCCATTTTTGCCGCTGTTTTTCTGGATGGTATTGCCGCAGATGGTGGTATCCGGGGCGGTCTCGCTCTGTTCAGGGCGGGAAAGATAAATGCCGCCGCCGTCCTGTCCGGCCGTATTCTCCAGAATGGTGTTGCCCGAAAGGGTGACGTCAGTGCTGCCGGAAGTGGAAACGGAGATGCCGCCGCCCTGCGCAGTGGCGCTGTTGCCCGAAAGGGTGCTGCCGGTGATGGAGACCGAGCCGTCGGTGACGGCAGCATAAACACCGCCGCCCTGTGCAGTGCTGGTGTTGCCAGAGATCACGCTGTCCTTGATGGTGAGGGAAGCGTTTTCGACGATCCCGCCGTGCTTGCCGCCCATGCTGACGCCGCCGCCGGAACCATTGGCTGCGGTGTTATCCGTGATCCGGCAGTGGTCGATGGTAAGATCGCCGCTGTCCGCGCAGACACCGCCGCCGCCATAGCCGGAGGTGTCGTTCCGGTTGCCGGTAATGGTGAGGTCCTTCAGCAGAATCTCGGAGCCCTCGGCGCCGGTGATCTTCACGCCGCTCTCCGTGCCGCCGGTAATGGTGCCGTTCACGATCTCGACGGTGCCGCGGGAGCCATCGGCTTTCTTTCCGCTCAGGTCAACGGTGATGGTGCCGGTGACGGTCTTTTTGTTCAGGTTCAGCCGGATCCAGTCAAAGGTGGTCAGGCTGCCGGTGTAGTCTTCCTGCAGGATGATCTCCTGACCGGCTTTGGCATTCTTCACGACCGTTTCAAAATCGCCCATCACGGTGCCGTCTTCGTTGGAAGCCTGGGTGTTCAGGGCGACCTGCCGGGTCTCGCCGGGCAGCATCACGCTGATGCCGCCGGGCTGTATGGCGGGCGCGGCAATGCCGGGCTGCACGGCAGGCTGTGCGGAGTCCGGGCGGGCAATGGCGATCTCTGGGGGCTCAGGCGTTTCAGCGTCTTCGGCAGCATCGGCATCCTCCGCTGTTTCCTCAGCGGAATCGGCGGCATCTTTGGAATCTTCTGCCGCTTCCGCAGGCTCTCCGGCCGCGTCTGCGGGTGCTTCTGCAGCGGGCATGTCCACCACCACCGGGCGCGCCCCGGGCAGGGCAGGCAGGACCGCCGCATCCCCGGCGGGGGCGGCTTCCGGCTCCTGAGCGGGAGGTTCCTCGGTGCTCTGGGCAGGCGTTTCTTCCACAGGGTCCGCGGCAGCTTCGGCGGCGGGTTCTTCCGTAGCAACCGTTTCCGGGGACGGCTTGTCCTCGGTGGCAGTGTCGGCAGCGGCAGAGGGCTGCACATCGGCGGCGGCTTCGGGGGCTTCTGCCCCTGCGGAAAGCGGGCTGGCGGCCACACAGGCGGTGAGGGCCAGCGACATGGCGGCCAGTTTGAACTTTTTGTTTGTCATACGATCCATCTCCTTGCTGATCAGATGCACACGATAAAAGCGTGATAAACGGTACTTTTCACATCGCGCCCTTCTGTCATCGGGGCTGGAACAGTTATCATATACCATTTTCTGGAAAAACTGTCGATCCAATCGACGAAAGGGGAGAAAACAAGACAAACATTCGCAAAATGCGGTGCGGCCCGCAAAACCGCCGAAAGCGAAAAAATGCCAAAAAGACGCAAAAAATCCCGCCATCCGAAGGGGATGACAGGATAAGGATGCGGGAATGCAGGCGTCAGCGGGAAAACTGCTTTTCCAGCCAGTCGCCGATGTCTTGGAATACTTCCTGGTGGTTCGTTTCCACCAGCAGTTCGTGGCGGGCACCGGGGTAGAACTTGCTCTCGATGTTCTGCACGCCGACGCTTTCCAGGCTCTGGATGGCGCGGCGCACGCCCTTGCCCTGCTCGCCCACGGGGTCGGCATCACCGGCCAGGAACAAAAGCGGCAGGTCTTTGGGCATCTGCGCGAGGAAGGCCGGGTCATGCAAACGCAGGATGCCGCTGAACATGCTATAGTAGGCGTTCAGCGTGAAGGTGAAGGTGCAGCGCTCGTCGGCCAGATACTTGTCCACCTCGGCGGCGTCGCGGTTGAGCCAGTCGTGGGTGGTGCGGCCCTCCAGCCCCTTGTTGTAGCCCAGGAAGGACAGGTTCGCCACCAGCTTGCTGCGGTAGTGCCAGCCGTGGAAGGCGGCCAGCACCCGGCAGGTGGTCTTGGCAAACTGCACCAGTGCCTTGGGCTGGAAGCCGGTGCCCATGATGATGGCACCATCCAGCTCGCGGCCATACTCGCACAAGTACTGCCGCGCGTAGAAGGAGCCCATGCTGTGGCCCAGCAGAAAATACGGCACATCGGGGTAGAGCTCCTTGGTGCGCACGGTCATGGCGTGCAGGTCGGCCAGCACGGCGCGGTTGCCGTCCGGCTCGGCGAAGTAGCCGTAGTCGTCCTTTGAACGGATGGACCCGCCGTGACCCAGATGGTCGTGGCCGGTGACCAGGATGCCCCGCCCGGCAAGGTACTCGGCCAGGGGTTTGTAGCGGTCGATGAACTCCACCATGCCGTGGGACAGCTGAAGAACGGCCCGCACTTCACCTTCCGGCACACAGCGGAACGCGTGCAGCGTCCGCCCCGGAACGGTGGAGGGGACCGTGAAGTCGATCATCGGACTCATGAGGGAGCCTCCTTTGTGTGAATTACAGCGCGCCGATCTTGCGGCGGCAGGCCGGGCAGATGCAGTAACCTGCAAACTGGACGGCACCGTCGTCCACCTCGCCGCAGAAATCGCAGCTGCCTGCGGGGCGGTGCTTCTTGAGCACGATGGCATCGCCATCCACGAAGATCTCAAGCTTGGTGTCGGTATCCAGGCGCAGGTTGGTACGCAGTTCTTTGGGCAGAACAATGCGCCCCAGCGCGTCGATGCCGCGGACAATGCCGGTGCTTTTCATAGTATACCATTCTCCTTTTTCATGATCGCAAACTGGTGAAAAAATGCCGCGCAAAACGGCATCTTTGCGACATGCAGGCTGCACCTTCCGGGCACGCCTGCGCTACACTGCAATGACAGCCAATGACACAACAGGAAAATCATGCCAATGCTGACAAGCTTAGTATACAAAAAATAATATTTTTCGTCAATGATTCCGTGTCAATTCGACAAGAAGCAACCTTTTGTGTAGAACGGTGGAGAGAAAGAAATGTTTTCTGCACAGAGAGGGAAAGTTTCGGATTTTCTGGGAAATGCTTCACCGGACGAAGATGTTCTCTTTTGACGGACAAAAGAGAACCAGAAAGGACGGCGGTGCCCGCAGGGCATGAAAGCCCCAGTGGGGCTTTTAAGCCGCAGACCGGTTTGCGAAGCAAATGCCGCGTGTTCAGCGCGGCAAGGTCGCAGCGATTTCGACGCGCTGGACCCGACGGGTTGCGGCACCCTGCGTCTGCTTCGTGCCTTGGGAGGCACTCGCATCCTGCAGGCCGCTGCCCCAACAGCTCCTCCCTGCATCCGCCGCTGGCGCGATGCTCCCGCAGGGAGCCAGCGGCAGCAGATGCCGTTTGCCGTTACGACTCCTCCCGTGAAAAAACAAAAAAGAAAAGCCCGCAGGCTTTTCTTTTTTGCAAATTAAAAATAATTTTTCCGCTATGATTGTCAGAGCGAAGCGGAGACAATTCTAAATCGTTGTTTACTCCACTGCGACCGGCGTTTCCTGCTTGTTCTCCACGCGGGCGCTGGTGCGGCCCTCGGGACGAATTTCTCCGGCAGCAGTCAGGGACATCTTGGTCAGGGTCGGGCCCACCAGTTCGTACACCAGCACCGAGAACAGCACCACGTTGCGCACCATGTGGCCGTCCGACAGCTGGGAAGCCGTGGCCGCCATGCCCAGCGCCACACCGGCCTGCGGCAGCAGGGTGATGCCCAGACACTTCTGGATATCCGGGCTGCAGCGGGTGGCGCGGCAGCTCAGCCAGGAGCCGCTGATCTTGCCGGCCGAGCGGGCCGCGATGTACACTACGCCGATGAGCAGCACCAGCGGGTTTGCAAGGATGGTCAGGTCAAGCTCGGCACCGGAAAGCACGAAGAACAGGATGTTGATGGGGGACACCCAGCGGTCCAGGCGGTCCATGAGTTCCTCTGAGGTGGGGCAGATGTTGCAGAACACGGTGCCGGTCATCATGCAGACCAGAAGCAGCGAGAAGCCGCAGCGGGTGCCATTGATCTCGAACTCGGTCATGGAAAGGCCCACCGTCAGCAGCACGAAGGCCACCGAAAGGCTCATGCGCTTGGAGCGGGAGTGGAAGTAGACCTCCAGCAGGTTCAGCACATAACCGGCAGCCGCACCCAGTGCCAGCGACAGAATGATCTCCAGCAGCGGCTCCAGCACCACGCTCACGGGGTCGATGCGGCCCTGCTCCAGCGCATTCGCCACGCCGTAGGAAGCCGAGAACAGCACTAGGCCCACGGCATCGTCGATGGCCACCACCATCAGCAGCAGGTGGGTCAGCGGGCCGGAAGCTTTGTACTGCTTGACCACCATCAGGGTGGCGGCGGGTGCCGTAGCGGCCGCGATGGCACCCAGCGTGATGGCCGACGCCATGGAGATGACGTCCGGGCGGGCAAAGTGCAGCGCGATGAGGGCCGCGTCCACCAGCGCCGTGGTGATGACGGCCTGCGCAATGCCCACCGTGACGGCCTGGCGGCCCATCCGCTTGAGGGCGCTCAGGCGGAACTCGTTGCCGATGACGAAGGCGATGAAGCCCAGCGCCACCTGGGTGATGATGCCGTAGCCTTCCACAGCGGCAAGGCTGTCAAAGCCGAAGCCGATGCGGCCGAGGCCCAGCCGCCCCAGAAAGAACGGGCCCAGCAGCAGCCCGGCGACCAGATACGAGGTGACAGCCGGAAGGTGCACCGCCTTTGCAAGACGGGACATCAGCAGGCCTGCGATGAGCGCGAGGGACAGACAGATCAGCATTTGCTCCATGGGTCGTTGTGCGGGAACCGGCCATGATCCGCAGGCGGCTCCCATTCCTCCTTGTCAAAAAATGAACGAAGCCGCGCGCGAAAGGGAAAACCGAAAGGGGAACGCACTGCGGCCGGACAAAAAATGCATACAAATCCAGTATACTCGCCGCAGCGGCAAAAAGCAACGGTTGTCCGGCAAATTGGCAAAGAAATTTTGCCAAAAGACCTGCGCAGTCAACCCCTGACGGGTTTGCCGGTTCCTCCGGGAGGGGGCGCTTTTGCAAGGGGAACCGGGAAATGCAAAAAAGCTCTCCCTTTCGGGAGAGCAGGCTGCGAATTCAGGAGAGGACGGAGAGCCCCTTTAGTTGAATTTGAAGATCTTGCGGGCGGTGCGGTAAGCGCCGAGGATGACCTTATCGCTGCCGGGGAACTTCATGTTGGTCAGGCCGCCCAGGTTGAACTTGACGGCATTGTACACGCCGGTGCTGGTGTTGGCCTTCAGGTACTGCCACAGCTCGGTGCGCTTTGCCTTGGCCTCGTCGGTGCCGTCCAGCAGCAGGAAGATGTCGCTGATGGCCATCATCACCGAGAGGTAATGCACCATGTAGGCGCGCAGGCGCTTCTGATCCTTCAGAGCGTCCAGGTCCTGGCAGTCGATCATGTGTTTGGTGACCCGCAGCTGCTGGTCCACACGCTTGACCATGACGCTCTCGTTCACGCTCTGGTCGGCGCGGCCGATGAAGTAGCGGTACAGGTCCAGGTCCATATAATACATGCTCTTGACGTAGGGCAGGGGCTGATAGACGAAGATGTTGTCCACATAGAAGGTGTGCTTGGGCAGCACCATGCCGCACTGGCGCAGCACCTCGGTGCGGTACATCACCGAGTGCATCAGAATGTTCTGGTCCGGGCGGAAGTGCCGCACATGGACCCAGTTGAACAGACGCTCCTGCGGGAACACGTTGGTGTAGCGCACGGTGTGGCTGGTGCCGTCCTCCACATGCTCATAGACGTAGTTGCAGATCATCAGGTCCGGTGCGGTGCCGCGGGCCACCAGGGTGGTCAGCTTTGCCAGCACCTTCTTCAGGGCATCGGTGTCCAGCCAGTCGTCACTGTCCACCACCTTGTAGTACAGGCCGGTGGCGTTGCGGATGCCCTGGTTGACGCCCTCGCCGTGGCCGCCGTTCTCCTGATGGATGGCCTTGACGATGGTGGGGTACTTGGCGGCATATTCGTCGCAGATGGCCGGGGTCTCGTCCTTGGCGGAACCGTCGTCCACCAGAATGATCTCGGCCTGCTCGCCTGCGGACAGCAGCGTTTCGATGCAGTGGCGCATGTAGGCTGCAGAGTTGTAGCAGGGGACCGCAAAGGTGATAAGTTTCTGCATAATAAAAGATGCTCCTTTTTCTTCGAGTCCGGCACAGCGTCGGCCGGGATGGAGAGATGTAGCCTTATTATAGCATTTTCGCGCCTGAAAAGCTATCGTTTGCAAAAATTAACCGTGGCTTTTCGTGCTTTTTGCCGGAAATCGGCGTGTTTTCCTGCGCAAAAGGCGGCTTTTGTGGTATACTGGTACAGTTTGGAAGGCACCGCTCATCTATTATAACGGAGGAACTCATGGAAAACCCGCACAGCATCCTGAAAAAAGTTTTTGGATACGACAGCTTCCGCCCCGGGCAGGAGCAGATCGTGCAGCGGCTGCTGGCCGGGCAGGATGTTCTGGCCGTGATGCCCACCGGTGCGGGCAAATCCATCTGCTATCAGGTGCCGGCGCTGCTTTTGCCGGGCATCACCATCGTGGTGTCGCCGCTGGTGAGCCTGATGAAGGATCAGGTGGGAGCCCTTGTGCAGGCCGGTGTGGCGGCGGCTTTTTTGAACAACAGCCTCACCGACAACCAGAAGGCCCTGATGCTGCACCGCGCCCGGGAGGGCTGGTACAAGATCATCTATGTGGCCCCGGAACGACTGGAGATGCCGGGCTTCCAGCGGCTGGTGCAGGAGCGGGAGATCAGCATGGTGACGGTGGACGAGGCCCACTGCATCAGCCAGTGGGGGCAGGACTTCCGCCCCAGCTACCTGCGCATCCGGGATTTTGTGGCGAGCCTGCCCCAGCGTCCGGTGGTGGGGGCGTTCACGGCCACGGCCACCGCCCATGTGCGGGACGACATCCGGGAACATCTGGCTTTGCAGAAGCCCTACGAGGTGACCACCAGCTTTGACCGGCCCAACCTCTACTTCGAGACCCGGCGGGCCCTGCCCAGCCAGAAGCCGAAGGAGCTTTTGGACCTTGTGCTCAAAGAGGGCGACAACGCGGGCATCGTCTACTGCAGCACCACAAAGCAGGTGGACGAGACGGCCCGCCTGCTGCAGAGCCGGGGGATCCGGGCCGCCGCCTACCACGCCAAGCTGGATGCCGATACCCGGCGGAAGAATCAGGACGATTTCCTCTACGACCGGGTGCAGATCATGGTGGCCACAAACGCCTTTGGCATGGGTATTGATAAACCCAACGTGCGGTTCGTCATTCATTATAATATGCCGAAGGACCTTGAGAGTTATTATCAGGAGGCGGGCCGCGCCGGCCGCGACGGGCAGCCCGCCCGGTGCACGCTGCTTTACTCCGGCACCGATGTGCGCACCATCCGCTTTTTCATCGACAAGGAACGGGAAGCAGACAACGGCCTGCCCGCCGATGTGAAGGCCGAAGCCGCCCGCAAGGCCGAGGAGCGGCTCAAGTACATGACATTTTATTCCACCACGCCGAAGTGCCTGCGGGGCTTTCTGCTGCAGTATTTCGGCGAAGCGGCCCCGGCCAAGTGCGGCAACTGCTCCTGCTGCCTGGCCGAGGAGCAGGAAGCCCAGCTGCAGCTGGAATACTCCCGCCGCCGCGCCGCCGACAACGCCCGCCGCCTGACCGAAAAGCCGCGCCGCAGCAAGTCGGCCGTAGCCGCAGGCGAGCTGAGCGAATTCGACGAAAAGCTGCTGAACGCCCTCTATGCCCAGCGCAAGCGTCTGGCGGGCAAGCAGAACGTACCGGCCTTCGTGGTGTTCAGCGATGCCACCCTGCGGGAGATGGCCGTGAAAAAGCCTATGAGCATCGACGAGCTGCTGAACATCAGCGGTGTGGGCGAAAAGAAAGCCGCCCGCTACGGCAATGCCTTCCTGCGCATCATCGAGGATGCGGTGGGCAGCCGGGAATAAAGACAAAAGAAAAGAGCATCCGATTTTCCACAGTGCTTTCATGAAACGTGAAAAATTGGGCGCTCTTTCTGTTTTGGTTATTTGTCCATCGTGTGGGTGGCGAACACCTTTTCGTCCTCCCACCACACGGGCTGCCCGGCGGCAAGGGTCTTTTTCACATCCAGCAGACGCTGGTTGCTGCTGCCGCGGAAGCGCAGGGAGATATCGTGTTTGGCCTGCACGAACTCACCGTCCACCAGCACATCCAGCAGGCTGAGCAGCTCGTCGGTGGCTTCGCACCGGGCAAGGCTGGGCTCTTTGCCGGTGAGCTGCTCCCAGGTGTAGCCGGAGTAGCACCACACCGTTTTGTTCGGGTACAGGGCCTTAAAGTTGCGCACAAAGGGCAGCAGCTCCCGCTGGTTCTCCGGTTCCATGGGTTCACCGCCCAGCAGGGAAAGGCCCGCGATATAGTCCGGCTGGCAGGAAGCAAACACCTCGTTGCGGGTGGCCTTATCAAAGGGCTGGCCATAGCCGAAGTCCCACGCCACGGCGTTGAAGCACCCCGGGCAGTGGTGGCGGCAGCCGGAGACGAATACGCTGGTGCGCACGCCCGGGCCGTTGGCGATGTCGTAATATTTAATGGTTGCGTAGTTCATAAGTGATTCCCGTAATTTGCAAATAAGTTTTGAATGGACAGGAAGCTTGCCGCTGCGGCTCTTCCGGTGAAAATACGTTTGGAGCGGCCCGCAGGCCGCTCCAAACGTGAAATCAAAAATAATATTTCCGCTGTTATGCCTAGAGCGAAGCGGAGGGCATTCAAATCATAATTACAGATGCAGCACGCGGTCCTTGATCTCCTGCGTGCGGCCCTGGTTCCAGAACTGAGTGCCGATGTAGCCGCAGGTGCGGCGGGCAACGTTCAGCTTGTTCTGGTCACGGTTGCCGCACTTGGGGCACTCCCACACCAGCTTGCCGTCGTCCTCCACGATCTTGATCTCGCCATCATAGCCGCACACCTGACAGTAGTCGGACTTGGTGTTCAACTCGGCGTACATGATGTTGTCGTAGATGAACTGCAGCACGCTCATCACGGCTTCCAGATTGTCCTGCATGTTGGGCACTTCCACATAGCTGATGGCACCGCCCGGAGACAGCTTCTGGAACTCGGCCTCGAATTTCAGTTTGGTAAAGGCGTCGATGGGCTCTGTCACATGGACATGGTAGCTGTTGGTGATATAGTTCTTGTCGGTGATGCCGGGCACGATGCCGAAGCGCTTCTGCAGGCACTTGGCGAATTTGTAGGTGGTGGATTCCAGCGGGGTGCCGTAGAGGGAGTAGTCGATGTTCTCGGCCTTCTTCCACTCGTTGCACTTGTCGTTCATGTGCTGCATCACGCTCAGGGCAAAGGGCTTGGCACCGGCGTCGGTGTGGCTCTTGCCGGTCATATACTTCACACACTCATACAGGCCGGCATAGCCCAGGCTGATGGTGGAGTAGCCGCCGAACAGCAGTTTGTCGATCTTTTCACCCTTCTTCAGGCGGGCCAGTGCGCCGTACTGCCACAGGATGGGCGCGGCGTCGCTGGGGGTGCCCAGCAGACGCTTGTGGCGTGCCTGCAGGGCGCGGTGGCACAGGGCCAGCCGCTCGTCGAAGATCTTCCAGAACTTCTCAAAGTTGCCCTTGGAGCTCAGGGCGACGTCCACCAGATTGATGGTGACCACACCCTGATTGAAGCGGCCGTAGTATTTGGGCTTGCCGGTCTCGGGGTCCACATAAGGGGTCAGGAAGCTGCGGCAGCCCATGCAGGTGTAGCAGTGGCCCTCGCCGTTTTTGTCCACCTTCAGTTCCAGCATCTTCTTTTCGGAGATGTAGTCGGGCACCATGCGCTTGGCAGTGCACTTGGCGGCCAGCTCGGTCAGGTAGTAATACGGGGTGCCGGGACGGATGTTGTCCTCCTCCAGCACATAGATCAGCTTGGGGAAGGCGGGGGTGATCCACACACCGGCCTCGTTCTTCACGCCCTGGTAGCGCTGGCGGATGGTTTCCTCAATGATGATGGCCAGGTCGGCTTTCTCCTGCGCGTTGCGGGCCTCACCCAGATACATGAACACGGTGATGAAGGGGGCCTGACCGTTGGTGGTCATCAGGGTGACCACCTGATACTGGATGGTCTGCACGCCGCGGTTGATCTCGCTGCGCAGGCGGCGCTCCACGATCTCCTTCTTGCGCTCGGTGGAGACGTTCAGGCCTTCCATCTCCAGCTCCACCTCGGCGGCGATCTTCTTGCGGGAGACATCCACGAAGGGGGCCAGGTGGGTCAGGCTGATGCTCTGGCCGCCGTACTGGTTGGACGCCACCTGCGCGATGATCTGGGTGGCAATGTTGCAGGCGGTGGAAAAGCTGTGGGGCTTTTCAATATAGGTGCCGGAGATCACGGTGCCGTTCTGCAGCATGTCCTCCAGGTTCACCAGGTCGCAGTTGTGCATGTGCTGGGCAAAGTAGTCGGAATCGTGGAAGTGGATCAGGCCTTCCTGATGGGCCTTCACGATCTCCGGGTCCAGCAGCAGGCGGGCAGTCAGGTCCTTGGAGATCTCGCCGGCCATGTAGTCACGCTGCACGCTGTTCACGGTGGGGTTCTTGTTGGCGTTCTCCTGCTTGACTTCCTCGTTCTGGCACTCGATCAGGCTCAGGATGCGCTCGTCCGTGGTGTTGGTCTGGCGCTTCAGGCTCTGGACATAACGATAGGTGATATAGTGGCGGGCAACATCATGGGCCTTGATGTCCATGAGCTGGTTCTCCACCATATCCTGCACTTCTTCCACGCTGACGGCGCGGTTCAGCGCCTGGCACTGGTCGGTGACATCTGCTGCGATCTGGGTGATCTGGTCTTTGGTCAGACGGCTCTGGCCGCCCACCGAATCGCTGGCTTTGGTGACAGCGGTGATGATCTTGGTAATATCAAAGGGAACCTCTGCGCCGTTGCGTTTGATGATCTTCATAAGCTCTCCTCCAACTGACAGTGTGAACGGGCACCTCTTACAATAAGAGATACCCGTTTGCGCACACGATATCCAACAAACTGAATGTAGCTCTATTCTATCACTATCTAGTGGCAAGTCAAGAAAAATACCACTACATTTTGCGTTTTGGAGCTTTGCCCAAAATTCATGGACAATTTTCAGGATAAAATCTGAGCAAAGACCTCTTGACAAGGAACATGCATTTCCGCGGTGTAATATCGCAAAATATTATACGGCGAAAGCCTTATATTACATTATATAAGGGAAAATGCATCGGTCGGAATGGCACGGAGAGGCAGACGGTTTTGAGCCGGGCCCCGGCCCGCCGCGCCTGCGGCAGCAGGGGCGGCGCATTTCCCCTTTATGGCAGGCAG
>ENA-UONX01000850-UONX01000850.1-human-gut-metagenome-genome-assembly--contig:-P74old-NODE-850-length-37034-cov-11.333243_pt1 | contig 37034 bp, 29 predicted proteins | sample MGYA00242466_ERZ724013 | MGnify/ENA metagenome assembly ERZ724013 | reverse complement strand
GACCCTCTGCTTGTAAGGCAGATGCTCTGAACCAGCTGAGCTAAACGCCCTTTTCATTCATTCTGTTTTGTACGCCTTATCTCTTTAAGACGGTGCAAAGGTACGGCTTTTTTTGAAACCTCCAAATATTTTCGGAGAAAAAATAAAAAAAACTTTGCTTTTGCATATAGATACCAGGAAAAGCATTAACTTTGCAACTCTACATCATATATAATGTATTAAAGGAAAAATGATACTATCAACACTAACAGCCATCTCGCCTGTTGACGGGCGATATTGGAACAAAGCTGAGAACCTTGCAGCTTATTTTTCTGAATTCGCGCTGATTAGATACAGAGTGCGCGTAGAGATTGAGTATTTGATAGCTCTATCTGAATATCTTCCGCAATTAAGTGAATTAAATACGGAAGAGGTAAAAACATGGCTTCGCAATGTCTATAAAGAGTTTACGGAAGAAGATGCTTTGCGGGTAAAGGAAATAGAAAAGGTAACCAACCATGATGTCAAAGCCGTTGAATATTTCATCAAAGAAAAGACAGATCATTTTCTGGCTGAGAAATATCATGAGTTCATTCACTTCGGACTGACCTCGCAAGACATCAACAATACGGCTATGCCGTTGTCGCTGAAAGAAGCGTTGAACGATGTCTATTATCCGGGCCTGGAAGAAGTCATCAGTACGCTGGAAAAATATGCGAATGAATGGATGAATATCCCGATGTTGGCCAAGACACACGGACAACCGGCCTCTCCTACCCGTCTGGGCAAAGAGATCATGGTGTTTGTATACCGCCTGAAACAACAATTGAACTTACTGAAAGCCGTTCCTATCTCAGCTAAGTTTGGTGGTGCTACCGGCAACTTCAATGCACACCATGTAGCTTATCCGGAATATGACTGGAAAGCTTTTGCCAACAAATTCGTCAGCGAATCATTAGGATTGCAACGGGAAGAGTGGACAACCCAGATTTCGAATTACGACAATTTAGGAGCCATCTTTGACGGAATGAAACGAATCAATACCATCCTGATTGACCTGAACCGCGATTTCTGGCAATATATTTCCATGGAATATTTCAAGCAGAAAATCAAAGCGGGCGAAGTAGGTTCTTCAGCCATGCCGCATAAGGTTAATCCGATCGATTTCGAAAATGCCGAAGGTAACTTAGGTATTGCCAATGCCATTCTTGAACATCTGGCAACAAAACTCCCGATCTCACGTTTACAGCGTGACTTGACCGACTCAACCGTGTTGAGAAATGTAGGGGTTCCGATGGCACACATCGAAATTGCATTTAAGAGTTTGTTAAAAGGTTTAGGTAAATTATTGCTTAACGAAAAAGCCCTGGAAGCTGATCTTGACAGATGCTGGGCCGTCGTAGCAGAAGGTATCCAAACCATCTTGCGCCGGGAAGGTTATCCGAAACCATACGAAGCATTAAAAGCTCTTACCCGTACCAATGCAGGCATTACGGAACAGTCAATTAAAGATTTTATTGAAACATTGCAGGTCAGCGATCGCGTAAAAGACGAGTTGAGAGCGATTACACCGCATAATTATACAGGAATTTAAAAACAAATAAGGAGAAAAAGATACCAAAGCAGTTTCAAGCTTATCGGAGTTCCGAAAAACTCGACTGCTTTGGTGCTAACCAAACTATTAATAATCTTATCTCCTGAACAGATAAATAACAAAATCAAAGGTAGCCGGGAGGCTATCAAGTATAAACCTTTTATTATAATTTATAACATGAGTACAGAAGAAAGAGATGAGGCACAGCAGCAGCCAGCAGCACGCCCAAGAAAAGTAATGACAGGCTACAGAGACAATGCAGAAGACGGAGAAAGAAGACCGTATAACACAGGTTACAACCGTCCTGAGGGTAACTATGAACGCAGACCGTACAACCGACCGGCAAATAATGACCGCGGAGGTTATCGTTCTTATGGAGACCGCCAGCAGTATAATGACTATGGCAATAATCAAGGTTATCAGCAGCGTTATGATAATCGCGGTGGTTACGGTAATAACCGGCCTTACAACAACCGGAACAACTATAACAACCAGAATCGAGAGGGAGGTTATAATCAGAACCGTCAGTATGGAAACCGTCCGGCTTACAACCCGAACAACGACCAGCGTGCATACAACCGTCCGGTTTATAGCAGCAATCCAAATGCCGTAACCAACAATCCGGAAGGAGCACCGGTAAAGAAAAGAAGACCGCGTGTAGGCGAAAATCGGACAAACTTCGATAATCGTCAGGATAATCGCGGTGCAGCTCCACGTCCTTATGGAAATAATTACGGAGGTGGCAATGCTTATGGTGGAGGCCGTTACAATAATAATAACGGACGTAACAACAACCGCCGTCCGAATAATAATAACAATCGCCGTTCCAACAATTACAACCCGAATGCTAAGTACAATTTCCAGAAACAGCTGAAGTACAAGGAAGTATTGGCAGACCCGAACGAACCGATCCGTTTGAACAAGTTCTTGTCGAATGCAGGTGTTTGCTCTCGTCGTGAAGCAGATGAATACATCCAGGCTGGAAATGTAAAGGTTAACGATGTAGTAGTAACGGAATTGGGAACAAAGATTACACGTTCTGATAAGGTTACATTCAATGACAAACCGGTTCAGATCGAAAGCAAGGTTTACATCGTATTGAACAAGCCGAAAAACTGTGTAACAACTTCAGACGATCCTCAGGAACGCCTGACAGTAATGGATCTTGTAAAACATGCTTGTACAGAAAGAATCTATCCGGTAGGTCGTTTGGACCGCAATACAACCGGTGTATTGCTGTTGACAAATGATGGTGATCTGGCATCTAAACTGACTCACCCGTCGTTCAAGAAGAAAAAGATCTATCACGTATGGTTGGATAAGAATGTTTCGGTTGAAGATATGGAAAAGATTGCAAACGGACTTGAACTGGAAGACGGCGAAATCCATGCAGATGCCATCAGCTATGCAAACGAAACAGACAAGAGCCAGGTTGGTATCGAAATTCATTCTGGCCGTAACCGTATCGTGCGTCGTATCTTCGAATCTTTAGGTTATCATGTCGTTAAATTGGACCGTGTTTATTTCGCTGGTCTGACGAAGAAAAACCTGGGTCGTGGTAAATGGCGTTATCTGAACGAAAAAGAAGTAAACGCACTGCGCATGGGTGCTTTCGAATAATAAAACTATTAATAGAATGGAAACAATAAAAAGAACAAAGATTGTAGATTTGCTTAAAAGCACAGCTTTTGGCTCTACCGTTAACGTGAAAGGCTGGGTTCGTACTCGCCGTGGCAGCAAACAGGTAAACTTTATTGCGCTGAACGACGGTTCTACAATAAATAATGTTCAAATCGTTGTTGATGTAGAAAAATTTGGAGAAGAATTTCTGAAGCCCATTACGACTGGTGCCAGTATGAGCGTAAACGGAACCTTGGTTCAGTCGCAGGGAAAAGGTCAGTCTGTTGAAATCCAGGCTACCGAAATAGAGATCTACGGAACTGCTGACCCGGCAACATATCCGTTGCAGAAGAAAGGCCATTCGATGGAATTCTTGCGTGAGATTGCTCACTTGCGTCCGCGTACGAATACATTCGGTGCCATCTTCCGTATCCGTCACAACATGGCTTTTGCTATTCACAAATTCTTCCATGACAAAGGTTTCTTCTATTTCCATACACCAATCATTACAGCTTCTGACTGTGAAGGTGCAGGACAGATGTTCCAGGTTACTACGAAGAACTTGTACAATCTGAAGAAAGATGAAAATGGATCCATCATTTATGATGATGATTTCTTCGGCAAACAAACAAGTCTGACAGTTTCCGGACAGCTGGAAGGAGAATTGGCTGCTACGGCATTAGGACAGATTTATACATTCGGTCCGACATTCCGTGCTGAAAACTCCAACACTCCTCGCCACTTGGCTGAGTTCTGGATGATCGAACCGGAAGTTGCCTTCTATGATATCAACGATAACATGGAATTGGCCGAAGAATTCATTAAGTACTGCGTACAATGGGCTCTCGACAACTGCATGGACGATATCAAATTCCTGAACGATATGTTCGACAAAGGCCTGATTGAACGTCTTCAGGGCGTTCTGAAAGACGAATTCGTCCGCTTGCCTTATACTGAAGGTATCAAGATTCTGGAAGATGCCGTTGCCAAAGGTCACAAATTTGAATTCCCAGTTTACTGGGGCGTTGACTTAGCTTCTGAACACGAACGCTTCCTGGTAGAAGATCATTTCAAACGTCCGGTAATCCTGACTGATTACCCGAAAGAAATCAAGGCATTCTATATGAAGCAGAATGAAGACGGAAAGACTGTTCGTGCTATGGATGTACTGTTCCCGAAGATTGGTGAAATCATCGGTGGTTCAGAACGTGAAGCTGATTATGACAAACTGTACAACCGCATTCAGGAACTGCATATCCCGATGAAAGATATGTGGTGGTATCTGGATACTCGCCGGTTCGGTACGGTTCCTCATTCAGGATTTGGCCTTGGATTCGAACGCTTGTTACTGTTCGTTACAGGTATGGCTAACATCCGCGATGTGATTCCGTTCCCGCGTACTCCGAACAATGCGGAATTCTAAGTAAGAATTTTGTAGAGAATATAAGGTGCGTCAAAACGTTTGGTGAAGTCCAGTAGGACAAAACGTTTGACGCACTTTTTTATTTTTACTAAATTTTCTTTCCGACGAGAAATTTTATTGGATATATGTAGATAGAATATCTCTTAAACAATATCTTTACTAAACAAGAATAAATAATTATGGAATTGAAAAACACAACATTCGCATTCCTGGCCTTAGCCCTGTTCGGTTGCCAGGAACAAAAGTACGTTCCTGTTACAACTTTTCAGGAAGCAGAAGATCCGGTAGCTATTAGTACAGAAGCTGATCAGCAATGGAATCAGGCAGGCAAGAAACTTAATGTTGCCTGGGGAAGTATCGACTGGCGTTATTCACGCAGTGAAATTCCTCAGAATCTGGAAAACAAACCTTGTCAACTCACAGCCTGGCGAGGTGAAAAGGCTTCGGCCCAACTGTTACTATGGTCGGCTGGAGGATCAAACGGTGTAACCTGCCAGATTGGAGAATTCAAAGCAGATAAAGCTTCTTTACCGGCTTCGATCGCCCAGGCACGCTTTGTGAGATATACGCTGGCAGACATCAATTCACCCGACTTCAAGAAAGGTGGCCCCAGTGTATTGATGCCGGATATGCTGGATTCATTATCCCGCTTTGATATGGCTCCGAAAACGACTCGTCCGGTCTGGATTACCATTCAAGTACCACAAGATGCAGTTGCAGGAACTTATACATCTACGATTACGGTAACAGACCAGGAAAGAGAGAAGTTTACGTTTCCTATCCAGCTAAAGGTGATCGATCATGTCTTACCCACACCCGATCAATGGAATTACCATTTGGATTTATGGCAGCATCCGGCCGCTGTAGCCCGTGCAGAAGGATTAAAGATGTGGAGTGACGAACATTTTGAAGCATTAAAGAAGACGATGATACCTTTGGCGAAAGCTGGCCAGAAAGTCATTACGGCCACGCTTAACAAAGATCCTTGGAATCATCAGTGCTACGATGCCTATGAAGACATGATTACATGGACACGTCACAAAGACGGTTCCTGGAGTTACGACTATAAAATATTTGACCGTTGGGTAGAAATGATGCTTTCTATAGGCATCAATCGTATGATCAACTGCTATTCTATGGTTCCATGGAATTGTGAACTGGATTACTTCGATGAAGCCGAGAATAAAAAGGTTACAGTTGTAGCCACGCCAGGGAAACCTGAATTTACCCAGATGTGGGAACCGTTCCTGGCAGACTTCAAGAAGCATTTGGATGAAAAAGGCTGGCTGGGTATTACCAATATAGCCATGGATGAACGCTCACCGGAACAAATGGATGCAGCCGTGAAAGTTTTGGAAAAGTGTGCTCCGGAAATGGGCTTTGCCATTGCCGACAATCACAAATCTTATAAGAAGTATAAGATGATGCGTGATGTATGCGTATCGCAAGGACAAAAAGCCGATCACGAAGACATCATTGCCCGCCGCGCCAACGGATTTAACACAACATTCTATGTTTGCTGTGGTCCGTTCTACCCGAACACGTTTACATTCTCACATCCTTACGAGGCCGAATTATTAGGCTGGTACGGCCTTGCCTGTGATTACGACGGAATGCTTCGCTGGGCTTATAACTCATGGCCGGAAGATCCGCAATATGATTCACGCTTCGGTAATTGGAGCTCAGGAGATACATACTTAGTCTATCCTTACTATCGTTCTTCTATCCGGTTCGAACGGCTTATTGATGGTATTGAAGTAGCCGAAAAAGTAAGAATCCTGCGAAAAGAAGGGGTTAATTTGGGTGAGTTAGAAAATGTTCTGGAAGAAATCCGGACAAAAGACATTAACGACAGTCAGCTTCCTTGGCAAGAAGTTGTAGCCAAAGCAGACTCACTGCTGAACTCACTCTGAAAACAAAAGAGAAACCTGACGTTCTCAAGTAGATAAAAAACGACATCGGTCCTAATTGCTACAGACAAAAGACCGATGTCGTTTTCTTTTATACGATTACTTTCAAAGAATTTTCTGATAGGCTAAACGAGGCGAATGGTTACGCACATAAATAATTCCACAATACTTGAAACCATGCTTCAACAGTATATGTTGCAATACCTTATTATCCTGATGCGTATCTACCCGTAAATTAGAAGTCTGAGTAAAACACCAGTTTAAACATAAATCAGCAATATCTGAATGACTTCCATCCGATGCCAGCCGGTGTAAAACAGCGTATGGAGCATCATTCAACCACTTTCCCCCTTCAATCACATGATAAGTCGGATCATCGCCTTCGATATAACAGAATGTCGCAACAGGTTTTCCTAAGTCATCAACAAATACATAACAATGACCTGCTGCTATTTCATTTTCCATAAAAGAACGTTCCGGATAACCATCAGCCCATTGTGTAGGATTTCCTGTCTGAATCATAAATTGGCGAGCACAATCAAAGATAGGCATAACTGAATCCAAGTCATACAATTCAGCCTTACGGATAGCTAATTCTTCCCCACTATTCATCATCTTCACTCAAGTCAATCGGCAACTGACGCTTGAAAGCTTCCTTAAAAGAAATCAATGATTCTGTTCGTGCCAGACCGAGCGGTTGCAACTTATTATGAATGATGCTCAGCAAATGTTGGTTATTCTTTGCATATATCTTTATGAATAGATCATACTGACCAGTGGTATAATGGCATTCTACAACTTCAGGAATCTGCTTTAATGCCTCCGTAACCGTAGGGAATTGGCCCGGTGAATTCAAATACAATCCTATATACGCACAAGTCTCATAGCCCACTTTCGTGTTATCGACAATAAATTCAGAACCTTTGATAACGCCTAAATTAGTAAGCTTCTGAATACGCTGGTGAATAGCAGCGCCTGATACATTACATTCACGAGCTACTTCCAAAAACGGCATTCTTGCATTGCCTATAATAAGTTTTAATATCTTCTCATCGAGTTCATCTAACTGATGGTGTGCCATAATAAATACGATTTAAATTATGCAAACTTACATTTTAATACAAATATAGCTATATTCTTATACTTTTCAAGCATTATACAAGAAAATATTTTGTATTGTTAGATCGAATTAAATAGACACAAAAAATCCCTTGACCCATTTGCGGATCAAGGGATTCTTATGTAATTATCAATCAAGCTTTAATTACTCAACACGCTTAGCAGCTGAATAACTAATCTTCAAAGCATAAGCTTCACGAAGTGCTTGCTTGATATCAGTGATCACACCCATTTTTGTGTCTTTATCAGCTTTGATAGAAACAGTCATAAACGGCTGATCTTCCTCTTTCATACTTGACTTCTCCTGAGCAATGTAATCCTGAATTTCTGAAGTTTCAGCAAACTGATCGTTCAACTGAATACGAGTTTCAGAACCGAATTTCTTCTGCAAATCTGGAGTCGGTTTACCAACATAGATGAAAGTAACCAATGATTTCTTTTCCAATTTCTGAAGTTCGGTAGCCTGAGGAGCCTTGAATTGCACTTTCAAAGTTACTTCACGCATTGATGTAACCATCATGATGAAGAACAAGAATGCAAACACCAAGTCAGGTAATGATGACGTGTTCAATTCAGGCATTTCACGTCCGCCTGCTTTACTAAACTTTCCCATCGTTACTTACCTCCATAGTTTTTAGGTTCAGCTTCAGAGATCTTCTGCGGATAAATTTGCTGTACAGCTTTTTGTTCATCTTCATTCAGATCCATGAAGGCTTTACCGAATTTCTTCTTTGAAATATCATCACGCAACTCATTGTAAGCTGCAGCCAGCTCATTCTGTACGTCGATATATGCCTGATATGAAGTTCCACGGTCGTTCTGCAATGAAATTACATGATTTTTTGTAACCATTGTTTTACCAAAGTATGGAACGTCCACTTCAATCTTTTCAGGTTTGTTGGCATCATTGTACGGATTATCAATGAATTCCTTAACCTTGTCTTTCAATTGTTTGACATCAATCACTTCATTACCGCAAAGTACCTGGTTCGTACTACTTACCAATACAACCAGCAAGTTACGTTTCTTGATATCAACATCAGTATCATTCTTCTGATCTTTAGGTACAGGAGGCGGCAAACGTCTTGCCAAACCTTGGTCTGTATCCATTGATGTTGTAATAAGGAAGAAGATAAGCAACATGAAAGCAATATCGGCTGAAGAAGAACCATTGATACCCGGTGTCTTTCTTTTCTTACCCATTTTACTTTTCTGTTAACCTATTTACTTGTTCATTATTTTCTTAACACTTCCCAATACAGCTACAATCAGGATCAAAGCGATCAAGATATAAGTAGAATAAATCCACATATCTGTTACCTTCAACCAGAATGCAGTATTGTAAACCTGAGAATCAGCATTCAAACCTGCCAACGGTGTAGCATCGCCAATTGAATAAGTTATACCTAACATAGCAACGAACAATACTAAAACCACAAATGACATCAACGCTGACTTTGCATCATGTTTCAAGGCTCCGGCAAACTGCCACAAAGCCAACAGCACAGTACAAGCAATTGTTGCGAAGAACAATACATAAGTCCAGTTCAACAGAAGCTCGGTATAGATCGGCTCCTTCATTTCTGCAGCAGGATCAACTACGCCTCCTGTGTAGAACATAACCAGTACAATGATACTGATGATCGAACTGATCAACAGCGTCCAACTGGATATTTTACGTATTTTAGTTACTGCCATAAGTCAAATTATTTTTTAAATTTCAGGTTGTATTTGATAACCAAGTCGATCAATGTGATTGATGCATCTTCCATCTGGTTCAACAGAGATTCCAATTTACTCAACAGATAGTTGTAGAAAATCTGAAGAATCAAGGCAACGATCAAACCACCTACTGTTGTGATCAAGGCAACTTTCATACCACCTGCTACAACGGTCGGGCTGATATCACCAACCTGTTCGATTTTATCGAACGCCATGATCATACCAACAACTGTTCCCAAGAATCCTAATGACGGAGCCATTGCGATAAACAATGTTACCCATGACAGGTTCTTTTCCAACAGACCACCTTGTACACCACCGTAAGATACGATAGATCTTTCAACTACATCAACACCCTGGTCGATTCTCATCAAACCCTGATAAGCGATAGAGGCGATAGGACCTCTTGTGTCACGAGCAATAGCCTTTGCAGCTTCTACATCACCTTTGTCAAGTGCGTCTTCGATTCCCTTCAATAACTTGCTTGAATTTGTTTCAGCCAAGTTCAAATAGATAATTCTTTCCAAGCAGAATGCCAAACCAAAGATCAATGCGATAGCAACCAAACTCATGAAGTCGGCACCACCTTCAATAAACTTTGTTTTCAACGCCTGATGCATACCTGATTCAACAGCTGGAGCTGCTGCATCCTGAGCAAATGCTACTGTAGAAGTTCCAAGGGCACACAAGCCCAAGAATGCTTTTGCAAAATACTTTTTCATTGTGTGTTTAATTTTTAAGATTAATAATTCTCATATTTGTTTATTTCATTTTTCACGTTTTATTGTTCTCCGACTTGCGGAGAGAGCGGGATTCGAACCCGCGATACGCTTTAGGCGTATACACGCTTTCCAGGCGTGCCTCTTCAACCGCTCGAGCATCTCTCCTTGAGACTCATCTTTCTCTAAAACGAGTGCAAATTACGAATTTTTTCCCAATTACAAACGTTTCAGTGCACAAATCTAAACTTTTTGATTGATATATGCACAATTTAAAGGAAAGAAATTTTAAGTAAAATGTAAATTATACAACTATATTATTTTGTTTACATTTTTAAACAGGGCAATTGCATTGGTTCGAGTCAGCGTAACCACGTTTTCTACTGTGGTTTGATAAATTTGTGCTAATTTCTCGGCCGTTTTCCAAATATAAACCGGCTCGTTTCTTTTCCCCCGAAACGGAACTGGAGCCAAATAAGGAGCATCTGTTTCCAATACGATATGAGACAGATCAGTAGCCTGAAGTACGTCTCCTAATTTAGAGTTCTTAAAGGTTACCACTCCATTAATACCAATCTTGAAGCCAGGCAACTTCTTGACTTCTTCCAGATCTGCAAGAGTCCCGGTAAAACTATGAAACACGCCTCTCAGCTTATCCGGTCCTATTTTATAAATAGAATTCATAACATCGGCAAACGCTTCCCGCATATGAATAGCTACCGGGAGATCCAAATCCAGACTCCAGCGCAACTGTTCTTCAAATACTTCAATCTGCTGCGCCCGATAAGTCTTGTCCCAGTACAAATCGATTCCTATTTCGCCCACGGCACAATACGATCGCTTTCCAAACCACGACTCTACCGTCTTCAGATCAGCCGCATAATCGGCCATCACACTGGTTGGATGCAATCCCATCATTGGATAAAGGTAATCAGGGTAACGATCACAAATAGCATGCATCCGGTCTATTGTTTCCAAATCGACGTTCGGCAGCAGCAAGGCCTCAATGCCCGATTCCTGTGCTTCCCGAATCAAAGCGTCCTGTTCCGGATCAAATTCTTCCAGATAAATATGATTATGCGTATCGATCAGTTTCATATTATGACTGTCGGTTCATTAATCGTTCACTTAGTTGCTTCAATACAGCTTTCTTCTCCGGCTGTACCTGTACAGCATCCAAATGTTCCATCGCACGGGCAAAATAATCTTCAATTTTCTGCTCTGAGAGTTCCTTTAAATGCAATTCATTATATATATAGGTAACTGCAGCAATCTTTTCTTCCGGATGTTCAGGTTTTGCACCTATCCACCGGTTCAATTCAGAGCGCTGCCGGTCATCGGCCCGACGGAAAGCATTGATCAGCAAAAAGGTCTTCTTATCACATAAGATATCGCCACCGATGTTTTTTCCGAAGGTTTCCGTGTTACCGTAAACATCCAACAGATCATCCTGCAACTGGAACGCCAGTCCGATATGAATACCAAACTGATACAGATGTTCGGCGTCTTCAGCAGGCGCATCAGCCAAAATAGCCCCCATCTTCAAGGCACAAGCCAACAACACTGCCGTTTTCAGACGGATCATTTCGATATACTCTTCTTCCGTTACATCCGTACGTGTTTCAAATTCCATATCGTATTGCTGTCCACCACAGATTTCAAGGGCTGTCTGCGTAAACAAATCGAATACCGGTTTCAAATGGGCAGCATCCGTTTTACCAATCAATTCGTAGGCCGCTATCAGCATGGCATCGCCCGAAAGAATGGCTGTGTTTGCATTCCATACTTTATGCACCGTCGGTTTGTTCCGCCGTTTGTCGGCTTCATCCATCAGGTCGTCATGCAACAAAGTAAAGTTATGAAACACTTCCAACCCTACAGCTGGAACCAAAGCTGCCTCAACCTGTTCTTTATACAAGTTATAAGCCATCAGGACCAACGCCGGACGGATACGTTTTCCACCCAAAGCCAAGGTGTACTCAATCGGGTCATACAGACTTTTGGGCGGATACTCAAAACGCAGTCCACTGACCGCCTGCTCTACTTTTTTTCTTATTTCTTCAAATGACAGCATCACGTATTTATTTTTTGAGCCATTCAGTTTTCAAGCGTATAAGTCAGCCACCAGGTTTCCCGATTCAGCATTTTTGAATCTACGACATCCTGCAAAGGCTTCACTTGGCAACTCACCAACCTGCAAGCTCCAACTTCCCATTTATGAAAAAAGGCCGCAACCCAAAAGTGCAGCCTTTTTTCTATCCAAACAATTAAATTATTGCAAACGGAACTGTACCGGCAAGATAAATCTTACACGTACTGGTTTACCACGCTGTTCACCTGGTTTCCATTTAGGCATTTCGCTGATCACACGAACTGCTTCTTTATCCAATGACGGGTCAACACCACGCATAACCTGGATATCTACAATAGAACCATCTCGGTTTACAACGAAAGAACAAACTACACGACCCTGAATACCGTTTTCCTGTGCAATTACCGGATACTTGATAGCTTTGCTCAAATACTTGAACAATTCTGCAGTACCACCCGGGAATTCCGGCTGCTTTTCTACAACGGTAAAGATCTGCTGTGCAGATTCTTCTTCTTCTTCTTCTTCAACTACCGGTGCAACGAATGTCTCAGTCTGGGCAGCTGATGCATCATCTTCAGATGAAATGATATCTTGCTGTTCCAATTCAACATCATCATCCACAACATTCAACACTTCGGTAACAGCCGGTGCTGGTGGTGGAGGTGGTGGAGGAGGCGTGTTCTCCGGTCTCGTAATTTCAATTTCTTCTTCAGCGATAATGTCTGCAACACCTTCGTCTGCAGTCACAACCTGGACATCCTTAGTACTCCATTCGAAGCCTACGAATAAGACAGCCAAACCGACAATCATACCCATCAGGATACTCATGCCAATGCCGCCTTCCAAGTCCGCTTTCGGCGATTTCTTAACTTCCATAAATCTTTATTTTTAATAAATGTGCTTTTCTAATGGGCAAATGTACAAAAAAATTGTAAAGTCCAAACGTATTACCTCAAAAAATCTCTTCATTTTTCATTTTTTATCTTTAAGAGCTCCTGCATTTCCTACGAGCTTGTAATCAAAACCTCGTTAGTTTTTAATTGTTTGACATCTGTCAAAAAGCTTTTTGATAGAAGTGATAAAGCTTTTCGACAGATATGGTAAAGCTTTTTGACAAATATCGTAAAGCTAAAAGCCAACGAGTGTTTAACAAAAAATAGGGAACTTTCGAACAAAAAAGACCAGAAAGCCCGATTATATTCCATACATTTGTAGAAAAAGGAGGGATTATGAAGAAGTGTTGTCTGATAATAGGTTTATGTATGAGTTACTTAGGTTTCACCCATGCACAGTCGACATTGAAGTTCATCGTCGATAAAGAAGGGAAACTCTTCGCCATTCCTTCTGAAACCACTTATGAGATCAAAGTGCCAGAAGCTACCTATAAAAGTTACACTTCCGTTTCGGAACAGAACCGGCGTCTGCAGGAAAAATATGCCGAAGCGTATCGTGAATTTACCTCCTTCAGCCGGGTTGAATTTATCTTTGCCGATTATTCGTACCTGCACGATGTAGACCGTCCGGCGAACATGAATGTTCTTTCCGACGCCTATCGCCCATTTTTCAACCCATATACCCCGATGTTATGGCAAATCAACCCAATGGCTTTGGATTATGACGAATGGCTGGTTAAACCGATAGGTCCGAATACGGCTTTTTTAGTTAATGGCGTGCAAGAAACGTGGCCTGCACTGGGAGGAATCAACATTGCCAGCATGGCCGTCAGTCACCGTGCGGGTTCATTTACAGTAACAACCGGAGGCTTTGCCGGAAGGTACTACACGCCTTATACACCCAACCCGAGTTATTGGGGCGGTGTCAATATTTCTGCCAGGTATGAAATAAACGATTGGATGGCTATGCGGGCGTGGGGTTCGTACGCTTTCTTTGGTGACAATAAGGCAGATCCTTTCATGGTGGCTAATCCCTGGATGAATCGGACCAATGTTGGCGGGTCGATGGAATTTAAAGTATCTGATGATTTCGGATTCGGCATCGGAGTAAACTACCAGCATAATCATTTCAATAACCGGATGGAGCCACAGTTTCTGTTTTATCCTTTCGGAAGTGCAGGTTCACGCGTCCGATTCGGATTCTGAACTTAAACAAACGGCTTATTCTGGCACGGAATCTTTCGAGAAAGTCACCGTATTCTCCCAAACAGATACGGCTTGTCCCCACACAAGTCCTATGCCTTGATGCACATTGCTATACGCTGAAACCGGATCGGCCAAACCTACGTCCGTCAAATTGCCGACTAACATGCCTCTGGATGCCCATTCTGAAATAGAACTATAATATCCGCTAAGCGATTCCGAACAAAAATTAAGAACTAACTTGAGCGTATCCGGGAATTGCCCTTCATCATACAGGCCTCCGCCATAAGGACTTGTAAAGTCTAAAGAGAATCGTATAGAATGTTTTTTCCCATCGATGGTACTATCATCAAAGAAAAGAGCCGTTCCTTTCTCTTCTTCTTCACCTAACAAATATTCAATGGTTGTAGGAATATATTTAAAGACAGGATCATCCGTGAGATAAAGATGAGATGGATAATAGTTATAAACAGGATAGTTATTTTCAAGCAATGAATCAGGATAGTCAAAATACGGGTAAATAGAAAAAGCATAATAATTCTTTTCGGCCGGTATGTCGGTAAACTGAAATTCGCAAGAGGCCCATATCCGCTTAGTTACCGTATCTTTGTGCAGGACCGAAATAAATGTATCAATCGGAACCATCGAAGGAATTTCAGTTTCAGCCCAAGCATCCGGATAACCTGCACAACGTGCCTCCAGCCTGACACGGTCGGTTTCCCGCAAATGATAATCGGAAATAAAATAGAAATACTCCCATTCTGCATCATGTTCCACACGAAGAGATTCTTTAAATTCATCGTTTACCCATAAACGAACTTCCGACTGTTGATTCAGTTCCCTAAACGACATGCCATTCAAATAGCTTGTCGCATTCAATCTAAGCTTTATCACCGAATCAGGAACGAGCATCGTATGAATCTTCAGAACCGGATTTTCTATGTCTATATTTTCCCAAACATCTTTCCAGCAAGCTGAAAACACAAACAGACAAACAAAACAAACCAGATATAACCGTGACTTCATAAGCGTCAGAATTTATAGGTATAAGAAAAAGAAGGAATAATCGGGAATAAAGACAACTGGCGAACCTTTACCCAAGTTCCTTTACTCCGTTCAGCCCAAGCAATCGTCGGATTCTTCCGGCAATAGGCATTATAAATACTGATATTCCAGATTCCCATCCGTCCGTTCTTCCGTTTCCGATAAATATTCAAGCCCAAGTCCAACCGATGATTGGGAGGCAACTGATAATTGTTCCGATACAGATAAGCCCAATCCTGATGACTGTCAGGGACAATGGTCATCCAGTTGCCCGACGAATAAAACCATGAAGCATTCAATTCTACTTTCTCGTTAAACCGATAAGAAGCGACTATATTCAGCTTATGCCGGTTATCATAACGAGAAGGAAAATAACACCCCATATTATATGCCGAAAACTTCCGTTCCGACCAGGACAAGGTATAGCCAATCCATCCGGTTAACTTGCCTGTTTCTTTCCGGGCCATCCATTCCAAGCCATACGCCCGTCCTATACCTTCAGTCAGCTTTTCCTGCCATTCCATACCGTCTGGATACCGGTTTACCCAAGGCTTGAAATCGGCCAGATGCTGGATATACTTGAAATAACCTTCCATGGAAAAGCTATAATTCCGATTCGGAGAGAAATAAACACCCGCAGAAACTTGGTCGGATACCGAAGGCTTCACACCACTACAACTGGGTAGCCAGATATCTGTCGGCAGCTCCAGATAAGAAGCCGGTAACTGATGGACAGCCTGATGCATCCGCGAATAAGCTAATTTAGCAGACATCTGTTCGTTCCATAAATAACGAAGCGACAAACGAGGCTGTAAAGACCAATACCAGGTACGATCCAGATAGAAAGAAGACAACGAAATCCCGGCATCAATCCGTAAGGCTTCTGAAAGAGTAAAACGATCTTCTACGAAAAGGACGGTTTCATTTCCCAGCATCCGCTGTACATTCTTCTGTCTTGTCTGTATAGGTCCCGATTCTTCTACCTGATTCAGCTCCTCATATTCCGGACGAAAAGCCTGCAAACGAGTAGAGACTCCGCCCTGAAACCGATGTATCGAAGACGGAGTATATTCGAACCGGGCTGTAATCCGCCCATCATCGATTCCGGAAACCATCGAAGAAACAACCGAGTTTCTTTCCCTCTCATCATCCCAATATGAGAAAGTTTCGTCTGAATAACGCAATTTACTCCGGTATCGGGTATAAGAAGCTGTCAATAAGGTATGAAAATGATCAGACAACCGATAGCGCCAGTTCAACGAAGCCGCCAGATTTCCCCAACGAACCTTATAATGGTTGCTTTCCTTAACGTTCGCATAATTATTATTTACTTTATTCGTAAGGCTGAAAACATCATCACCCGAAAAGACACTCAACGACCAAAGGCTCCGATCTGAATGCCGATAATCCATCCGGGCATTGATATCATGAAAGGAATAACGTCCGGTATGCGTTTCTTTATTAATCTTACTGATAATAGCCAATGTCGGGATAGCCAGCAAATCAGCCCATGTCCGTCGTACAGAGACATGAACCGAAAGTTTATCTTTCACCAAAGGCCCTTCCAGATTCAGCAAGCCTTGTATCAAGCCAATGTTGAATCCGCCATGCCAGGACTGCATATTTCCGCTTTTCGTCTGAATATCCGTAACCGACGACAGACGGCCTTCGTAGCGTGCCGGGAAGAATCCTTTATAAAAATCCAGCTTATCAATGACATCCGAGTTGAATGCTGAGAACAGTCCTCCCAAATGGTTAATCTGGTACACCGGCATTCCATCGATCAAAAACAAATTCTCATCATTATTCCCGCCCCGCACATACATACCTGAAATTCCTTCCGTACCAGTCGCGACACCCGGCAGATGCTGTAAACTCTTAATCAAATCCGGTTGTCCCATAAAAACCGGTAAACGGCGAATCTGATTACCAGACAATAATTCTTTTCCCGGTTCATCCGTCAAAGCCAACGAGCGCTTCAAACTGTCTGCCTCCACCACAAACTCCTGCAATGAAACCATCTTGATCGAATCTTTCGGGGAATAATCAACAAGCCGCCTGCGTTTAAGGATCAAATAGCTATCTGTCACTTGCCATTCTATATCATAACCTTGAAACAATTCGTATAAACAGACCGACAAGGTTTGCTTCTTCACCGATAACGTGACAGGCCTCATTTGTTCCAACAACGATGATTCAAAAGAGACCTGCAGACTGGTCTGCTTCTCAAGCAATAACAAAACCTGCTCAATCGGCATGTTATGTACCGAAAACGTAACAACCGGTTCCGTAGCCATCCCCCGATTCCAGCATAGACTTACTAACCATAGAATTATAAGCGTCCGAATCCTGAGCATAATTTACTGTCTGCTTTTCTCTATTACTAAATGAGTATCTAATGTCTGATTAATAATCAACAGCACTTCTTCTACCGGTTTCTTCTTAAATGTCGCTGACAACCGCAACGAATCCGAAGCACCAGACAAATCCGTCAACTTAACTTCATAGCAAACCTCTATATCATGGATGACCTTGGGCAAAGGTGTTTCTCGGAAAACCAATTCACCTGTTTTCCACGACAAACAATTTTCGTCGGCCTCTTGCCGAACTTGAATACTTCCATTCGTCTCCGAATACAGCCCGGACATTCCGGCTTCCAATAAGACCGATTTCTTCTTTCCGGCTTCCATCCGAACACGACCCTGCAAGACTTGTACTTCCATCGCCGTCTTCAATTCTCGAACTAAAAAGGATGTTCCTAAAACGACCACATTTCCCAAATGTGTCTGTACGCGAAATGGAAGGTCTTCCCGATGTTTCACTTGATAAAAGGCTTTTCCCTTCAACTCTACCTGCCGGTTATCTTTTCCAAACCGCTTTGCATCATACCGCAACTCGGCCAAAGCAGCCAATGAAACCTGAGAACTGTCGGGTAAAAAGACTTCTTTTCCACGGGTAGACGAAGCCGTAATAACTACCCACTCGGGTTGATTCTGCTCAATCATCCGATAAATACCATATCCAATGGCCAGCAAGCAAACCGCTGCTATCTGCCAAATCCAGACAGGTATCCGGACGCGGCTTCGGATATTCCGTTCTGCCGCAAATTTTTTCCAACCTATCTCCGGATCAAACACATTCTCACGATAATACCGGGCAACAAACCGGATACGCTCTTCCCATTCGGTTTTATGTCTCTCCTGATTCATGCAAATACATTATATAAATAAAAGGAAAACCGGAATACCGGATACAGTTTATCTGCTCAACCTCAATTCTCTCTCCACTCTACAACAACCTCTCAACGTCTCCCCGCTATCCGGTTTTCACTTACAAGACAAGGAAACGCGAAAAACCCCTATTCTTATCCAAAGAAAAATGTATATATTTTTATGGCTGTATCCCGTAAAGACTTCAACGCTTTGGAAATCTGGTTTTCAACAGTCTTTACAGAAATATGTAATTCGTCTGCTATCTCCTGATACTTCAAACCATCACGCTTGGACAGCAAGAATATTTTCCGTCTTTCCGGAGGAAGTTTATCAATAGCCGTCCACAAACGAGCATCTCTCTCTGCTATCCGAATTTGTTCTTCAGACGAATCGTCTGCTTCATCCGGGATATTGCCATCCAGCAACTCTTCCTTTTCCCGTGTCAACAAGAGTAACGAGCGGTTTTTTACGGCCTGATACATATAGGCTTTCATATTCAATATTGAAACGCCTTCACACAATTTTTCCCAAACATCCGTAAAAGCCTGTTGCACGATATCTTCCGCGTCTTCGATCCGTGGTATATACTGCAAAGCAAAAAGGCATAACGGACGATACAGCACCTTAAATTCCTGCTCGAAATCCATAGCGATTTTCTCCATACTCACCTATTAAAAACAAGAACGAGTTGACAAGAAACATTGAAAGATCCTTATCAACCCGTTATCTGCAAATAAAAATCAATACGGTCTGAAACCGATAATCTGACGTACTTCATTCAACGTCTTTGCTGCGCTCTCGCGGGCTTTTTCAGCTCCCTGACGAACCACCTTAGCCATAAACTCTTCATTTGAACGGATATCCAGAATACGTTCACGGATCGGAGCACAGAAATTATTGATGTCCTCGGCCAACTGCTTTTTCATATCGCCATAACGAATCTCGCAGTTGTTATATTTCTCATTGAAATAATCATAAGTATCTTTCGAGGAAACAATCTCCATCATCGTAAACAGATTAGCAATCGGTTCCGGCTTAACGCTGTTGGGTTCTGTTGGTCCGGCATCAGTAACCGCCTTCATCACCTTTTTCTTAATTGTCTTTTCATCATCAATCAGATAAATGGCATTACCTTCACTCTTACCCATTTTTCCTGAGCCATCCAATCCGGGAACTTTTACCGCTTTATGTGAATAATAAAAAGAGGCGGGTTCCGGGAAGAAATCAACTCCATAAGTCATATTGAAACGACGGGCAAAACGACGAGCCATCTCCATGTTCTGTTCCTGATCTTTTCCAACCGGAACCTTCACGGCCTTGTGAATAATAATATCGGCTGCCATCAATGTCGGATATGTCAACAAACCAGCACTGACACTATGTTTGTTCCCTTCATTAAAAATCTCACGTTCAACATCACCCTCACTCGTATGCACCCGGTCAATATGCAGTTGCTGACGGGCCTTGTCCTTAAAAGAGGCTGTACGCATCAGCTCACCGATACCAGCATTCATATTCAGATACAGATAAAGCTCCACAACTTCCGGCACATCACTTTGCACGTAAATGGTCGCTTTCTCCGGATCAATGCCACAAGCCAGATACTCGGATAAAATGGTTCGTACGCTGTTCCGGATATTTTCAGGATGCGGATGCGTTGTTAGAGAGTGCCAATCTGCGATGAAAAACAAGCAATTATACTCATTCTGCATCTGCAGAAACCCTTTTACTGCTCCGAAATAATTTCCTAAATGGAGATTCCCGGTCGGACGAATACCACTAACTACTGTTTCCATATTCACAATTTTATTCTAAATTTTTAATCACTGCGGACAAAGATACACATTTAATTAAATAATTGGCGGAGAAATATACGAGAATCAACCATGAAACTAACGAGAAACATTTTTAATCCTCACGAGAAACATTTTCACTTTCGGCACAAACCAGATGTTTCTTTCATTTCATACAGTGAAATCATCTCCAAGTCACATGGAAATCCTGAAATTAATTCTTATATTTGCTTCAACAGAAATAAAAGCAAGTTTAATCTAACAAAACAATCGTATGAAAAGAATAGGAAAGATTATTATAACAGCATTTGCTATCCTGACATTGGCATCTTGCGAAAATAAAGAATCGTATATACAGGATTTCAGCCAATTCGTTCAAGAAGTAGAAGATCATGCCGACAAATACACCGATAAAGACTGGAAAAAAGCCGATAAAAAGTTTGACAATTTTACAGGCAGCATCTATAAGAAATATGCCGAAGAACTCACTGCTGAAGAAAAGATCGAAATTGCCAAATGCCAAACGACTTATACAGCATTGAAGGCAAAAGCAGGAATTAAAAACTCTCTGGAAAACTTGAAAGAAGCCGCTCAAAAAGCGAAAGAAGCTTTTGAGGAAGAAAAATAAGAATAAGCTTGAAATATATCGGAAGTATTTTTATCTTTGTCCCAATTAAGGGATAACAAGAGACAAAACAATCGTATGGGACTTGAAAAACACATGGAGAATATATATGTAATATCCGGCTTTTGGTCGGAACAGTTCATTGATTTCCATTTTAAAATAAAGATTATGCGGTGACAAATAATTGTCAGCGCATTTTTTTTACCTATTCATTCCCCCATATCTATTAGCGAATTCAAATAAATAACATTCATAAATACGAAGTCATTATGTCAAAAAACAACGTCAAAAAAGTAATTGTCCTGGGTTCCGGTGCTCTGAAAATCGGGCAGGCAGGCGAGTTTGACTATTCTGGATCTCAAGCACTAAAGGCTCTGAGAGAAGAAGGTATCAGTACAGTATTGCTGAATCCGAATATTGCAACCATCCAAACGTCAGAAGGAGTAGCAGACAAAGTTTATTTCTTGCCTATTACTCCTTATTTTGTAGAAGAAGTGATCAAAAAAGAACAACCGGATGGGATTTTACTTGCTTTTGGCGGACAGACAGCCTTAAATTGCGGTACTGAGCTGTATACAAACGGAACTTTAGCTAAATACGGAGTACAAGTATTGGGGACCTCCGTTGAAGCTATTATGTATACGGAAGACCGCGATCTGTTTGTAAAGAAACTGACAGAAATAGATATCAAAACCCCGGTCAGCCAGGCAGTAGAAAACATGGAGGATGCCATTCAGGCAGCCAACAAGATTGGTTACCCGATCATGATCCGCTCAGCATACGCTTTAGGCGGTATGGGAAGTGGTATTTGCCAGAATGAAGCAGAACTCCGCGAATTAGCTGAAAGTGCATTTGCTTACTCTCCTCAGATCCTGGTAGAAGAATCCTTGAAAGGCTGGAAAGAAATAGAATTTGAAGTGATCCGCGATAAGAATGACCACTGCTTTACGGTAGTAAGTATGGAAAACGTCGATCCGCTGGGTGTACATACAGGCGAGAGTATCGTTGTTGCTCCAACCTGTTCACTGAACGAGGAAGAACTGACCTGGTTACAAGATTTGTCAAGACAAACCATCCGTCATTTAGGAATCGTCGGGGAATGTAATATTCAATATGCCTTCAACTCAGATACACACGATTATCGTGTAATTGAAGTGAACGCCCGTCTGAGCCGTTCTTCTGCCTTGGCATCTAAAGCCTCCGGATATCCATTGGCCTTCGTAGCCGCAAAATTGGCATTAGGCTACGGTCTGGATGAAATTGGAGAAATGGGTACGCCCAATTCTGCCTATAAAGCTCCGGAAGTAGATTATATGATCGTAAAGATTCCGCGTTGGGACTTGACAAAATTTGTCGGAGTAAGCCGTCAGATCGGTTCCAGCATGAAATCAGTAGGTGAAATCATGTCGATCGGAAAAAGCTTCGAAGAAATCATGCAGAAAGGTCTGCGTATGATCGGACAAGGCATGCACGGCTTTGTTGGGAACAACGGTCTGGAATTTGAGAACCTGGACGATGAATTAGCCAATCCGACAGATTTGAGAATCTTTGCTGTGGCCCAAGCATTAGAAAAAGGCTATACTGTTGACCGTATCTACGAACTGACCAAGATTAATCCGTGGTTCCTGAATAAATTAAAGAATATCGTTGATTACACACAGGTTCTGAAATTATATACCAAGATTGAAGATCTTCCGGCCGATGTATTAAAAGAGGCCAAACGATTAGGATTCTCTGATTTCCAGATTGCCCGCTATGTAGAAAACCCGTCAGGCAACATGGAAAAAGAAAACATCCGGGTCCGCAACCTTCGTAAGAAGTTGGGTATTTTGCCAACGGTAAAACGTATCAATACAGTCGCTTCTGAAAATCCGGAATTGACCAACTACCTGTACATGACTTACGACGGAACGCCACACGACATTCCGTATTACCCGACAGAAAAGAATGTTGTTATCTTGGGTTCGGGAGCTTACCGTATCGGCTCCTCCGTTGAATTCGACTGGTGTTCAGTCAATACGGCTTTAACCGCCCGTAAGTTAGGCTACAAAGCTGTCATGATCAACTATAACCCGGAAACAGTTTCTACCGATTATGATATGTGTGACCGCCTGTACTTCGATGAATTATCGTACGAACGTGTTCTCGATATCATTGATCTGGAAATGCCTAAAGGAGTAGTTGTTTCAGTTGGCGGACAAATTCCGAATAACCTGGCCATGAAACTGCATCGCCAGCATGTTCCTATTTTAGGTACATCTCCTTTATCAATCGACCGGGCAGAAAACCGTCATAAATTCTCTGCCATGCTTGATTCATTAGGCATCGATCAGCCTCGTTGGGCAGAGCTGACCAGTATGGAAGAAATTGACGATTTCATTGCTAAGGTCGGATTCCCGATTCTGATTCGTCCGTCTTATGTCTTATCAGGTGCAGCCATGAATGTCTGTCACAACAAAGAACAAATGATCGAATTCTTAGGACTGGCAGCCAAAGTATCCAAAGAATACCCGGTTGTCGTATCAGAGTTCCTGCAGGGAGCTAAAGAAATCGAATTCGATGCCGTTGCTAAAAACGGAGAAGTTGTAGAATATGCCATTTCTGAACATATTGAATTTGCAGGAGTCCACTCGGGTGACGCGACTTTAGTATTCCCGGCTCAGAAGATCTACTTTGAAACAGCCCGTCGAATCAAGAAAGTAGCAAAAACAATTGCAAAGGAACTGAATATCAGCGGACCGTTCAATATTCAATTCCTGGCTAAGAACAACTACGTTAAGGTCATCGAATGTAACTTGCGTGCCTCACGTAGTTTCCCGTTCGTTTCTAAAGTGTTGAAACGTAATTTCATCGAGACAGCTACACGTATCATGCTGGATGCAGATTATACCAAACCAGACAAAAGTGCATTTGACATTGACTGGATTGGAGTAAAGGCCTCTCAGTTCTCGTTTGCCCGCCTGCACAATGCCGATCCGGTATTAGGCGTTGACATGAGTTCGACCGGAGAAGTTGGCTGCCTGGGCGATGACTTCAATGAAGCTCTGCTTTCAGCCATGATAGCCGTAGGAAACCGTATTCCAAAGAAAAATATCTTAGTTTCATCTGGTGCAGCCAAAAGTAAAGTCGATTTACTGGAACCCTGCCGGGTACTCGACAGTAAAGGTTACACGATCTTTGCAACTGCAGGAACTGCCAAATTCCTAAATGATAATGGCATTAAAGCAACAGCAGTATGCTGGCCTGATGAACATGGAGAATTGAATATTATGGAGATGTTTACAAAACATATCTTCGAACTGGTTGTCAACATACCGAAGGATCACAGCAAACGCGAATTGACAAATGGATATAAGATCCGTCGTGCCGCAATTGATCACAACATACCATTGATCACCAATGCTCGCCTGGCAAGTGCCTTTATCAATGCATTCTGTGAAATGAAGGAAGAAGACATCCAAATCAAGAGTTGGCAAGAATATAAATAAGCTCTTTGAAACTATAAAATTAGACAAACTAGCGGCAGGTTTCTTTTGAACCTGCCGCTTTTATTTTATATATTTGCCACATGAAACAACACCATACATATCAACTTCTGTTATATATTCTGTTAACTGGAATAATCTGTTTCTCTACCCAAGCTAAAAATGCTTTTGAAAATCCATATGTTTTAGTACAAAACTATACGATCAATGATTACCATGCCAGCTGTCAGAATTGGGATGTATACGTTTCAGCAGAAGGAACCTTATATGTGGCCAATAATTCCGGACTGCTTGAGTTCGACGGAAACACCTGGCATTTATATCAGACAAAAGATCAGGAAGCCTTGTTCCAAATAGGAATGCGGAATGACACCTTATACAGCCGGGGAGAAAAAACCAATGGTTTCTGGCTTTACAATAAAGAAATGATCATGGAATACACTCCTATATCAGAAAACCTACCGGACTCCATTTTTCATGATTTCAGACGGCTCCAGCCTTTTCCTGTACCAGACGAGATTGAAAAGGCCGGACCTCAAATATACGCGGGAACAAATACATATAAATTTGTTTCTTCGTCCAATGGATTGTTTGTTACAGATTCGGCTGGGCAAGTACTCCATCATCTGAGTATGAGTAATTCGCTCCAGGATAATATGATTCACGATATTTGCGTACAAGATATAGACCAGATATGGTTGGCTCTGGACAATGGAATAACGCAAGTAAACATCAATCCACCCGTAAGCCGCTTGGGCACACGAAGCCAGATCGGAAAGTTAGAACAAGTAGGCAGTAATGAAGATTACCTATATATAAAGACAAACTTAGGATATTTCCGTAAGGAGTTAGGAACACAATATTCCTTCACTCCGATATCAGAGAAAGAGGCTTTACCTCATTTAGACAAACAACCCTCAATTATTACACAACCAGTAGAGAATTTATTCTACGAACCGGAAGCTCTTGGCTATTTTAATAAAGCCCAATACATATATCCATTACCCGAAAACATGTATTGGATCGTAAAAGGGAACGAAGCCGCTCTATTCCAAAATGAATTCAATACGACAACTCAGAAATGCCGTATTCTTTTTGACAACTACCAGATGAATCTGACAACACGAAGTCCGCATTTCTTCATATTAAACGACTCGATGTATGTAGTTTCGGCCATGCAGGGAACTCTATTAGTCGACATCCGACAAATCATGAAGCAAAATATGCAACTGACAATGCCAATGTTTCATTCAATCCGATACAGCGACTCACACGGTATACATTATTTATATCCCGATACCCAGGAAATCACATTGCCGCATCGGTTTCAGGAAGTCAATTTATTTGTTTCAACTACTGTATTTACACCCAATCACCAATTTTCCTACTTGCTGGAAGGAATCTCTACTGATTGGTCCGAATGGCAAAAAGACGGAAAAATTGCGTTCTCGCAATTACCGGAAGGGACTTACACACTTCACATCCGCAAATACGTAACCAAAGGTCCTTTCCCGGAAATAATGCTACAAATAAAAGTACTGCCAGCCTGGTACAACACTGTATGGGCCTATTGTATATATGTCATCCTCATTTGGATCATTATACAGCTTGTTCTCCACTATCACCTAAAAAAGCTCAAACGGGAAGAATTGATCCAAAAGCAACGTGAAGAAGAACAAGAACAGCAGCGGGTAGAACAAATGAAAAACCAAATGCTGGAAACCGAATTGCAAAACAAGAACAATGAACTTACCCTGCAAACATCAGCACTTGTCCGACGGAACAAGGCCATTCAGACATTTTTGGACGAACTGAACCAACAAAAGGAAAGTTTGGGAGATCGCTATCCGAATAAACTGTACAATAAACTTCGGGCACTAATGGAAGACGCCCTGAATGACCAGGAAGACTGGTTATTATTCGATTCTTATTTTAACAGCGCACATCAGAACTTCATCAACCGTTTACAGCAGAAGTATCCGGACTTGACACCCGGAGACCTTCGGATATGTTGTCTGCTACGGATGAACTTGTCGACAAAAGAAATTGCCTCATTGCTGAATATTTCTGTCCGCGCCGTAGAACTCCGCCGCTATAGATTACGAAAAAGACTCGAGTTAAACAACGATACAAACCTAGTTGAGTTCTTGCTAAAACTATGAATTAGTATTTTCTCAAGAAAATATTAATCTATATTATACACATATAAAAACCTCTGATTTATAATATATTAATAATATATGAGAAAGTAATGATGAATACATCATTTCTCATTTTTCTTCCTGCGCAATCCATGTTGTAGTCATTTATTTGTACAAAACCGAGAAATCTGGTTCCTTTGCAGCAAATCTTAAACTAATAAATAAGGAGAACATTGAGCATGGATGAATCAACAATTATTCGGAAACAAATAGAACTCTTCGAGAGAAAAGGCATCAATCGAAGAAAGTTCTTCAAGATAATGGCTGCTGCTGGATTATTTTCATTAATTGACACACAGCACGCAAAGGCTTTTTCAAGTAAAGCTAAAGGAAAAATCGTTATTGTTGGAGGTGGAGCTGCAGGTATCAGTATGGCGGCTCGACTCAAGAGATGGTTAGACGAGCCTAATATCACATTGATCGACCCGAGCGACCGACAGTTCTATCAACCAGGTTTTACCTTGATTGCTTCAGGCGTATATAAACCTGAGGATGTATGGAAGAAACAAGAAGACTGCATGCCGAGCGGAATCAATTGGGTAAAAGATGCAGTCATCGCAGTTGATCCTGTATGGAATCAAGTTACGACAGCGAAAAACGGAAAAATTCCTTATGACTTCTTAGTATTGGCTCCAGGTATTCAATTAAACTGGAACAAGGTAGAAGGTTTCAGCTATGACCAGTTGGGAGTAGGTAATGCCCATTGCATTTACGACTTTCAAGGAGCTCAAAAAACTTGGAAAGCATTACAAGAGTTTACGGCAAAAGGAGGACGTGGTATTTACACGGACACATATACAAAACATAAGTGTGGAGGCGCACCTAAAAAGATCTGTCTGCTGACAGAACATTACGCAAGAAAGCATAACCAGCGAGATCATATTCAGCTGGACTACTTTACAGCAGAAAAGGCTCTTTATGATGTACCTTATTTTACACCGCGTCTGATTGAAATATACAAAGAACGAAATATACCGATTCAAACAAATACGCGTGTTAAAGGAATAGACACAGCAGCGAAGCAGGTACATTTCGAAAGAATAGAAACCATTGACGGAGAAAAGAAAGTAACTCCATTTGTTGAAGATTACGATTTTCTGCATTTTCTTCCACCAATGTCAGCTCCTGACTTTGTAAAAGAAGCAGGATTAGGTTTCCCTGACGGAAACTTGGCGGCTGATGGCTGGGCAATGGTTGATAAAGAGACATTGGTTCATCAGAAATATCCGAATATCATCGCAGTAGGTGATGTTGCAGGAACGCCAACAAGCAAGACTTCGGCTGCTACACGTGTACAAGTACCAATTGCAGCCAAGAACCTGATTGCTCTAATGGAAGGAAAAGAACCAACAGAAAAATACAACGGCTATGCAGCTTGCCCGATTGTAACAGACTATGGACATGTATTGCTGTGCGAATTTGATTATGACAAGAATCCGCAGATATCATTTCCATTCTCGATGTTGGATATGTCGAAAGAACAATGGGCTGCATGGTTACTTAAAGTATATGTACTAAAGCCTCTGTATTTCTATGGAATGCTGAAAGGCTACGCTTAAATTGCTTTATACACACACTCCCTATATATAAATGCTAAACTATTTACACAATGACTAAAGAACCCGGTTATCTGTGAAGACAAACCGGGTTTCTTTGTTTTTAGTTGAGAATAATGATTCTACTATCTAAACTTATACATAAATAAAAAGCCTCCGGCGAATCACTTCGACGAAGGCTCCTCAGCGCTTAGCTTAAAAAGAAAAACATTACTAACAACTAATATAGGTCTTACTAATTTCTACTGCAGATAATGCCCCATAAGAAGCTTACCTGAAACAGATATATTTACTTTCGCCAAAAGGACAGTCTTTTGCCGAAGAAGCATTTATATGCAAAGAATATATACTACACTGTTTTACTAATCCCACGAGTTAAAACAGTAATAAAGAGTAACGGCAGGTCTTCTGACTGACTCCCATCTTGAAGCCTTCCCGGCTAAAAACCAGTGGCAACGAGGTATTTCAAGATGTATATCGGAGCTTCACAGCAGCGGGACTGTTCAGGACTCACACCTGATTCCCTTTTAATCCGAGTAAATGAAGGATTTACCACGGAACCGATTATTTCATTACAAAGATAGAAAGAATTAAATAGTATACAACTTCTTTGGCTTATTTTTTCTTCTAATGATTGAAAACTGAGTGTTTCTACTCATTGTTACAGAGTTTTTTGTACCTTTGCACCCGTTTTATACGAAGATTTTTCTTTGAAGGAAATATTAACGGCTTTAGGTTATCATCTATTACAATATATTTTATGGAAAGAAATGAATCTCTGTTGTCTGTAGCAAAGTTCATCGCCGAATATGCAGCACACATGATGGGGTGTGGAGTTCATACATCGCGTGTGAAACGCAGCTCTAAACGCATTGGCAAAGCGTTCAATACCGATATTAAATTAAATATTTCACAAAAGACAATCGTGATTTCTGCCACGCACAATGAAACGGGAGAAACATATAGTGAAGTAGTTGACATCCCAGCATTACCCATCAGTTTTGAACACAATGCAGAACTAAGTGCCTTAAGTTGGGAAACATACGATCGCCATCTACCTTTAGAAGAAGTTCGCCGCAAATATGACGAAATTGTATCTGCTCCAAAGATGGATCCTATGTTCGTTTTAATTTTGGTCGGATTAGCCAATGCTTCTTTTTGCAGACTATTTGGAGGCGACTGGTTATCAATGGGTATTGTCTTGTCTGCAACAATTACAGGCATGTTCCTCCGCCAACGTATGCAGGCAAATCATATCAATCACTATGTAGTTTTTGCTGTCAGTTCGTTTGTAGCTTCTCTATGTGCTTCTACCTCTTTAATTTTTGATACAACATCAGAAATTGCCTTGGCAACCAGTGTTCTATACCTAATCCCTGGAGTTCCTTTAATTAACGGAATTATAGACATAGTAGAAGGTGAAACTATTATTGGCTGTTCACGTTTGATCAGTGCATTTCTATTAATTATATGTATTGCCATCGGCATGTCATTCACTTTAATGTTGGTTAAAAACAGTTTACTATGATACTCGTGGATATTCTACTTGATGGTCTTTTCGCTGCCGTTGCTGGAGTTGGATTTGGAGCTATCTCTGATCCACCTTTGCGTTCATTTCGCTACATTGCTATTTTAGCAGCCGTAGGTCATGCCTGCCGTTTCTGCCTGATGACTTATTTAGGATGGGATATTGCAACATCTTCCCTTTTAGGCTCTTTAGTCATCGGTTTTGGAAGTCTTTGGTTAGGGAAAAAAGTATTTTGTCCGATGACAGTACTTTATATCCCAGCATTGTTACCGATGGTACCTGGGAAATTTGCTTACAATATGATCTTTTCTTTAATCATGTTCTTACAAACCATGGACGATCCTCAAGAAAAGATGAAATACATGAGCATGTTCTTCTCGAATACTATCGTTACAACAACTGTAATTTCATTATTAGCTGCAGGAGCTACCTTACCCCACTTTTTATTCTCGAAAAGAGCTTTTTCTTTAACCCGACGCAAACCAGGAGAGGAGGAATAACAATATATGGAAATATTTTGGCAAACCATAGCACATTATAACAGCTGGAGCTGGATATACCAACTAATCATCGTTGGTATTGGAATTATTTTAAGCATCTTGCTCTTTTATCATCCACGTACTTGGGTAAAATACAGTATGAAATTATATTTTGCCGGTGTTTATTTGTGGATATCCATTGCTTATTACTATTTTGATTGTGGCATACGTGCCTATAGTGGCGTCATGGCATTGATTTGGGCCTTGCTGGCACTTGTCTGGATCTGGGATTTAAAAACAGGCTATACAACCTTTAATCGTACACATAAGTATGATAAACTGGCGTATCTTTTACTCGCCATGCCATTCATATACCCGGTTATTTCTTTATTACGCGGACTTACGTTTCCTATGATAACGTCACCAGTTATGCCTTGTTCTGTAGTAGTCTTCACACTGGGAATCATGCTACTTTTCTCAGAGAAAATCAATCTTTTCCTGATTCTATGCCTGACTCACTGGTCGATAATAGGATTGACAAAAACCTATTATTTCAATATCCCAGAAGACTTTTTACTGTCAAGTGCTTCCGTACCCGCTCTTTATTGCTTCTTCAAAGAATATTATGCCAATTATACCCACCAGGAGACAAAACCTTCACGACAAACAGTAAAGAATTTATTGATTCTCTTCTGTAGCGGAATCGGTCTGATCCTGTTGGTCACACTAGTGAAAACGTTGTTTCTTCATATTTAACAAGAAAAGAAGTTTCGAAATCATTTCGAGACTCCTTTTCTTGCTTATACCTTCATCTAAATAGAATTACCATCGAACCGGGAATTCTGCAATACGCAAGGTCGTACAACCATACGGAATCAGTTCGATAGTTTCTTCTCCTTCTGTATCATTTTCAATCTGCGTATAATAAGCGACAGGTCCTGCCGAGCCACGTACTAACGTCCAATTCTTAATCCGTTTGGCTTGAGTCTTGATCGAAATCGGAGCATTCTCCACATTCCATGGATAACCGGTTATTGACGGACGTTTCTCGACAATGAAACTTTGCTGAATCCGTTCAGGAGCAAATGAAGCTTCAGACAACGCATAATTCCAAGGTGTATCTGACGTCACCTCATAATACCAAGGACCATAAGTTACCACTTTATCGGCCTCAAATGATTTCTTTTCCCATTTCTCCTGCATCTTCAATGCATATAACAATGGACCGCGTTCTACCACAGCGCCACCATCATACCAACGGCTGACAGCCACTTCCATCGGCAATTCCAAAGTCAGGCAATCGCCGGCTTTCCATGTCCGGTTTACCCGAGCAACTTCTCCCGGATACAAATCCACATCAATGACTTTACCATTCAATTTAACTACCGGTCGCTGGCACCAGCCAGGCACACGGAAGTGGAAGGGGAAGAAAGCCTCTTTCACCGATTTATCTGTAAATGATACCCGGAAATGTATAGCCTCATCAAACGGATAGGCCGTTTCTTCCTGAATCTTCACTCCTACACCGTCTGCCACTTTTGCCGTAACTTGAGACGGGCCATAAACTAAAGCAGCTATACCATTATCGGCTGTTGCATACCATAAATTCTGTACAAACTTTGGCCAGCCCTGATGCAAATTAGATGTACAGCAAGGATAACCTGTCAATACTCCAAAGAGAATATCCGTATCTTCATGTGGTGTCGAGAACTCCCGATAATCACGCGTTACATTTACCTGATTAAACTGCTGATAATACTGACGAGCCGAATAATCATCGGTAATCTGCGTTGGCAATACATTATAAGTTACTCGCTCCAAATAATCGGCCCATTCAACATCTCCCGTTATTTCCAACATTTCTTCCAAGGAAAACATCATCTCAACAGCCGTACACAACTCCGAACCGGCAGTTGGCTTACCAAAACGAAGTAATTCATCGCCGCCCCACAAACCTGTCGGTAATCCGATCGTATTACGAATCTGTTTCACGGCCTGTTTTACAGCCATAATCTGCTGCGGATCCTTATTCTGCTGATAATATACAACTGGCTCTTTAAAACCCTGTCCCAAATTCACACAATGCAAACTTAGCTGTCGACTCAAATGATCCTGGTGCAGAAAGATATCCGTCCAATTAAAAGTCTGCTTATGAATCAGTTCTCCTAACTCCAACAGGAACTTTTCACCAGTAATATTATACAACCAATACACCACCATCAAATTGTCTCCACCGCGTTGTTCTCCCCAAAAGGTCCAATGCCCTAATGGACTTTCCGGTAAAGTCTTCAGCTGGTACTTAAAGTAATTAGTCAGTAACTGAATTACCCGTTTATCTCCAGTAGCCGAATAATACTGTTGCATAATTTTCAGCATTACCATCTTGGGCCACCAATCGTGAGCATTATCCCGCTGTAAGCCGGGTTCATACGAGCGATCCGTATCCGGACCAAAATATCCGTCTTCCTTTTGTGAAGCCAACGACCATTCAATCCATGGCAGAACTTTCTTCTTCAGTTCTTCATCATCCAAAATATAGGCCAAAGGCAACAAACCGTCAATCCAGTACGGTCCTCGTTCCCAAACATCACCATCACCCCCAAGCCAGCCATTACGCTTACCCATCACCTGTTCATAGACCTGATCGAGATGTCCTGTCATACCATTCTTCATCCGAAGTAACTGATCTTCCATCCAACCTTCTGCCCGGATTGTCCCCAAAGGCAACTCTATATATTCTTTCTGCAGCAAAGGCTGACGATTGTTCTGATAGTTCCCAGAGAAACCTATCTCCTCTGCCTGTACCGAAGAACAGGCAAACACCGCCAGAGAAGCTGCACATAAAGCTATTCTTCTTTTCATGGTTAATCTAGTAATATTATTCCTGATAGTCAATCCAAACTTTCATTTTACCTGCCTCTCTATTATCCCATGCATAATACGGAATAAAAGTCATCTGTTGTTTTCCTGATTGAGCCTTAATCAGTTTAACACCGCCCAACAGTTCTGGAGCATCTACCACTTCGAAAGTAGTTCCGGCTTCTAATTGTAACTGATCAAAATTCTTCTGATTATCTACTTCTTCCAGACAGTAAACTAATGGACCACGCTGAATAGCTCGTTTACCAACATCTTGCTTTACACGTGGATCAGCAGCGACCTTCTCTACTGGCATTTCCATTTCCAAAGAAATCACATCACCCGGTTTCCATTCCTTAATCACCGCATAGCCTTTATCTACCGAAGCCTTCACGGCCTGACCTTGTACTGATAACTGATATTCTTTACACCAGCCCGGAATACGGATACGTAATTCTTTATCCAAAGCCTGTGCTGCTGACACCTTCAGTTCTACTTTTCCATCCCACGGATAATTAGTTTTCTGCTGGATCGTCACATCCTGATCACCCACTTTTACCTTCGTCGTATTACCAATAAACAAATTCACCCACAAAGCGTCGTTGGAAACGCCATAAATATAATTTCCGATAGAAGGCAAGAAACGGGAAATCTGACTCGGACAGCAGGCGCATCCATACCAAGCCTGCCGATGATGATCACCTTTCGACTCCAACGGATTCACATAGAAGAAACGGTCACCACTCAATGAAACACCAGCCAAAGCTCCATTATACATTGAACGTTCCAGCACATCCACATACTTGGAATCACCCGTAAACTGATTCATACGCTGGTTCCAATACACCATACCCACAGAAGCACATGTCTCACAATAAGCGTCCAGATTCGGTAAATCGTAATCTTCGGTAAAACCTTCATTATGACGAGAAGATCCGATACCACCAGTAACGTACATATTCCGCAATACGACATCATCCCACAAACGGTTCATAGCCTCTACATAGCCAGTATCTTGCTTCAAAGCTGCTACATCGGCCATACCACAATACAGATACATACAACGAACCGCATGACCAGAGATACTTTCTAGATCCCGCACCGGCACTACATCCTGATAATATTCAGGATTCCAGTCTCCACCATCTCCTTTACTTCCATAACCATGGCCTCTTTCTTCCAGCAACCAGTTGGCAAAGTCCAGATATTTCACCTCTCCAGTTGTCTGATATAACTTCACCAAAGCCAGTTCAATTTCTTCATGTCCTGGTACCCAATGCCGCTTTCCCGGGCCAAAAACACTCATCATATGATCAGCCATCCGGATACTCACATCCAGCAACTTCCTTTTTCCCGTAGCCTGATAATAAGCGACAGCTGCCTCCATCATATGACCAGCACAATACATTTCATGCATATCCATATTCGTCCAGCGCTTATCCAAGCCCGTCAACGTATAATATGTGTTGATATATCCATCCGGTTGCTGAGCCGCTGCCATTTTGTCTATCCATTCATCTGCTTTCTTTTCCAATTCCGGATTCGGATTATTAATCAAGCTATAAGCGATACCCTCCAACGCTTTGTATACATCCGAATCGTCGAAGAAAATACCCGAATGTTCCCCTTCTCCTTTCGCTGCATTCTCAAAATTACGGATACGCCCTGTCTGATTCTCAATCTGATCAATACAAACCGGCAACGTAGCCGTTGTATGTTTACTCAGCCGAGGAGACCAAAACCCATCCTCTATTTTCACATGCGAAAAGTCCACTTGACTGATTTTCTTTAATGGCGCATCTTCTTTCTGCGCTTCTTTCGTCCCTGTACAGCCCACCAAAGCCAAACAAGCCGCTGACACAATGATAAAATTTTTCATGATGTTTGATTTAAGCAATATGATTATCTTACAAAGATAAGAGAAATAACACAAAAAGTCCTTTCTTCCATCCTTATTGTTAAGCCCGTCGAGAACTTATTTTAAACCTGACTGGAAAACGTCCGGATACTTATTAATAAAATACACAGGAGTACAACTCCATGCATGACAATAACTGTTAATTGGATAAAAATTATAAGGTGATATAAAATCATCCTTAGGATCAAACACTTCCCAAAATGTATCAGCGCCTTTCTCTACCATATTTCCCCAATAATTTATCAACAGCTCCCTTGCCTCCTTATTCATATTACATTTCAACAGAGCTTCTAATACATAATGATATGCGTAAGGAGATCCTGGATAACAAGCTTCAGGCATAGCCATAACCGAGCTCAAGGCTCTCCTACCTTCTTTCTGAGTAAGAGTTTCAGACAAGATCATCCAAACTTGTGATAAATATGAAATTTGCTTTTCCGTTCCACTTTCTACCAGACCGGTCTTTTTATTATAAAAACATGCCCGAGCAGCTTTTTTCATTTTCTTTATTAGAACTAACCATGAAGAAACCTCTTTCTCTTTTCCTAACAATTTTGCCAATTCATAACTATTCTGAATAGACCAAATCGTCAGTCCTTGCATAGAAGCTTGTCTGTCATATCCATCTTTCCAATCAAACACCAGCCAATACAAAGGGGGTTTTTGCATATCATATATCATATCAGGACTAAACTGCCGAAGTGCCATCTCAATCTGACGTACAACTACTGGCCATAAATCATTGCCAGTCGCCAAATCTCCAGTAGTTTTGACATATTCTAACAAAGCTACATTATAAATAAGCGCATAGTCCAAACAATACTGACCATATTGTGGATGAGGTTCCGGCTCTTCCAAGATTGTTGCATGCAAAAGTCCTTCATCATTAGAAAGTGCTGCCAATAAATACAGACAACGTTTTGTCAAATCATGATTCTTAAAAGAGCAAGCATTCGCCAAAGCTTCCAAGTAAAGATCTCCTATCCATAAACGTCGATCGCGCTTCGGGCCATCTTCATAAACCGTCTGCATACATTCTTTTAATGTACTCAATCCCACATTATTGATCTTCTGGATCAAAGGATCAGTCGTATTCGCTAAAACAGAAGGCTGTAAGAGTACCGAACTTTGAGCTTTCATCACTAATTTATCAAAAGTAAAGTCAAATGAAGAAGCTCCCAAAACATCTATTTTAAGATATCGGAAAGAGACCCTTCTTGGAATCTGAGCCTGAACCGGTACTTGGTTCAAGGTTATTACCTCATCCTGTAACCAAGCCCGGGATAAACTACCAGGATATGGATCAAATGGAGTATTTAATTCAGCCGGAACCTCCGCAAACGTAAATTTCAGACGAACCGGAGCATCTGCTGCAATGTTTTCCTGTAGCATTTTTAATGTAAAAGAAAAATAACCTGTCAGATGTTCTCCAAAATCTAAAATTATTCCAGAGTGTTTCTTCAAAGACTCATGAAAAAGAGTAGAGACGTTTCCTGCATCTTCCATCCTCCAGCCTTGATAAGCCTTTTCGTCTTTGATAGACTTCACAATTCTTATTGGATAATGGTCTTTATAAACAAGAGGAGGCTTACAAGCTTCAGCCTTCTGTAACCACACTTGACTATTCGCATAATACTTGCTTTGCGCCCACGTAGAGGAAAAACAGAAAAATCCCCACATAATTAAACATAACACATACTTATTCATAAATACACAACTTATCAATTAGCCTGGTAATAGATTCTGATTTTAATATGACTTAAATAAAAAAATCTACCAACAAATGTAAAAATAAATCCAGGTTCAAAAAATTTTCCCTATAAATAAATTGCCCACACCGGTCAACTAAGTTACTCACTACCATTTAACGAATTTGGATTGCTTAAAATCTCTTTATAAATAAAAGAGACAACTTAATTCCTTCCCGATAAATAGTCTTACATCCAAAAGCGATAATCACAGACATACACGACGTAGCTAAATGATAACTGTAACTATATTAACATACGAGCTATACTTAATAGTTCTAGCTCGTATGTTATTAGTATGAAGATATCATA
>ENA-UONX01000844-UONX01000844.1-human-gut-metagenome-genome-assembly--contig:-P74old-NODE-844-length-37222-cov-25.622219_pt1 | contig 37222 bp, 29 predicted proteins | sample MGYA00242466_ERZ724013 | MGnify/ENA metagenome assembly ERZ724013 | reverse complement strand
CCTCTGGACTCCGCAAGGGACTTCGTCCCTTGACCCTTTCGCGCGATTGAGTTGACTACTCTTTCATACTACGCCCGCGTGTTTATGCGGGGATTTCGCGTCCGCAGGCGCGATTCCCCCTGCTTCACAATAATGATGAAGCTATTTTTCTGCCCCACGCAGTTAAAATTCTTCATCATCCACCAATCTCGACAAGACATCCCCATTGAGCTGCACCAGCCGCCGCACAACCTCCTGCACATACAGCCTGTCCAGCCCTTCCAGCGCCGGGTCAACCTCCACCGCTTCCCGCAGCGCCGACCAGTCCCCCGTTGCCGCCAAGGCAGCTAAACGGTTCGTCTCGTCAATGTCCATCATGATTTCCGCCAGCGGCGCAGGCACGCGAATCCCCTGCGGCTGCACCAAGCCGTCCGCCAAATGCAGGTCGCTTTCGATAATCGCGTTCGGCGGCAGCTGCGGCAGTTCCCCGCGATTTTGATGCGCAACCGCCGGAATCACCGCCGTTTCCTTCCGCAGAATCGCCAGTGCAAGGCGAACAGGGCGCGTCGGCGGCGTATCCTTCAATAGCATCAGCTGCGCCGTCATGCCGTCGGGCGTTTTTGCCCCCTCGTGACCAATCGTGTTCATGTGGGCAATGCGCTCTTTGCGCTTCTCGATGCTTTCGCCGAACGCCGGGTTCTCTTCGGGAATGTAGTCCTCCTCCGCCGCCAGGAACTCCGCGTGGCGCACCACGTCACCCACGGCAATCGCGTCGTACCAGCCCAGCCAGCGATGCGTCAGGCGGCCGAGCTTGTCCTCCTCCGCCATCTGCCGAAGCGCGGGAATCAAATCAACATTCTTGCCCTTTTCGCGCAGGGACACGAGGAACGAGAAGCCCGGCAGCCCCGCCGTGACCGCCTCGACCGCATCCTCCTTGCGAAAGAGCGCCTTTGCCAGCCGCGGCACGGTGTTTCCGCGATAGGCGGCATCATCCAACCCATACGCCTGAAAACCCGCGCCGAGGAACAGCTGCGTCGTGCGGGCGACGGGCTGCCCCAGCGTCACGACAATCGCTTTCGGGCAGGCGGAGCGCATATCGCGGCACAAATCCAGCACCGCTTCGCCCTGCCGGAGCGTGTGCAGCAGCCCCTCAATGCCGCCGTGGACGCGCGCCTGATCGCTCAGACCGGGGTCATCCTCCTTCACGCCGCCAAGGGCATCCTGATCCTGCCGGAAGCGCGTCGCCGCCATGCAGTCGCCCGCATAAACGACGCAGTCCGCGCCCATGAGGACTTCCTGCCGATTACCGGAAACGATGACCTGCGCCTTGCGGCCGCTGGCGTAGACGATGGCCTCGGCATAGTGCTGGAGGACATCGCGCATGGCGGCGTTTTTCTCTTCCACCGCGAGAATGCCATCCTCTTTGCCGGCGTAGAGGAAATCGACGAGCAGGAAGGGCAGGTGCATCGGAATATCCTGCCCGATGAAGGCGAACTTAAAAGGCATGGTACAGCCCCGCTTTCTGGATACTTTGACATGCTATCTTACCATGAAACACGCCAAAAGTAAAGCCCGGAACGATGGTGTTGCGCATCGTTCCGGGGAAACTTCGTTTCGTTTCTTTATTTATGAATTGCTTTTGGGTTCTAATTAACTGGGCTTTCGTGCGACAACCAGAGGGCATGAAAACGGACGAAGTCTGCGGTCGCCCTCTGGACTCCTTCGGCGCCGCCACTCTTGGGGTTTCATGTTTCTTGACTGATGCCGGAAGTTTATTCCAGAGCATCTAATCCGAACCGCAGGTTCGCCGGATAAACACGCGGGCATAGCCTGAAAGTGTCACCAACCCAATCGCGCGGAAGGGTCAAGGGAGGAACTCCCTTGTGGGGTCAAGGGGCAACGCCCCTTGCGGAGTCCAGAGGCAGAGCCTCTGGCGCCTCCCCCTCTTACGCCTTGTGCACCCGCACGCCCAGCTTGCAGTCCTGACCGTTGATCGACCAGTCGCGGACGATGAACGTGTCGTCCATCGGGGCGCGCTCGACGACTTCCGCCAGCGTGCCGCGCTTGAGCATATCGACGCCGCTCTCGATGGCGCTCGCCAGCACGTCGCCGCACTCATAGCGCACATCCACGCGGTCGGTCACGTCGAAATCGGACTCCTTGCGCATCGTCTGCACCTTGCTGACGACTTCGCGGACATAGCCCTCCGCAATCAGCTCCGGCGTCAGGTTCGTGTCCAGCACAACCGTCACGCCCTTATCTTCCTGCGCGACAAAGCCCGATTTCTGCATCGGCGAAGTCAGCACATCATCCTTGCCCAGCGTGACCAAAGTGCCGTCAATGTCAAACGACACGGTTTCGCCGCGCTCGAACGCATCGACGACATCGTTGCCGTCCATCGTCTGCAGGTGCTGGCCAATCTTGCCCAGCAGCTTGCCGTACTTCGGGCCAAGCGTGCGCATCTGGGGCTTCAGCTGATACGTCGTGAACTCGCGCGCGGACTCGGTGAACACAACTTCCTTCACGTTCAGTTCATCCTCGCACAGCGCCTGATAGCTTTCGGAGAAGGACGCGCCCTTGACGTAGAGCTTCGCGGCGGTTTGACGGGTCTTGATGTTCGCCAGATTGCGGCACGCGCGGCCCAGCTGCACAACTTCCACCAGCGCGTCCATCTGCGCTTCCATATCCGCGTCGATGGCGCTTTCGTCCGCCGTCGGGAAGTCGCACAGATGCACGGATTCCGGCGCACCCGGCACGTTGTTGACCACCAGATTCTGATAGATTTCCTCGCTCAGGAACGGAATGAACGGCGCACAGACCTTGCTCAGCGTCACCAGCACATGGTACAGCGTGGTGAACGCGGCGTCCTTGTCCTTCACATCGCCCTTGCCCCAGAAGCGTTCGCGGCCGCGGCGGACGTACCAGTTGCTCAGCTCGTCCACAAAGTCCTGAATCGCCAGGGCGGGCTCGGTCACGCGGTAGTTCCACAGGTCGTCATCGACGCGCTTGATGAGCGTGTTCAGCTTGGAGAGAATCCACTTGTCCATCAGGCTGAGCTGCTCGTTCTTGAGGTCATGCGCGGTCGGGTCGAAGTTGTCGATATCCGCATACATGGCGAAGAAGGCATACACGTTCTGCAAGGTGGCAAGGAACTTGTTCTGCCCCTCGCGAACCGCCTTTTCGGAGTAGCGGCTGGGCAGCCACGGCGCGGAGGTGGTGTAGAAATACCAGCGGAGCGCGTCGGCGCCGAACTTGTTCAGCTCATCAAACGGGCTGACGACGTTGCCCAGATGCTTGGACATCTTGCGCCCCTGCTCGTCCTGCACATGGCCCAGCACGATGCAGTTTTCAAACGGCGCACGGTCAAACAGCAGCGTCGAAATTGCTTCGAGGGTGTAGAACCAGCCGCGCGTCTGGTCGATGGCTTCGGAAATGAAGTTCGCCGGGAAGTTCTGCTGGAACTCCTCCTGATGCTCAAAGGGATAGTGCCACTGCGCAAAGGGCATCGAGCCAGAATCGTACCAGCAGTCGATAACCGCCTTGTCGCGCACCATTTCGCCGCCGCACTTTTCGCAGCGGAGCTTCACAGCGTCGATGAAGGGGCGGTGAAGTTCAAGGTCTGCGCCGGGATCTTCAATCGCCATTTCGCGCAGTTCCGCGCGGGAGCCGACGACGTGCATATTGCCGCAGGAGCACTTCCACACCGGCAGGGGCGTGCCCCAGTAGCGTTCGCGGGACAGACCCCAGTCGTGGACGTTCTCCAGCCAAGTGCCCATGCGCCCTTCCTTGATGTTTTCCGGCATCCAGTTGATGGTGCGGTTGTTGCGCACAAGGTTGTCTTTCAGCGCCGTCATGCGGATGAACCACGTCGGGCGGGCGTAGTACAGCAGGGGCGTATCGCAGCGCCAGCAGAAGGGATAATCATGCGTGAACTGCGGCGCGCTGAACAGCAGCCCGCGCTCCTGCAAATCCGCCAGCACCAGCGGGTCGGCCTTCTTGACGAACACGCCCGGCCACTTCGTTTCCGCCGTCATGCAGCCCTGCGGATCAACAAAGTTGACGAACGGCACGTCGTTTTCGCGGCAGACACGGTTGTCGTCCTCGCCGAACGCCGGGGCAATGTGGACGATGCCCGTGCCGTCGGTCATGGTGACGTAGTTGTCGCAGATGACGAACCACGCTTTCTTGTCCAGCTTGCCGACGGCGAAGTCGAACAGCGGCACATACTCCATGCCTTTGAGCGCCGTGCCGGGCATTTCCGCCAGCACCTCAAACTTCTGCTCCGGGAACACCGTCTCCATCAGCGCCTTCGCCATGATGTACACGCGGCCGTCCTCCGCCTTAAAGCGGCAGTAGGTGTCGGTCGGGTTCACGCACAGCGCCATGTTCGACGGCAGCGTCCACGGGGTGGTCGTCCACGCCAGCAGGTAGGTGTTTTCCTCGCCCTTGACCGGGAAGCGCACATAGGCGGACGTTTCCTTGACCGTCTTGTAGCCCTGCGCGACCTCGTGGGAGGACAGTGCCGTGCCGCAGCGCGGGCAGTACGGGACAATCTTGTGTCCCTGATACAGCAGCCCCTTCTTCCAGATTTCCTTCAGGCTCCACCATTCGGACTCGATGTAGTCATTCTCATAGGTGATATACGGATGCTCCATGTCCACCCAGTAGCCGACCTGATCGCTCATGACCTCCCAGTCATGCAGGTACTTCCAGACGGACTTCTTGCATTCCTTGATGAACGGCTCGATGCCGTACTGTTCAATCTGCGGCTTGCCGTCCAGCCCCAGCGTCTTTTCGACTTCCAGCTCAACGGGCAGGCCGTGGGTATCCCAGCCTGCTTTGCGCAGGACGCTGTACCCCTTCATCGTCCAGTAGCGCGGAATCAGGTCTTTGATGACGCGCGTTTCGATATGGCCGATATGCGGGCGGCCGTTGGCGGTCGGCGGGCCGTCGAAGAACGTCAGCCGCTTTGCGCCGTCGCGGAAATGGAACGAACGGCGAACGATGTCCTTGTCTTTCCACAGCTGGGCGATTTCTTTCTCGCGCGCCGGGAAGTTCAAATCCTTGGCAACCTTGTTGTACATACCATGCACCTCATTCTTGTTGTCTCTGCTGCGGCGCAAACAAAAAAGTCCGCCCCAGCATGAAAATGCACTGGGACGGACGAAAATGCTTTTTGCGATTCATCCGCGGTACCACCCAACTTGACAGGCACGATGCCTATCCGCTCTGTGCAGGCGCACGCACCTGCTTTCTCGATAACGGGAGAACCCGTCTTTCCCTACCGCTCCGCCGGACTTCCGCCCGCGTCGCTTCGGAAAAGCGCGCTCCGGGGTGATTTGTCATCAGGCAGTCTTGACCGGGCTCACACCCTCCCCGGCTCGCTTTCCAAGGCTTGTCCTGCGCCGTCCCCATCCTTGCGCATTCCCATTCATTATAGCCGCATTTTCCCCTTTTTGCAAGGGGGATTTGCAAATTTTCAAGGGGCGTTGCCCCTTGACCCTTTCGCGCGATTGAGTTGAGCTTTCTTCCATAATATATGCGCGTGTTGCGCGGGGATTTCGCGCCTGCGGGCGCAGCCCCCTGCAGCAACCAAAATCCATCCGCAAAGAAACGAAAAACCCCCGCGGCACACACCGCAGGGGGACACATTTCACTTGCTGGAAGCTGCCGTCTTCTCTGGATACAACCGCTTCTGCAGCTTGCGGATGCAGGTAAAATAGCACGGGATCAGGAACAAATCCGCCAGTATCCACGCAACAGGGTTCGCAAAGCACGCGGCATCGTACCCCAGCGACGGGACGAGCAGCATCGCCACCACCGCGCGGCCGACAAGCTCCATCAGGCCTGCAATCATTGCAATCATGGTGTAGCCCAAGCCTTGAATGGAGAAGCGCACAATGTTCACAAACAAAAGCGGAATATACAGCACACTGTTGATAATCAGGAACTGCTGCGCCATGTCGATGACCAGCTGGCGGTCGGCGCTGTCCTGACTGATGAACAGACCCACCAGCGGCTTGCCGAAGAAGTAAATCACCACAAACGCGAGGACGCAGTAGACACAGCCGATGATGGAGGATGCTTTCAAGCCCTGATTGATGCGGTCGAGTCTCTTCGCGCCGACGTTCTGCCCGGCGAAAGTCGCCATCGTCGAGGCGAGCGCATCAAACACGCAGCAGAAGAACATGCTCAGCTTGCCGCCCGCCGTGACCGCCGCGACCGCAATCGTGCCGATGCCATTAACGGCATATGTCATCGTCAGAGAGCCAATCGCCGTGATGGAATACTGCAGGCCGAACGGGATGCCCATTGCCAGCAGGCGACGGACAAACGGCGCACGGATGCGCTTGTCCTCCGGCTGCATTTTGAGGATGGTGAATCGCTTGCGGATGACCAGCAGACACCAGAGGCCGCTGATGAGCTGGCTGATGACGGTCGCCCATGCCGCACCCTCCACGCCCATGTGGAACGCAAGGATGAACGTGTAGTCCAGCACGATGTTGAGCAGCGCGGCAATCGTGATGGCGATAACAGGCGTTTTGCTGTCGCCCAGCGAGCGCATCACGCCGCCGCACATGTTGTACAGCACCGTAACCGGAATCGCGAAGAAAACCGGCTGGATATAGGCGACCGACAGCGGCAGAATATCCTCCGGCGTGTCCAGCATCCGCAGGAGCTGCGGCGCAAAGAAGCCGGTCAGCAGCCCCATCAGCACGGAAATCACCGCGCACAGGTACACGGAGTGCATCACATAGCGGCGCATTTCCGTCTCGTCCTTCGCGCCGAACGCCTGCGCAATCGGAATCGCGAAGCCGGAGCAGATGCCCATGCAGAAGCCGTTGATGAGGAAGTTCAGCGATCCGGTATCGCCCACCGCCGCCAGCGCCTCCGTGCCCAGCACGCCGCCGACAACCATGGTATCCATGAAGCTGTACAGCTGCTGGAACAGGAAGCCGCCCAGCAGCGGCAGGGAGAATGTCAGAATCAGTTTCAGAGGCGAGCCCTGCGTCATGTCACGGGTCACGTTTTTCTGCGCCATGTGGATGTCCTTTCGTTGATGCAGGATGGGGGGAAAATCACGTTTCATTGTCCCCGATTGGGAACGCCTATTTATAGCACGTTTTTCGTCGGTTTTCAAGGGGTTTTGACAGGAATTTTTACGTCTTTTTTCCCCGTGTTTTTCGGACGAAAAGACGCCATTTTTCACGGCTGAAAGCGGTCGTGTAACCGCTATGGTGTAACCTATGTGACGGAATCTGAAAATTCAATCGTATGCTATTGACACCATGCGATTGATTTGCTATAATCACCCCTGCTTCCGATAAAAACATCAGCAAGGAGGTGTCCTATGGACAAGGAATTGGCAGGATTCGGCTGGTACATCAAGCGCATTGACAACGCCCTCGCCCGCGAAGCCTGTCGGAATGTCCAATCCCACAACCTGACGATGCAGCAAAGTCATCTGCTTTTCGTGCTGTCCGATGCGGAGAATCACACACGGACACTCAAGGAGTTAGAGAGCATTTTCGGCTGCGCGCAGTCCACGCTGGCGGGGCTGGTGACGCGGCTGGAGAAGAAAGGGCTGGTGGAAGGCTTCACCGACCCGCGCGACCGGCGCATTAAGCATGTTCGCCTGACAGAAAGCGGCGCGGAAATGCGGCAGACGTGCCACAAGGACATTCTGCAATCCGAAAAGCGAATGTCCGCCGGGATGACAGAGGAAGAAAAGCAGCTGTTCCTGCAATGTCTGCAAAAGGTCTATGAAAATCTGAAGGACGACATGGACGAAACAGAGCATTGCCACAATAGTAATGAAGGAAAGGAATGATTTCATGCTGAAAACACTATCTGCGCAAATTAAGCAGTACAAGAAATCAACGATTCTCACGCCGATTTTTGCCGCGCTGGAAGTCGTCATGGAAGTGCTGATTCCCATGGCGATGGCGCGCCTGGTGAAGTATGGCATTGAGGGCGGCGACACCGGCGCGATTTACCGCTATGGCTTCCTGATGATGGCGATGGCAATGCTGTCGCTGGTTTTCGGCTCCGTCTGCGCACACACGGCATCCCATGCCTCCACCGGCTTTGCCGCGAACCTGCGCGATGGCATGTACCGCAACATCCAGCGCTTCTCGTTCGCCAACATCGACAAATACTCCACCGCCGGTCTGGTCACGCGCATGACCACCGACGTGACCAACGTTCAAAATGCCTTCCAGATGATTACGCGCATTGCGGTTCGTTCGCCGCTGACGCTGATTTTCTCAATGATCGCGGCATTCGTCATCAACCCGGAGCTGGCGGGCGTGTTCCTGATTCCGCTGGTGCTGCTGGGCGTTGTGCTGGGGCTGATTATCAAGCGTGCGACGCACCTGTTCGATCAGGTGTTCAAGAAGTACGACGACCTGAACGCCTCCGTGCAGGAGAACGTCTCCGGCATCCGCGTCGTCAAAGCGTTTGTGCGCGAGGACTTCGAGGACAAGAAGTTCGGCAAAGCAGCGACGAACGTCTACAACCTGTTCGTCAAGGCGGAACGCATCATCGCTTTCAACAGCCCCGTCATGATGCTGACCATCTACGGCTCGGTGATGGCGCTGAGCTGGCTGGGCGCGTCGCTGGTCACGGGCGGTTCGCTCGATGTGGGCGACCTGACCGCCATGTTCACCTACGTCATGAACATGCTGATGAACCTGATGATGCTGTCGATGATTTTCGTCATGCTGACCATGTCCGCGGCGTCTGCCCGCCGTATCGTGGAAGTGCTGAACGAGGAGCCGTCGCTGTCGAACCCCGAACAGCCGCTGGAAACGGTCAAGGACGGTTCTATCGACTTCAACCACGTCATGTTCAAGTACCACGCCGACGGCAATGGCGACCCCATCCTGAACGATGTTGATTTGCACATCAAGTCCGGCGAGACGGTGGGCATCATCGGCGGCACGGGCTGCGGCAAATCGACGCTCGTCAGCCTGATTTCCCGCCTATACGACGCAACCGAAGGCTCGGTGGAAGTCGGCGGCGTGGACGTGCGCAAGTACGACATGGAAGCCCTGCGCAATCAGGTTGCTGTGGTGCTGCAGAAGAACGTGCTGTTCTCCGGCTCGATTCTGGAAAACCTGCGCTGGGGCAATGAAAACGCCACGCTGGAGGAATGCAAAGAGGTCTGCGCACAGGCTTGCGCGGACGAGTTCATCGACCGGATGCCCGACGGCTACGACACGCACATCGAGCAGGGCGGCACGAACGTCTCCGGCGGACAGAAGCAGCGCCTGTGCATCGCCCGCGCATTGCTCAAAAAGCCGCGCGTACTGATTCTGGACGACTCCACCTCCGCCGTTGACACCGCGACGGACGCCAAAATCCGCCGCGCGTTTGCCCAGCGCATCCCCGGCACGACGAAAATCATCATTGCGCAGCGCATTTCCTCCGTGCAGGACGCTGACCGCATTATCGTGATGGACAACGGCCGCGTGGACGCATTCGACACGCATGAAAACCTGCTGAAGAAGTCTGACCTGTACCGCGAGATTTATGAGACGCAGACCTCCGGCGGCGGCGACTTCGACAGTCCCGATCAGATGAAGGGTGGTGACGCGCAATGATGGGAGGCCCTCGCCGCAGAGGCGCTCCGATGCCCCGCATGTCCATCAAGGGGCAGGGACACATCCTCAAGCGCCTGATGAAAATCGTTTTTGAAAACTATCTGTGGCAGTTCATTGCCGTTATCGCCTGCATTGTGGTGACGGCGTATGCAACCATTCAGTCCAGCACGTTCACGCGGGATCTGGTGGATGTGTACATCGCCGGCATTCAAAAAGGCACCAAGACCATGGGCGATTTGGCGAATGCCATGATTCCGCTGGGCTGCATCCTCGCGCTGGGCGTTGCCGCCAGTTACATCCGCCAGCGCCTGATGGTCAGCGTCGGCCAGGGCACGATGCTCAAAATCCGCACGGACTTGTTCACGCACATGGAGTCCCTGCCGATCCGCTACTTTGACACGCACTCGCACGGCGACATCATGTCCATCTACACCAACGACGTGGACACCCTGCGCCAGCTCATCAGCCAGAGCATCCCGGAGATCATCAACAGCGCGATTTCCGTCGTCATGGTGTTCTTCGCCATGCTGAACAATTCGTGGATTATGACGATTCTCTCGCTCATCCTGCTGACGTTCCAGATGCTGGCGTCCGCCAAACTCGCGAAACTGTCCGGCAAGCACTTTGTCGCGCAGCAGGCGAATTTGGGCCGCGTCAACGGCTTCATTGAGGAAATGATGACCGGGCAGAAAGTCGTCAAGGTGTTCTGCCACGAGGAAAAGGCGATTGAGCAGTTTGACGAGCTGAACGAGCAGCTGCGCACATCAGCCCACGAAGCGAACCGCTGGGCGAACACCCTTGGCCCTATCAACAACAACTTGGGACACATCTCCTACGTTATCTGCGCGATGGTGGGTTCGGCGCTGTCCATCGCAACGGGCGGCACGCTGATGTCCACGGGACGTCTGGTGGCGTTTCTGACGCTGAACCGCAACTTCTCCCAGCCGATTTCGCAGATTACCCAGCAGCTCAACTCCATCATCATGGCGCTGGCGGGCGCTGAGCGCGTGTTCAACCTGCTGGATGAAGCGCCGGAAGCCGACAATGGCTATGTGGAGCTGGTGAACGCGAAGGAAGCGCCCGACGGCACGATTACCGAGACGACCGAGCGCACCGGGCTGTGGGCATGGAAGCATCCGCACACGGCGGACGGCAGCGTCAGCTATCGCAAGCTGTCCGGCGGCGTGACGTTTGATCACGTTGATTTCGGCTACACGCCCGAAAAGACGGTGCTGCACGACATCACCATGTACGCCATGCCAGGACAGAAGATTGCCTTCGTCGGCGGCACGGGCGCGGGCAAAACCACCATCACGAACCTGATTAACCGCTTCTACGACATTCAGGACGGCAAAATCCGCTACGACGACATCAACATCAACAAGATTCGCAAGGCGGATTTGCGCCGCAGCCTCGGCATGGTGCTGCAGGACACGCACCTGTTCACCGGCACGGTGCTGGACAACATCCGCTACGGCCGCTTGGACGCAACGGACGCGGAGTGCATTGAAGCCGCGAAGCTCGCCAACGCGGACGAGTTCATCCGCAAGCTGCCCGACGGCTACAATACGATGCTGACGGGCGACGGCGCGAACCTCTCGCAGGGGCAGCGGCAATTGCTGTCCATTGCCCGCGCCGCGGTTGCCGATCCGCCCGCGCTGATTCTGGACGAAGCGACATCCTCCATCGACACGCGCACCGAAACGCTGGTGCAGCGCGGCATGGACGCCCTGATGAAGGGGCGCACGACGTTCGTGATTGCGCACCGCCTGTCCACGGTCAAGAACAGCGACTGCATCATGGTCTTGGAGCAGGGCCGCATCATCGAGCGCGGCACGCATGACCAGTTGATTGCGCAGAAGGGCCGGTACTACACGCTGTACACCGGGAATGCGATTGGGGAATAATTGAGGATATAGAAAGCGCGCCTGCTTCCGAATGAAAGGGAGCAGGCGCGTAATTTATATAGGGATGTTATTCAACGCCGCCGTAGAGGTACGCTCTCGCCGTCTCGTCGCCCGTGTGGCAGAGGTACAGCCCGTCGTGCGTCTGGATGAGGTAGAAGCCGCGCCAGTAGAAGCCGCACATGGTGTCCTCGGCGAAGAACGGCAGCTTGTCAATGCCGTGCGGTTCGCCGAACTCGCTGGTCTCCTCGTCGTAGTCCATAACCCAGACCGTGTTGTCATGCACGAAGTACATCGCCGAGTTGTCCTTGTTGGGGGCATAGGCATAGTAGGCATCGTGCGTCACATAGTCGCCCAGCGTGACGTCATAATCAGGAATCGGCTGAAGGGTCAGCGTGTTGACCCAATTATGCACGGCCTTCGTCGCTTCGCCAGATGACAAGTCCACCGTCGTCAGCACCTTGCCGTCGTACAGCGTGCGCTCATACTTCGAGCTTGTGCCGCTCCATTGGAAAATGCCGGGCATGTCCGTCAGAAGGTGGCTGTTTTCGTCGTCCTCCAGCGCAAATTCCATCATTTCGCCCTTGCCCGTATCCAAATCAAACCAGACAATCTGGTATTCGTCCGTCTTGTCCTTCGCGATGACGTACAGCCCGTATTGCGCGTCGTACACCGCCTGTTCGACCGTCACGTCGTACAAATCCTTCGCAATCGGGAACTTCTTCCACCCCATCTGCGGCACGGTGCTGTAATCGAGTTCCGTGACCATCTGCATCCGCACCATCGTGTCATCCGTCGGGGGAACAAAGCTGTACAGCCGCCCTTCGTTCGCGCTGAACAGCACCAGCTCCGCGCCGCCGTCCAGAAGCATCACCTGCCCGTAATAGCCGCTCTGTTTCAGCGCTTCCGACCAGATGATGTCTTCCAGATTGCAGACGACTTCCGGCTCATATTCGGGGTCATCGACGCGCAGCAGCTGACTGCCGCTGATGAAGAAGAGTTCGTCTTCAAACGGCAGCGCGCTGGTCACGTCCGTGCGGTAGCGGCTGCCGATGCCGTGCGTCCAGTCCATGGCATGGTCGGCAGATTCGGCGAACACGGGCATCACGCCCAGCGTCAGCACCAGCAGGAGGGACAGGAATGCCATTCGGAGGTTGTGTTTCATGGGGAGGCTCCTTTCTTTGGTTGAGCGGTTATTGTGCGGATTGAGGGACGCGGGACATGTCGCAGACGAAAACGCCGTCAGAACAGGCAAAGTAATAGTATCCTTTCCAGAAGAAACCGTAATACACGAAACGAGCTTCCATCGAAGTGTAGTCAAATCCACGTGCTGGATTCTCACCATCGGTGTACCACGCAACATCATCATGAATGAAGAAAATTCGACGATTTTCCGCATCCCATGCAAACGCTCTGCAACTTCGGTCATAGATATAAAAGCCCCAGTCCAAATCGTAGCTGAGCTGATTCTCCAATCCAAGATCCTTTATCTGCAAAATTGTTTTTTCCTGCTTGAACTCCTCAGGGTTATACGCTGCAAGCACACGCTTATCAATCGCGTAACCTTGTCCTTCATTGTCCTGTTTCCATTCTTCATCATTGCAGTAAATCAGCAATGTCGAAGCCCATTCTGGATTCTCTTGCCAAGAAACAATTTGCATCGTAATGTTTGTGGGCATAATCAATTTTCCCTTACCTGTTTTCAAGGAAAAGCAGAAAATCCCATGTTCAGTCTTCTTTACTGTTCCATATATGCCCCACATGTAAATTTTTTCGTCAACTTTCGCAATTCTGCCATAATCATAGTAAGGTTTGAAAACCCGCTCACTTCCGTCGGTACTCTCCCGGTTTACGCCTTCAACATCATCAAAATCAAGTTCCGCACATAATACCGGGGTTGCTTCGCCATCCACAAAGTCAATCCGAAAGACTTTGTGCATCCCCTGCGCAAAGATATACAGCGCATCTCCGTCCGTGAACAGGTACGCCGTTAAAACGATATGCCCATAATAGTTATCCTCTGCATAATAAGGCTGTTCCTCCTCTGGAAGCAGCTTCTTTAATTGCATAACCTCTTCCGGCTTTGATTCCGGATCATGACATTTTAACAGCAGGCGACCATAGACAAAGTACAATTCATCTTTGTAAACTTGCGTGGAAAGTACCCCTACTTGTCCTTCCCATGCTTCCCACTGCTGGAACTCATCCCCCCACTTCCAAAACTCCTCCGCCGCGAGCGCGCTTCCGGCGTTCAGCAGCGTCAGCAGAATCAGCATCAGGGCGGTCAGCCGTTTCCATCGGGTCGTCATCGTGTTTCGCTCCTTCCGTGTCTCGTCGGGCGCGTCCGAACCATCTTTCGGGCGCTTTCACTGATTAAGACGCTGCAAAGGGGCAAAACGGGACATCATTCCGCAAAAATTTTTTTCACACTCTGCGCCACCAGCACCGCTTCGTCCGCCGGCAGCCCGATGCTCGTCACGCGCAGCATCCGCTTCCCTTCCGCCCAGATGATGCTCACCTCGTGCGTATCCTCGGTCTGGCGGTCAATCAGGTAGCCCGGCACGCTGTGCAGATAAATCGTCAGCACCCGTGCATCCGCCGCGCGAACGTTCCAGCCGTCGAGGTTGTCCTGCTCCTCAAAGCGCAGGGAGCGCGTCTCGTCGGCATAGTAGGCTTCGCTGTGCACCTGGTCGCCGCGTGTCGTTTCGCAGCGCACCAGCGGCAGATCATCCGGCAGGAACGTCGGGAAGAATAGCCCCTCCCAGCCGTCCGGCACGTCCATGCGCGGCACGTTCGCGGTCTGCTCCTCCTTCGCGGGTTTCATGCCGACGTGCGCCATGCCCGTTTCGGGGTTGATGGACAGCACCAATTGGAGGATTTGCTCGCGGAACGCCTCAGAATTCGCCAGCGCAATCGGGAACGCAATCCCGACCGCCACAATCAGGCACGCCGCGACGCGCACCACGCGGTCAAGCATATGCAGGACAGTCCGGCGCTTCTGCTGCTTCACCTTGCGGTCGATTTTCGCCATTGCCCGCGCAAACGCCGCGTCCGCCAGCTTCTCTTCGTCCGCCGTCAGCGGCTGTTCGTCCTGCCAAAGTCCACTGCGGATGAGGGCGTCAATCTGCTCATCCGACACCTGCTGATTCTTTTCGTTCATGCTGCTTCCTCCTCTCAAAACAGTTTCTCGCGCAGTCTGCCCCGCGCGCGGTGGAGATACTGCCGGATGCTGCCCGGCGACAAGCCCGTTTCGGCGGCGATTTCCGCGTCCGTGCGGTTTTCCAGCACTTTCAGGCGCAGCACCTGCTGCTCCTTCTCCGGCAATTCCGCGATTGCCCTGCGTACTGCCGCCATCGTCTCCCGCATCAGCACCTTCTCTTCCAGCGCCGTCGGGTCGTGATAAAGCGCGAGCGCCTCGTCCCCGTCGCGCAGGAACCGCCCGCGCTGCCGCTGCTTGCGCCGCAGTTCGTCCATCGCGGTGTTTCGCACAACTGCCAGCACATACGCGCGTTCCTGCTCTTCCGTCAGCGTGCGCAGCAGGTCGATTTTCTCCATCAGCGCCACGAGGCTGTCCGACACAATGTCCTCCACCGCCGCGCTGTCAGCGGCATAGCACTTCGCCAAGCGAATCATGCTGATGCGGTGGCGCTGATAGCACGCCGCGAGGAACTGCCGCTCGTCATCCGCCTGAGCCACCCGCATCCCGCCTTTCGGATGTTGTTTCTCTTGCATCTGCTTCCAGTATAGCATACACATATCGGATTCCGCAAGATTCAGGCAAATTTTTTCCGAAAAAAAGGCAAATTTGTACTTGACGAAACCTATGGGAATAGCGTATAATGCCGTCATTCTTCCTCCTGACTTTATCGGGAGGAAAGACACGAAAAGGAGGCGCTGGTTATGCGCATTGCCAAGTCCGTCGCTGAACTGATCGGCCGCACGCCGATGCTTGAACTCACTCACTTTGAGCAGGCGCACTGTCTGAACGCGCATCTGCTGGCGAAGGTCGAATCCTTCAACCCCGGCGGCAGTGTGAAAGACCGCATTGCGCTGGGCATGGTGGAGGCCGCGGAAAAGGCGGGCAAGCTGCTCCCCGGCGGCACGATTATTGAGCCTACCAGCGGCAACACCGGCATCGGGCTGGCGATGGTCGCCGCCGCGCGCGGATATACCGCCATCATCGTCATGCCGGACAGCATGAGCGTCGAGCGCCGTCAGCTGATGCTGGCGTATGGCGCGAAGCTCGTCCTCACCCCCGGCAAGCTGGGCATGAAGGGCGCGGTTGACAAGGCGAATGAGCTCGCCGCCGAAACCCCGAACGCGATTGTCGTCGGGCAGTTCGTCAACCCGGCGAACCCCGCCACCCACCGCGCCACGACCGGCCCGGAAATCTGGGCGGACACGGACGGTCAGGTGGATGTGCTCGTCGCGGGCATCGGCACGGGCGGCACGCTGACCGGCATCGGCAGCTACCTGCGTGAAAAGAACCCGAACGTGCGCATCGTCGCGGTAGAGCCGTTCTCCTCGCCCCTGCTGTCCAAGGGCGTTGCGGGCCCGCACGGCTTGATGGGCATCGGCGCGAATTTCGTGCCGGATGTGCTGAGCCGCGATTTGATTGACGAGATTATCACCGTCAAGGAGGACGACGCTTATCGCACGGGGCGTGAGCTGGCGGCGCACGAGGGTGTGCTGGCGGGCATCACGTCAGGTGCGGCGGTCTGGGCGGCATCGCAAGTGGCGGCGCGTCCGGAATTCGCGGGCAAGAACATCGTCGTCATCCTGCCCGACACAGGCGAGCGGTATCTATCCACGATGATGTTCGCCATCAACGAGTGAATCTCCTGCCTTCCCGAAAAATTGCTTTTGGGAAGGCAGTTTTTTTGGTTCTTCACGGAATCTTGGGGAGAAGAACAGCTTGGGGGCGCGTCTGCGGACGCGCAAGTTACTGGCAGGGACGCTTCGCTGCCTGCGCCTTTGTTGAGTGCGTTTGAGGTGCTGGTCGCCCGCGGAACAGTTGAGGCGTTGCCCCAAACCCCACAAGGGACAGACGAGAAGGGACGAAGTCCCCCCTTGACCCTGCAAGGGGAAATTTTCCCCTTGACCCCTTTTCGCGATTGAGTTGGTCGCGCTTTCATACTTCTTCCGCGTGCGGCTTTTTTCCGCATTCCGCATTCCGAATTCCACATTATTTCCCTCTCCGCTTTGCAGGATTTTCCCCCTTTCCCCGCGAACTCTATACTATACTATCCCTATCATCAGGAAAGGCAGGTCATGTCGATGATCTCACGCTATATTTTCGGCACTCCCCTTCCCACCATGGCGGTCGTCCGCGAAATTGCGCCGTCGGGCGGCGAAATTCCCCACTTCACCGTCACCAAAACGGACGGCAGCGTCTCTTTCACTACCATACTGGGTGACGATGACCTCATCTTCGGGCTGGGCGAGAATGTCCGCGGCATCAACAAGCGCGGGCATCTTTATCGCGCGTGGAACATGGACGATTTCAGCCACACGGAGAACAAGGGCGGCATTTATTCCAGCCACAATCTGCTGCTGTTCAGCGGCGAGCAAGGTGTTTTCGGCGCGTATTTCGACGATCCCAGCGCGGTCACGTTTGATTTGGGGTATTCTGACGGCGGCAAGGCGGTCATTACATCCGAAAACGGCAATTTGTCGGTGTATCTGATTGAAAGCACCACGCTAACAGGGCTGGTGCGCGAGTTCCGCCACCTCATCGGACGCAGCTACATTCCGCCGAAGTGGGCGATGGGCTACATCCAGAGCCGCTGGGGATACGCAAGCGAAGACGATTTGAACTTCATCGTATCCGAGCACCGCAAGCGGCACATCCCGCTGGACAACGTGTGCATGGACATCGACTACATGGAGGATTTCAAGGACTTCACCTGGAATCCGGTGCATTTCCCGGATTTGAAAGCCACCAATGCGCGCATGAAGGACGAACACATCCACCTTGTGCCGATTATTGACGCGGGCATCAAGCAGCTCACTGGCGACCCGATTTACGACGAGGGTGTGCAGAAGGATTACTTCGTCAAGAAGGCGGATGGCAGCCTGTTCGTGGGCGCGGTTTGGCCGGGGCGCGCGTGTTTCCCGGATTTCCTGCGCGAGGACGTGCGGCAATGGTTCGGCGCGAAGTACCATCAGCTGATGGATACGGGCATCGAGGGCTTCTGGAACGACATGAACGAACCGGCGTTGTTTTACAGCACGGACAGTCTCGAAAACGCGTTCGTGACGGCGGAAAAGATGCGGCACGAGAATCTGGGCATTGACGGCGCGTTCAAATTGAAAGACGCGTTTGTCAACATTGCCAACAGCGACGAGGATTACCGCCGCTTCTACCACACGGTGGACGGTCAGCCCGTACGCCACGACAAAGTCCACAACCTCTACGGCGCGATGATGACAAAATCCGCCGCCGAAGGCTTCCGCAGCTACAATCCCGACCGGCGCTATCTGCTGTTCAGCCGCTCCTCCTTCATCGGCGCGCACCGCGACGGCGGCGTGTGGCAGGGTGACAACAGCAGCTGGTGGTCGCATCTGCTGCTGAACCTGAAAATGATGCCGTCGCTGAACATGTGCGGCTTCCTCTACACGGGCGCGGACTTGGGCGGCTTCTCCTGCAACACAACGGAGGATTTGCTCCTGCGCTGGCTGGCGCTGGGCGTCTTCACCCCGCTGATGCGCAACCACACTGCGCAGCACACGCGCGATCAGGAGATTTTCCGCTTCCGCAACTGGGAGGATATGCGCAATGTCGTGTCCGTCCGCTATGCGCTGCTCCCCTACCTGTACAGCCTGCTGGTCAAGTGCGCCTGCCGGGACGAGATGATGTTCCGCCCGCTGGCATTCGATTATCCGCAGGACAAGACCGCCATCCGCGTGGAAGATCAGCTGATGCTGGGCGACGAGTGCATGATTGCCCCCGTGGTTGAGCAGAACGCGCGCGGCCGCCACGTTTATCTGCCGGAGGACATGCTGCTGGTGCGCTTCCGCTCCGGCGACGATTACACCGTGCAAACGATGCAGAAGGGGCATCACTGGCTGGATGTGCCAATGAACGAAGTGCCGCTGTTCATCCGCCGCGGGCATGTGATTCCGCTGTGCCGCAGCGCGGAATACGTCGATGCGCTGGACACGACGAAGCTGTCGCTGGTCGGCTGGCTGGAGGTCGGCTGTGCCATCACGCTGTACGAGGATGACGGCGAAAGCACGGATATCGACCTGAACGAGGGCTTGCAGCTCATCAACGTAAGCATCGACAAGGGCGTCGCGACGGCAAAATGCGCGGGCAAGACGATTGACGCGAGCAAAGTTGTCGTGTGGGAGAGATAACGATGAAGATTCTCAATTTCGGGTCGCTGAATCTGGATAACGTTTACCAAGTGCCGCACTTCCTGCAGGCGGGCGAGACAATGGCAGCGCTGTCCGAGGCGGTGCATCCCGGCGGGAAAGGGCTGAATCAGTCGCTGGCGCTGGCACGGGCGGGCGCGGAGGTGTATCATGCGGGCGTCGTCGGCAACGGCAGCGAGCTGCTGACAAATCTGCTGAAAGAAAACGGCGTGCATGATGACTACCTGCTGCACCGCGACTGCACGCAGGGCAGCACGATGATTCAGGTCAGCCCCAAGGGCGAAAACTGCATCCTGCTCTTCGGGCAGTCCAACCACGCCATCACGAAGGCGCAGGTGGAAGCGACGATTGCCGCGTTTGCCCCCGGCGATTATCTGGTGCTGCAGAACGAGGTGTCCTGTCTGCCGGAGATGGTGGAAGCAGGGGCGCGGCGCGGCTTGCATGTCGTGCTGAATCCATCGCCGTTTGACGATTCGCTGCGGTCGCTGGATTACAACCAAATTCGCTGGATTTTCATCAACGAGGTCGAAGGGCATCAGATGACGGGCGAAACCGCGCCGGACGCGATCCTGTCCGCCTTGCGGGCGAAGTACCCCGCGCTGTGCGTTGTGCTGACGCTTGGGAGTGCCGGGTCGATTTGCTGCACGCCGGAGAAAACGGTTCATCAGCCGATTTTCCGCGTTCAGGCGGTGGACACGACGGCGGCGGGCGACACGTTCACGGGTTACTTCCTCGCGGCGCTCACGCAAGGGCTTCCGCTGGAAACGTGCATGGCGCGGGCTGCAGCAGCATCGGCCATCAGCGTGACACGGCAGGGGGCGGCGCCGTCGATTCCGAGGGCGGAAGAAGTGGATGCGATGCTGCGCAGGGCTTGACGCTTCCTTTGAAAATGTGCTTTATACTATTTCCAGATTCACCTGCGCCATCTGCTTGCGCCTTTTCCCTTCTGGCGTCCGCTCATTCCACTTAGCGTAGCGCTGCTACGCTGCGTTTCATTCACGTTAGCCAGAATGAAAAATTCGCGGCGCATCTTGGCGCATTCTTATCTGGAAATAGTATTAGGTTCGCATAACCGCATACAAAAGCCCGGATTGCCGCAGTTTTTTGTCCGCGACAATCCGGGTTTTCTATTTTTTCTGCCAAAAGCCTTGACTCTGACGCTGCGTCATGGTTTATACTGTTCACGCAAGGAGGTAATCAGCATGATGGCGGTTCATGAAGTAAGCAGACGCACAGGGGTGAGCGTCCGCACATTGCAGTATTATGACAAGATGGGGCTGCTGCCCCCGACGGCGCGCACAGAAGCGGGCTATCGGCTGTATGACGATGCAGCACTGGAACGCTTACAGCAGATTCTGCTGTTTCGCGCGCTGGCGTTTTCGCTCAAAGAGATTCAGGCGATTCTGCAAAGCCCGAACTTTGACAGGAATCGGGCGTTAGACCAGCAAATCCATCTGCTCACGCTGAAAAGGGCGCATATCGACAACCTGATTACCTTCGCTCGCGGACTAAAAGAAATGGGAGGAACAAACATGGACTTTTCTGCATTTGATACGGCACAAATGGATGAATACGCCGCGCAAGCCAAAGCGCAGTGGCAGCACACGCCCGCCTATCAGGAGTACGCAAAAAAAAGCAAAGGGCGCTCCAAAGAGGCAGCGGCGGCGCTGGCGAACGGCATGATGCTGATTTTCGCGGATTTCGGCAAATGCAAGTCTGCTGACCCTGCATCCCCCGAAGCGCAAGCCTTGGTGAAGCGTCTGCAAGCGTACATCTCGGAAAACTACTATCACTGCACGCCGGAAATGCTGAACGCACTCGGCGCGATGTACAGGGCAGGCGGCTCATTCACCAAAAACATTGACAACGCGGGCGGCGAAGGCACTGCCGAATTTGCCGCGCGCGCCATTGATGCCTATTGCAGGTAATACGATTTCCAAATTCACCCGCGCCATCTGTTTGCGCCTTTTCCGTTGGAAATAGTATAAATCATAGATTCAGCAGCACATTCACCCGGAACACGCCGTTTTCCGTCTCGACGGTCATCTGCCCGTGGTACTTTTTCGCGACTGTCTCCACGCTCAGCAGCCCTGTGCCGAAGCCGGGGTGGCTGGTGGAGAGTAGCTTGCCTTCACGACGGGAAAGCTGCCCATCATAGCGATTCTCAACAATCAGCCCCATCATGGCGGGCGACAGCATGTGGCAAATCACGCTGACGCGTCGCATTGCTTCGGGCAGGCGTTCACTGGCGCGCAGGGCATTCTCCAGCAGATTGCCCAGCACCATGCACAAATCCGCCTCGCGCATCGGCAGTTTCTCCGGCAGATTCAGCTGCCAGGCAAGTGGGATGTTCTTCTGCGCCGCCGTCGCTGCGTAGTAGCCTGCAATTGCGTCCAGCGCACCATTAGCGCAGAAGGTCGCGTGCGCGTCAACGAATTCGCTCTCATACTCCTTCAAATATGCGCGCAGCTCCTCCATTTTGCCGCTCTCCGTCAGCCCGGCAATAACGTGCAGGTGCTGCCGGAAATCGTGGCGGAGGCGGCGAGTTTGTGCCATGTACTCCCGCAATTGTGCATAGCGGCGCGATTCCAATTCCAGCATCTGGTTTTCCTGAATCAACATCAGATTGCGCACGCTCTCCTGTGCCATGCGGTAAAACTGGTAGAGCAGCAGAAGCATCGCCATCATCGCCATCAGCAATGCCACAATGGAAACGCGCTGCATCCGGTTAACCAGCACCGTCGCCGGGTCTTGCGGCATGATGAAGATGATGAACGCGATGCAAATAGCGGGGATGGGGCTGACAACGCGCCACACGCGTTCCACCTGATATTCGCGCAGCAGCCATCTCAGCCACGGCACAGCCACCAGCGCGTAGACAATTGCCAGTAAACTTTCGATGCCGAGATTCAGCAGTACCGTGGACAGCAGGTAGATTGGCTGAACGTTCGTTACCTCGCGCCGCGCGTTCAGGCAGACGGACAGCATGAGTGCCACCGCCGCCACGGTGGCGGGGCTCAAAAAGAGAAGGATGCTTTGTGACACTGAAACATTTGGTTTCAATGCACGGCGGAAGAGCACGAACGCCAGCGCCATGAAGGGCAGCAGCAGCGTGTTTGTTACCCAGCCCTGCCAGCAGCAGACAGCCGCGCCGCTCGCGCATGCCAGCAGGATGAACAGCATCGCCTGACACGCCGTTCGTTTGGGCGAAAGCAGCTGCTCCCAGACCGACATCAGCACCATGACCGCCGCCGGCAGCATAGGCAAGAATTCCAGAAAGTAGCGGATGTACTGTGAAATTTCGATGGTCGTCTCCTCCCCTCCTGCGCAGATTTCGTCAGATTTCGCGCCGCATATGGCGGAACTGGTACTGCGTGAACGTTGCGAACAAGCGCCCCTTGTCTTTCTGGCGGACAGGGAACTGCGTGCCGTCGAGCATCTGGATGCAGTCATTCTCGAACCGCAGAACGGCGCTCATGTTGATGATGATGCCACGGTTGCAGACCAAAAACCGCGGATCGGCGCAAAGCTCCTTTTCCACCTGCGCGAAGATTCCCGTTGCGCGGCATTCGCCCTCGTCGCTCATGATGCGGACGAAGTGGTTCTGCGCCAGCGCATAATACACCTTGCTGTACGGCAGGCGCATGAGTTTGCGGGCGAAACGCACCTCGATTTCCGGTTCGGGGTGCTGCAGGATGCGCAGCAGGTCATCCAGCAGCTGACGAATGCGCGCTTGCTCGAACGGTTTGAGCAGATAATCGAACGGATGCACCGGGAAAGATTGCCAGACGTACTCCTTCGAGGATGTGACGAAAACAATCGGCAGCGTCGGGGCCTGTTCGCGGAGTTTCCGTGCGGTGTCGATGCCGTTCGTGCCCTCCATGCAAATGTCGAGGAAGAGGGCATCCAGCTACTCCGGGCTGATAGCGCTAAGCAGTGCATCGCCGCTTTCGTAGCGGATGATGTTCGTCTGTCCCTCGGCGGTCAGCGCCTGTTGAAGACGTTCGGCGTCCTGCGGGAGATCATCGACGATGGCGATTCGCAGCAACATGCAAGGACTCCTTTCTATCTTGATGATACCACAGCGGCAGTTTTTTTGCATCCCCCATTGACGCAGGAAAATGTGCGATTGAGGAAGAATTAGGGGGGATTGGGTTGTGTGCGGACAATATTATTTTGTCAGATAACTGGCACTGGGCAGATGCGGGGTGAAGTATGTAGCGATCAGCAGACACAAAAAAATCTGCATCTACTTATTTTTCGGACGACAACACCGCTTCTTTTGCGCGGCAGTGTTTTTCCCGCTTTTCGCCCACCTGTTCATTATTTTCACGTTTTTTCCACATCCGCCATCCGAATCCGTATAGAAAAAAAAGCCTTGAAATTTCTCACTCTCAAGGCTTTGAAACTAAAGACCTATTTTGATACGAAATGCACACCTTGTCACCTTTCCGTTAAAATGTTTGGAAATCGTTAAATGGTGCACACCGTATTTGCAGAAGATGCTGCATACTTCTAATCCAGACATTCCGAATCACCGGCTTCTTCGTTTCCAAGATATACTTTGTATGGTTTCCCTTGATAATAATTCATAATCTGTCGTCTTAATTTCGAAGGATACAAGGGCTGCAAATCAAGCGTAGAAATATCCAGCCATCCTATGCCAACTTGATTCGTATCTCCATGAAGAACAGCATCCGGTATGTTATCAATATATTCACAAGAAAAAATCAAATCGACACGATGAAAGTTTTCGCCATGAACACCTTCCACTACAAAAAGCAATTCTTTGCACTCTATAGCAATACCTAATTCCTCTGATACTTCACGGCAAACAGCTTCATTTAGCGTTTCTCCTGCTTCTTGACCACCGCCAGGCATAATATACCATTCTTCACCAGCATCTCTGATTTTGATAGCGGCCATTTTTCCGTCTTTGATGATAAGTGCTTTTGCAGAGTTTCGAATCCTCCCCATAATATTTTCCTCCGTAATGCTTAAAAGAAAAACTGGACACCCGTTTGTATACACAAATGTATCAAAACTGGTGTCCAGTTATGGTGCGGGAAACAGGACTTGAACCTGCATGAAGTTAGCCCTCACTAGAACCTGAATCTAGCGCGTCTGCCAATTCCGCCATTCCCGCAGAATGTGGATGGGGGTGGATTCGAACCACCGAAGTCGGTGACGGCAGATTTACAGTCTGCTCCCTTTGGCCACTCGGGAACCCATCCATATGAAATTTCTCTGTAACCCAGAGAATGGAGCTGGCGATGGGACTTGAACCCGCAACCTGCTGATTACAAATCAGCTGCTCTGCCAATTGAGCTACACCAGCATTGCTTACTTGGTAGCACCTGCGAAGTTCAAACCAGAAAGTAGACGACCCGGAAGGGGCTCGAACCCTCGACCTCCAACGTGACAGGCTGGCGCTCTAACCAACTGAGCTACCGGGCCACCTGAGAAAGTAGGCCTTCAGGGACTCGAACCCGGGACCGACCGGATATAAGCCGGTTGCTCTAACCAACTGAGCTAAAGGCCCATACGGAAGGGAAAAGAAGAAGGATGACCCCGTCGGGATTCGAACCCGAGTAGCCGCCGTGAAAGGGCGGTGTCTTAGGCCACTTGACCACGGGGCCATATTTCCCATCCGAAGGAGAGTAGTAGCTGTCGGGGTGAAGGGATTTGAACCCCCGGCCCCATGCTCCCAAAGCACGTGCGCTACCAGACTGCGCTACACCCCGTCGTTCCCGTGTCTCTTGCATGTCCTGCAGGCGACTTCTTAAGTATACACCCATTTTGGCAGTTTGTCAACCCCCCAAATGAATTTTTTTGCGGATTTTTTGATTCTTTTTGGGCCTTTTTCGGAAAATCCCCGCAAATGCCCGTTTTTTCGGCATTTTTTCGCTTCCCCCTGCCGGTCATCAGGGGCGTTTTCGGCTCATATCCTCCTGCAAAGCCTTCTGCGCGACCATGCAGAAGCGCAAAAAGGAGGTTTCGCACATGGACGAAGCCATCGCCCAGCGCTGCATTGCCGAGGCGCGCTATATGCTCCGCCACCGGACGACCATCCGGCAGACTGCCGCCGCGTTCCAGCTCTCCAAATCCGGCATCCACAAAGACATGCTCCAGCACCTTCCGCAGGCGGATGCCGCCCTCGCCCGCGAGGTATCGGCGCTGCTGGCGTACAACAAGTCCGTCCGCCATTTGCGCGGCGGCGAAGCGACACGGCGGCGTTATGCACAGGAAAAAAGCCGAAAATCTGCGGAATGCTTGCAATTTCCTGAAAATACGCTATACTAATGGAAGAGACTTTCCGGAGGAGGCTGCCTTCCATGACGACGATTACGCCCGACGAGATGAAATCCTTGGAAACGCTTTTCATGTCCGAAACCGGCACGCCCAGTATTCTGCTGATGGAACACGCTGCGCAGGGCGTAGCCGCAGCAATTTCCCGCCACGCACCGAAATCCGCCCGCGTGCTCTTCCTCTGCGGTCCCGGCAATAACGGCGGCGACGGCTATGCGGCGGCGCGGCTCTGGTGCTTAGGCGGCGGTCAAGCGGACGTATGGGAAGTGACCAGCGCCGTCCGCGGCGACGCACTGACGAACCGCACTTTGGCGCTGCTGCACGGCGTCCGCGTTCTGCCCAGCGCCGACGCGGTGGATGTTGCCGAGTACGCCGCCGTGGTGGACGCACTCTACGGCACGGGGCTGAATCACGCCATCGAGGGCGACGCGGCGATTCTCATCCACCGTCTGAACGACCATCCGCAGATTCCGGTCATCGCGGTGGATATTCCCAGCGGGCTGGACGGCACGACCGGGCGCGCGCTCGGTGCTGATGTCGTCCGCGCGGCGGAGACGGTCACGTTCCACCGCATCAAGCAGGGCTTGCTTCTGCGGCAGGGCGTCGAATACACGGGCAAAATCACCGTGCAGCCGATTCTCATCCGCCCCGGCGACGACATCGACCTCGGCTTCGACGGTTTGGAGACGCTCTCTCCTGCCGCGCTTGCGCCGCTTTTTGCCCGCACACCCGCGCTTCACAAGGGCGATTGCGGCCGCGCGGTGATTTTCTGCGGTTCGCGCGGGATGGTCGGCGCGGCGGCGTTCTGCGCCAATGCCTGCATCCGCGCAGGTGCGGGGCTGACGACGCTTTTGTGCCGCGAGAGTCTGCTGCCGATGCTGCAAGTGCTTGCGCCGGGCGCGACGTGCGTTCCCCTGCCCGAAACAAACGGGCTGCTGACGCCTCAAGCCGCGCGCATCACCCGCGAGACGCTGGACAAGGCAGACGCGGCTTGCATCGGCTGCGGCTGCGGGCTAACCCCGGACGTGACGATGCTGCTGCGCGTGTTCGCCGAGGCGGACTGCCCCATCGTCTGGGACGCGGACGCGCTGACCCTGCTGGCGACGCACGATGGCATCCTCCCGCTGAAGGAGGAGGACATCATCACGCCGCACCCCGGCGAAGCGGCGCGCCTGCTGGAACAGCACGTCGAGTTCATTCTTGATGAGCCGCTGGATGCCCTATCGCGGCTGCATGACCTGTGCGGCTGCTGCGTGCTGCTCAAGGGCGCACGGACGCTTGTTTCCGACGGCGACGCGACGTACATCAGCCTCTACGGCACGCCTGCGCTGGCGAAAGGGGGCAGCGGCGACGTGCTGTCCGGCATCCTGACAGCGCTGCTGTGCCAGCGGAATCGGCTGTCCACGTCGCTCTCCACAAGCGCGCTGGCAGCGTACGGCGTGCTGATTCACGCCCTGGCGGGACTTCGCGCGGAGAAGCAGTTCGGCGCGAACTGTTCCACCCCGCAGGCGCTGATTGACACGATTCGGCTGGATGACAAAGAGCTGTAACCCAAAACGCACCTCTGCCCGGTTGGGGGAGGTGCGTTTTTGTTACTGGTCAATCTCGTTCAGGAATGCTTCCATTTCCTTGCACGCCGTTTCGCGGTCGTCCAGATAGAACCCATGCCCTGCGCCGGGAATCGTCACCATCCGCGCGTCGGGGTAGATGGTCAGCGCCTTTTCGGACACGCTGATGGGTACAATCTGTTCGTCCGTGCCGTGAATCAGCAGCACGGGCTTGTCGAACGACGCGATTTCCGTCCACGGGTCAAGTTCCCGCGCGACCTCGTAGTAGCGCCCGCTGACGGTCATCTGCATGAAGTCGAGCTTCTCCGGAATCTCGCTGGCGTCGGCATACTGGCTGCGCGCATTGTCCGCCATCATCAGCCCCGGATAGAGCAGCATCGCGCCGCGCACGGTTTCGGGATTCCGCGCCGTATACAGCGCCGTCACCAGCCCGCCTTGGCTTTCGCCCGCAATCACAAAGCGGCTGGCATCCACCTCATCCAGCTCGGCAAGGAACGAAACGACAGCATCGAGGTCATCGAGTTCGGTCAGCAGGGTCATGTCCGTCGTTGCACCGGAGCTTTGGCTCTGCGTGCCGCCGCCGCAGAAGTCGAACGTATAGCAGACGTACCCGCGCTGGGCGAGATATTCCGCGTAGCCGTCCATGTTGCGGTGCGTGCCGTTGAAGCCGTGGCAAAGGATAACCGCGGGAGCGTTTTCCGCGCCGTCCGGCACATACAGCCAGCCCGCAATGACGCTTTCGTCTTCCTTTTCAATCGGGAACTCTTCGACATGATAGGTGTTTTCCGCAAGCGCCGCGCCGCACAGCAGGAGCAGCATCAAGAGGATTCCAGCAAATTTCTTCATATAGTTCACCTCTTAACTGAGTTCAAACGCGAAGAAGTTCATGGCTCCCTCGCCGCGGAAGCGGAAGTACAGCGCCTTCACGCCATCTGCCATACGGAACGGCGCGGTGACGTTCGTCATGGTCTTTCCGGCTTCGACCGGGATGCTTGCCGCCAGCGTCGCGAACTCTGGCGTATCGCTGACCTCGATATTGCCGCGGCATCCCCCGCTGACGGCGCACCGAATGGCTTTCGCGCCGTGCATCTGGAAGTACTTGAATCCGCATACGCTGCCGTCGCGCATGTTGGCGATATACTGCACCGCCGCCGGATCGCCGTCGCGCCCGCTCTGGGTGAAATACGGGTGTTCCTTCTTATTGAAGCGCTTGTCGTAGCGGACAACGCCGTGCTTGCTCCACAGGTTGCAGGCGATGCGCGCTTCGTACTCACCGATACCGTCCAGCGGGCCGCCGTTCAGACCGCAGCTGGTCACTTCCGCCTGCTGGAAGCCGCCGTCGGGCGTGCGCTTCAGCGGTTCGGCGCAGGCTTGGCGCGAGTAGGAGTGCTGGTTCGTCTGGCGATGGTAGAAGATGTACCACTGCCCGTTCAGTTCCGCCATGCCGCCATGGGTGTTGCCGAGGTAGTTCGTGCCGCGCGCCTCGTCGGCGGTTCCGTCCTCCATGTACAGGTCGCCCAAGTCAACGAGCGTTCCGCCGTAGCGGTAGCCGGACAGCGGATGTTCGCTGACCGCATAGCACAATTCGTGGTTGTTCTCCGACGAGTACACAAAAACGTACTTGCCGTCGATTTTGCGAATGCTGCTTGCCTCGAAGAAGGCGTGTCCCGCGAATTCCTTCGGCGGGTTGTTGTCCTTCTGCGGGAAAATCAGCTGGATTTTGTCCTTGATGGTCAGCATGTCCTGTTCCAGCTCCATGCCGACGCCGCCGGAATTGCGGAGGTTATGGAAGCGGCTCATGATGAACGGCACCTTCGTCGCAAAGCCGGAGTAGAGGTAGACGCGCCCGTCGTCATCCACCAGCGCGCCGGGGTCGAACGGGAACTCATCCCCGGAGCGGCTGCCCCACTCGCGCCCGTCGGCATAACGGACATGGCCGTAGTATTCATACGGGCCCTGCGGCTTATCGCTGACCGCCACACCCATGCGTCCAAGGAAATCATAGGCGTAATAGAGGTAATAGCGCCCGTCCACGCCCTGCACCACGTCCGGCGCGAACAGCAGGCGGATGCCCAGCTTGTTCAGCGGGTCTTGTTTTTTCTTGTAGATAACGCCTTCGTAGCGCCACGCGGACAAATCGTCCACCGGCGCGGAGTAGCACACATAGTCGTTGACGCAGAAGATAGCGGCGTTAAAGCGGTCGTGCGAGCCATACACATACACCCGATTGCCGAAGACATGCGGCTCACCGTCCGGGATGTACTCTCCTGCCGGCAGATACGGGTTGAATACCTGTTTCATCTGTTTTTCTCCCTTCCCAGCTTGATGATGCCATTTTAGCACGCTTTCCGCCCATTTTGCGCATTTCTTTCAGAACCTGTCATTTCGGCTTCCTATTCTGTTTTGATTGGCAAAATTCGTTCCGTTTTTGACAGTCGCCGCATTCCCTTGCAACAAGAAATCCCTTCGGCAAGAGGAGAAGCCGAAGGGATTCATGGGAAGGGCAGTCATCATTCCAAGAGGAGGACGGAACGATGACCGGAAACGGAATCGAATCAGATTTCGTTCTGCCGGATTCACTTTTCATATCAGATTATAGCACACTGCCATCTTTCTATCCGCATTTTGGCGCAAACTGTCGTTTTTTTTGCACAATTAGCATGTCGCCGGATTCATCTACGCCTTTTTCCTTCCAGAACCAGAGGCGCTGCCTCTGGACTCCGCCAAAGGGTCTTCGACCCTCTGGACTCCCATTTGCGCGATTCAGTTGAGCGCATTTTCATACTATGCCCGCGTGCTGATTGGGGAGAGACGCAAGGGGCGCTGCCCCTTGACCCCGCCAAAGGGTCTTCGACCCTCTGGACTCCCGTTCGCGCAATTGCGTTGGTGACGCTCTCATGCTATGTCCGCGTGCTGATCCGGTGAGCAAAAGAGCCGCCCCTGCTTGCAGGGACAGCCCTTCTAATCGTCAGCATTCATTCCAGCAGGAACATCTGCTGTAATTGCGAATGCCCGCTGATTTCAGCGTGCCTTCATTTCCGGCCAGATGGCATCGTGGCGGCGCTTATATTCCGCCTGCATCCCCGGCTTGATTTTTCCCATCCAAGCAAATCGTTCCATGCAAAAAATTTCTCCATCACCCGAACAGAGTACACCCCATCTCCCGGAATTCCTTCGCCTTTTGCAGCAGCGTTTCTTCGCTGACGCCGAACTTCTTCCCCAAGCAGTTGAGACACAGAAAGCGCGTCGCCCCGCGGTTAATCAGCTTCTTCGTCAGCGCAATTTCCACGCTTTGCAGCGCCCGATGGCACTGCATACATTCAGGCATTGTCCTTCACCAGATGGCAGAGGAACAGGCGGCAGTCATGGGCCTTGATGTGCGGATTGAACGAATCCTTCTGCGGCCCCAGATGCTCGCCGGAGAAAACGTCCGTCATGTCCAGCGCAACGCCGCCGGTCACGGGCAGACCCATGTCCGCCATCTCGCAGTGTACCTCGGCATCCGCGTCGGAGAGGTTGGCATAGAACAGGGCAAACTCGTTGTCCGTCAGGTGGCGCAGCAGCACGAATGCGGTATCCGCCGGATGTGCCCAAGGAGCCTGCGCGTCATCAGGGTTCGGGATACACACGCTGTCGCGGCGAACGATATACGGCGGACGGCATTCCGCGTCCTGATTGATGCGCAGCAGCGCGGGATTGAGCATCAGCGCACGGTATTCCGGCGCAAGGCTGCGCAGATCCGCGCCCATCATCAGCGGCACGCCGCACAGGCACCAAAGCACAAACTGCAAGCGGTATTCCTCATAGCTGCACACCTTGCCCAGCCCGACATTTCCCTTGCCCTCCATGCCGACGGTGAGCATGTCCATGTCGTTGAAGCAGTGGTTGCCGCTCATGCAGAGCTTATTCAGCTGGCTCTTGACGATGTCGGTGAAGGAGACGAAGTTATCCATAATATCGCCGGTGGAGCGGTACATATGCGCACCGATTGCGCGCATCCACTCACCGGGTTCTTCCATGCCCCAGTTGCAGGCGGAGAAGAGGATTTCGCGCCCGGTCGCCTTCAGCGCCATCGACATGGTGAGGTAGCGCGCCTTGCAGTTGCCGGACTGCGGGAAATTACAGAAGTCGTACTTGAGGAAATCCACGCCCCAGTCCGCAAACGTCTGCGCATCGACAAATTCATGGTCATAGCTGCCGGGATAGCCCGCGCACGTCCGCACGCCCGCGCAGGAGTACATGCCGAACTTCAGTCCCTTGCTGTGAACGTAGTCGGCAACCACCTTCATGCCGTTCGGGAATTTCTCCGGGTCAGGCACGATGCGGCCGTCTTTGCCGCGCTCGCGCAGGCTCCAGCAGTCGTCGATGACCAGATATTCATACCCCGCCTCGCGGTAGCCCTGCGAAGCCATCAGGTCAGCCATTTCAAAAATCAACTGTTCGTTGATTTGCCAGCCGAACGTGTTCCAAGAGTTCCAGCCCATCGGGGGCAACTGTGCAAGCGGCATAAATTTCCTCCGTTTTGTCCTGCCAAGCAGGAGATTTGGTTTCTGCACAAACATTTCGCCATAAGTCCGGAAATCCCTGCATGATTCTCCCGAAAATATTTTCTGAAAATTTTCGCCGCGCCCATTTTGAAAGAGGAATTTCCAATCCCATGTCGAATGAAATGGATTGAATGGGCGATTTTCGGACATTCTTCCGAAGCATCTGGCCGCCCAGAATTTTTCTTCCTATATATCAAGGAGGACGCGATCAACATGAAACAGTCCAAGCTGATTCTGGACAAGGACTACATCATCTCCCCCATCGACCGCCGCCTGTACGGTTCGTTCATTGAGCACCTGGGCCGCGCCGTCTATACTGGCATTTACGAGCCTGCCCATCCGCTGGCGGATGAACAGGGTTTCCGCCGCGACGTGCTGGATTTGGTGCGCAAGCTGAATGTGCCTGTCGTGCGCTATCCGGGCGGCAACTTCGTCTCCGGCTTCCGCTGGGAGGATTCCATCGGCCCGAAGGAGCAGCGTCCGCGCCGCCTCGACCTTGCGTGGAAGACGACCGAGCCGAACACATTCGGTCTGCATGAGTTCGTCGACTGGGCGAAGAAGGCGAACACGGAGGTCATGTACGCCGTCAACCTCGGCACGCGTGATATTCTCGACGCGCAGTACGTCGTCGAATACTGCAACCATCCGTCCGGCACGGCGTGGAGCGACCTGCGCATCAAGAACGGCGCGAAAGACCCGTTTAACATCAAGCTGTGGTGCTTGGGCAACGAAATGGATGGCCCGTGGCAGACCGGCGCGAAAACCGCCTACGAGTACGGCCGCAAGGCAAACGAAGCCGCGAAGGTCATGAAGTGGGTTGACCCCACCATCGAGACGGTTGCGTGCGGTTCGTCCGGCACAGGCATGCCCACCTTCGGCACTTGGGAGCATGAAGTGCTGATGCAGGCGTATGACAACGTGGATTACGTCTCCCTGCACCGCTACTACGGCAATCCGCACAACGACACGCAGGACTTCCTCGCTTCGACGATGGATTTGGACGAGTTCATCAAGACCGTCGCCGCCATCTGCGACGGTGTGAAGGGCACGAAGCACTCCAAGAAGACCGTCAACCTGTCGCTGGACGAGTGGAACGTGTGGTATCACTCCAAGAATCAGGATCAGGATTTGTACGAGAACAAGCCGTGGGGCACAGCGCTGCACCTGCTGGAGGACGTGTACAACTTCGAGGATGCGCTGCTGGTGGGTCTGATGCTCATCACGATGCTGCGCAACGCCGACCGCGTGAAGATTGGCTGCCTGGCGCAGCTGGTGAACGTGATTGCGCCGATTATGACGCGCGAAAACGGCGGCGCATGGGCGCAGACGATTTTCTACCCGATGATGGATGCGTCGATGTACGGCCGCGGCACGTCGCTGCTGCCGAAGATTGTGGCGGGCAAGCACGACACCAAGCATTACAATGATGTACCGGACATGGATGCCGCCGCCGTGATGGACGACGCGGGCAACGTGACGATTTTCGCCGTCAACCGCGACCTGACCGAGCCGATGGTGCTTGACCTCGACCTGCGTTCCTTCGGCGATTTGCGCCCCGCGATGCACTCCGTCCTGCACCACGACGACATGAAGGCAGAGAACACAGAATCCGCCCCGGACGTGGTGAAGCCGGTCATCCTCCCCTGCCCGAAGCCCGGTGAACCCCTCGTTCTGCCTGCTGCCAGCTGGAACGTGATTCGCTTCGTGAAGTGAGTGACCCAAGGGGCGCTGCCCCTTGACCCCGCAAGGGACTTCGTCCCTTGACCCTTTCGCGCGATTCAGTTGGTGACACTTTCAGACTGTGCCCGCGTGTTTATTGGGGGAACCCAAGGGAGTTCCTCCCTTGACCCTTTCGCGCGATTCAGTTGGTGACTTCTGCATACTGTGTCCGCGTGTTTATCTGCAAACGAAATACTTGTAGAGCTGTAAGCCTAACCCGCTTACAGCTCTACGTCTACCAATATCACATCATCGCCAATTTTACAGATGTTCTCCCACGGAATCACCACCCCCGCCCGCTCGCCGCGCAGCAGATGCACAAAGCTGAACTCCCCCGGCACGACAATCGCCGTCACGCGCCCGTCCAAGGCGCAGAACTCGATGTCCATCGGCTTGCCTAAGCACTGCCCGTCGCGCGTGTTGATGACGTCCTTCTGGCGAAGCTCGCTAAGGCTCATGGGCGGATTCCTCCCTCTTTCTTGATTTCACTTTCATGCTTTCGGATTGTTGTTGCAGAGGGTTTCGCCTCTGCGGAGGCGACAAGGGGGCTTTCCGATCGCCCCCTTGACCCCTTCGGCGCCGACACTCCCAAAGTTGGCTGGCATTCAAGCATTTGATTGCTTTTCCGCAACTATCCCTAATCATCCTATGCACCATCAGCAGGATTTGATGCGCCTTTTTGCGGAATTTTTATCGAATTTATAAAATCCCCTACACAATCCGCAGAAAATATGTTATAATCAAGAAGCGCAAGGACAGGCGTGTGCTTTTTACATGCCTATTTGCAGGACTATCATTAGATAGGAGGAACCTATTCGATGCAGTACACCAAGGAAGTTGAAGAAATGGTCTGTGTCGCCAAGGGCCCGAACCACGGCCCGGCGCCCATCCCGGAAGAGGGCAAATGGATTCAGGCCAAGGAGATCAAGGACATCTCCGGTCTGACCCATGGCATTGGCTGGTGCGCGCCGCAGCAGGGCGGCTGCAAGCTGACGCTGAACGTCAAGGGCGGCGTCATCGAAGAAGCGCTGGTGGAAACCATCGGCTGCTCCGGCATGACCCACTCCGCTGCCATGGCGGCTGAAATTCTTCCCGGCAAGACCATCCTCGAAGCGCTGAACACGGACCTCGTGTGCGACGCGATCAACACCGCCATGCGCGAGCTGTTCCTGCAGATCGTTTATGGCCGCACCCAGTCCGCTTTCTCTGATGACGGCCTGCGCGTCGGCGCTGGTCTGGAGGACTTGGGCAAGGGTCTGCGCTCTCAGGTCGGCACCATGTACGGCACCAAGCTCAAGGGTGTGCGCTATCTGGAAATGGCTGAGGGCTATGTGCTGAAGCTGGCGCTGGACAAGGACAATCAGGTCTGCGGCTACCAGTTCCTGTCGCTCGGCAAGATGATGGACGCCATCAAGAAGGGCATGAGCCCGAACGAAGCCTACGAGAAGAACGTGGGCACCTATGGCCGCTTCAAGGCGGAAGACGGCGCCGTCGCTTGGATCGACCCGCGCAAGCAGTAATATAGGAGGTATGCTGAAATGGCTCTGTTTGAAAACTACGAAGGACGCATGCCTCAGCTCCAGCCTGTTCTGGAAAAGTACGGCTTCAAGGATTTTGATGAGCTGAAGGCTTACAACAACAGCAAGGGCGTTGACGCTTATAAGATTGTCGAAGGCATTCAGCCCATCTGCTTCGAGAACGCGAAGTGGGCTTACGAGCTGGGCGCTGCCATCGCGCTGAAGAAGGGCGTTAAGACCGCTGCGGAAGCGGCCACCTGCATCGGCGAAGGTCTGCAGGCGTTCTGCATCCCCGGTTCCGTCGCTGACCAGCGTCAGGTTGGTCTGGGCCACGGCAATCTGGGCGCGATGCTGCTGGACGAGAAGACCGAGTGCTTCGCGTTCCTCGCTGGCCACGAATCCTTTGCTGCCGCGGAAGGCGCTATCGGCATTGCCCGCAATGCCAACAAGGTTCGTAAGAACCCCCTGCGCGTCATCCTGAACGGTCTGGGCAAGGACGCTGCCATGATCATCAGCCGCATCAACGGCTTCACCTATGTGCAGACCAAGTATGACTACCTGTCTGCTGACGTGAAGGAAGACCATGCGCTGACGGTCGTCAAGGAAGTCGCCTATTCCAACGGCGAACGCTCCAAGGTCAAGTGCTACGGCGCTGATGACGTCCGCGAAGGCGTCGCCATCATGTGGCACGAGGGCGTTGGCGTGTCCATCACGGGCAACTCCACCAACCCCACCCGCTTCCAGCACCCCGTTGCCGGCACCTACAAGAAGGAAATGATCGAAGCCGGCAAGAAGTACTTCTCCGTTGCGTCCGGCGGCGGCACGGGTCGTACCCTGCACCCCGACAACATGGCGGCTGGCCCTGCCTCCTACGGCATGACCGATACCATGGGTCGTATGCACTCTGACGCGCAGTTTGCTGGCTCCTCCTCCGTGCCCGCGCACGTTGAGATGATGGGTCTGATCGGCATGGGCAACAACCCGATGGTCGGCGCGACCGTCGCGGTGGCTGTCGCTGTCGAAGAAGCGCAGAAGAACGCGTAATTCTGGCATCTTGCAAGAACCTTCCGTTTCGGCGGAGGGTTCTTTTCTTTGTGGAAAAAGGCGTTTTCGGCAGGCATGTAGATGAACGAACGGTTTTCGCCATTTTTCCCTGCATTTTTGCCGTTTTTCCGCATTTTCCGCCCTCCCCTGCCCTTGCGCCCCGTCCGGCAATCTGATAGAATAAAGTATTCTCTGCTCCCGAAAGGATTGATTCACCCATGTTCTTTGATACGATTGCCGCCATCAACAAGGTCGTCAACGATTTCGTCTGGGGTGTGCCGGCGATGGTCTGCATTATCGGCGTTGGGCTGCTGCTCAGCGTCCGCACGGGCTTTTTGCAAATCCGCAAATTTCCCTTCGCGCTCAAAACCACCATCGGGCGCATGTTCCACAAGAAGGAAGCCGCGGACGGCGCGATGACCCCGTTCCAAGCCGTCTGCACCGCGCTGGCGGGCACGGTCGGCACGGGCAATATCGCGGGCGTCGCGGGCGCAATCGCCATCGGCGGGCCGGGCGCGGTGTTCTGGATGTGGTGCTCAGCGCTGCTGGGCATGTGCACGAAATACGCCGAAGTCACCCTCGCCGTCCACTACCGCGAACGCAGCGCCACCGGCGAGTGGATCGGCGGGCCGATGTACTACATCAAAAACGGGCTGGGCAAGCGCTGGCAGTGGCTCGCCATCCTCTACGCACTGTTCGGCACGCTGACCGTCTTCGGCACAGGCAACGCGACGCAGGTCAACACCATCACGACGGCAATTAACACGGCGCTGACGCAATTCCACCTCGTCAGCGACGCTTTCGTGCCGACGCTCAACCTCATCATCGGCATTTTCTGCGCGATGCTGGTGGCAATGGTGCTGCTCGGCGGCATCAAACGCATCGGCAGCGTGAGCGAAAAGCTGGTGCCGTTCATGGCGCTGTTCTACGTCGTGCTGGGCATCGGCGTGGTGCTGCTGAATCTTGAACGGCTGCCGGGCGTGCTTCAGTCCATCTTCGAGGGCGCGTTCAACCCGGCGGCGTTCACGGGCGGCATCATCGGCAGCCTGTTCGTAAGTATGCAGAAGGGCGTTTCGCGCGGTATCTTCTCCAACGAGGCGGGTCTGGGCACGGGTTCGATTGCCCACGCCTGCGCCGATACGCAGAAGCCCGTCACGCAGGGCATGTTCGGCATCTTCGAGGTGTTTGCGGACACGATTATCATCTGCACGCTGACGGCACTTGTCATCCTGTGCAGCGGCACGCCGGTGACATACGGCGTGGCAGCGGGCGCGGAGCTGACGATTTCCGGCTTCACGACGACATACGGCAGCTGGTCGTCGATTTTCACGGCGGTAGCGCTGTGCTGCTTCGCGTTCTCGACGATTATCGGCTGGGGGCTGTACGGCTCACGCTTTGTGCAGTTTCTGTTTAGGAGCAACAAGGTCGTCCGCCCGTTCCTCGTGATTTACTCGTTCGTGTCGATTCTCGGCGCAACGCTCGATTTGGGGCTGCTCTGGGACATTGCGGACACATTCAACGGCCTGATGAGCATCCCGAACCTGATTGCGCTGCTGCTGCTGTCGGGGATGGTCGTGAAGCTCACGAAGGAGCATTTTCCGGGGAAAGGTACAGTTCGGAAAACAGGCGAATAATGCAAAACGGTGCTTCCCG
>ENA-UONX01000839-UONX01000839.1-human-gut-metagenome-genome-assembly--contig:-P74old-NODE-839-length-37326-cov-81.269888_pt1 | contig 37326 bp, 33 predicted proteins | sample MGYA00242466_ERZ724013 | MGnify/ENA metagenome assembly ERZ724013 | reverse complement strand
CCTCGTACAGAACGTAGGTGACGAACATGTAGGCCAGACGCAGGCCGTAGTTGATATTGCCTACATTGACAAAGCCAAGTATGCACAGCACTGCCATGGGGAAGGAGAAGGCGCGGATCCACGGGATGAACTTGCCGCCCTTGGTGGCCTTGCGGGAGTCCACCATGGCACCGATGATGGGGTCATTCACGGCGTCCCAGATCTTGGTGATCAGCAGCAGGATACCCACGTGGAAGGGGTTGACCTGCAGGATCAGGGTGTAGAAGATCGACAGATACATGGCGCGGTACTGCTCGGTAAAGCAGCAGCCCAGATCGCCCAGTGTATAGCCGATCTTGTCCTTCATGGAGAAGGGTCGGACGGTCTTTTTCTGGTCCATTGTGTTTTATCCTCCTTAAAAACAGTGAAACCACGAGACTTTTCGCACAAGTCTCTTTTCTACGTTTGCATTATACGTTAATTTTTCATCAATACATATCCAAAAAATGATTGAAAACTATCGCAAATTGATGTATTATGCAATTATAACAGTTGTACTTTTCTGTTGTGTACAACAATCTGTTACACATGACAGTTTCATGGAGGACTTTTTGGTGAATCATACAGCCAAGCGTTATCTTTTTGAGCAGAGCACCGTCCGGGAATTTCATTCCGGCGCGTATTATGATTTGTTTCTGGTCATGCGGGGCAATGGCATCTTCCGCTGTCCCGATACTGTACTGCCCGCGCAGCAGCAGAACCTGATCATCTTCAAGCCCGGGCGGGGCGGCAGGCTGGAATACCCCGGTGCATACGGCCCGCTGGAGCTTATCCGGGTACAGCTCTCCCCGGAGGCGCTGGCGCAGCTTTCGGACGCAGACACCGACCTTGAAAAAAGCTTCAACGTGGTGCCCTTCCGGCAGGTGGCGGTCCGCCCGGACAGCCAGATCTATATGCTGCTCAAAAATCTCGCCCGTAAAATGATCGTTCTGCCGCAGGAAAAAACGCAGTTTGGCGCAGCCGTCTTTGAACACGGCATCCTGCAGATGTTTGTTGTGCTGGCGCTACGCGCCTGCATCCATGCCGAGTTCCATACCGCTGCGGTCAGCCGCCATCACCTGATGCTGGACGAGGTGTTCCTTTTTATTCAGGCGCACCTTACCGAGGAACTGACGCTGGAGCGGCTGGAAAAGGAGTTTTTCGTCTCCCGGGAGCATATCGCCCGGGAGTTCAAGCGGCAGACCGGGCAGACGGTGCACCGCTATATCGTAAAAGCCCGGCTGGACCGTTGCTGCACCCTGATCGAGCAGGGGCTGCCCATCACCGAGGTCTACAAAACAAGCGGCTTTGGGGGCTACAACCACTTTTTCCGCGCCTTCAAAAAGGAGTACGGCATGACCCCCAAGGCCTATTTCAGCACCACCCGGCAGGATGCACGGGGATAAATCATAGATGCTGTTGCAAAATAGCCCCCACGAAAAAAATGAGATTCGGCGTGCTCAAGAGCAATCGTAAATTCAAACGCTTCCTGATGCGGGAAAGACCAACATTTCAACAGAACTCTTTCTCCTTTGCCTCGCTTTTGACCTCCAGAAGTTCTTTTCCAAATTGCAACGCGGAAAGCGAAAATCCCATCTTTTTCCTCTCAAAAAAGAGTAGAATTTTTCCAAACTGAAAATTCAAAAAGCTGAGCACCTGCTTTTTCACAGATGCTCAGCTTTGCTGTACTTATTTTTTGAAATCTGCCTTTGAGTTTTCAACATTCTGCCTGATTTGCACGGTGAGTGCGGGAGTTTTCAATAGCTTGAAAGAATGCTATTTTGCAACAGCCTCTTGCATTGATTGTATCAGAGTTTCGTCATCCAAAGGCCATGCAGGTTGCAGTATGCGTAAACGGCCACCGGCTTTTCACTTCCCAGTTCAAACACCGCGTTGGGAGCCTGCCCCGGATTCAGATAGCGGATCTGCCCGCCGTTCTCAGTCTCCACAAAAATCCACTGAATATAGTGAACATCCGCCATGGGGTGCTCCACCGCGCCCACTGTGACCGTGAGACGACTGCCGGAAAGCTCTGCCACCGGCAGATGCTTCTCGCCGCTGGCTTCCACCGTATTGGGAACCAGCTCTTTCATTTTCTCCCCGCAGCAGACCAGCGGAACGCCTGCGTTATGGATGGTAGTGACGAGGTTGCCGCAGTGATTGCAGATGTAAAACTTTGCCTTCATATCGAAATCCTCCATCGGAATATTATCGGTGTGTTTCTTGTGTCTATATGATAACATTTCCTATTTATGATTTCTGTGACTGAATCACGCAAAGCGTTTTTCTGCCGTCTTCACCCTTCCCTCTGCTCCACGATTTCCAGACTATCCCGCCCTACATGGCAGAGCAAAAACAGCACCTGCACACCAGCGGCTTTGGCTTCGGCCAGTGCCGTGCCAAACTCCGGCTGTGTGCTGACATTTGGCCGCACCTCGGTGATGCCTTCCATCTGAATCACGAAAGCCACTGCGCATTGATAACCCTTCTGTTGTGCCTGTGCCAGCTCGTGCAGGTGCTTCACGCCGCGCTCGGTGGGTGCATCCGGGAAATAGCCGATGCCGTCCACTTCCAGTGTGCAGCCTTTGACTTCCAGCAAGTACTTCTGTTCGCCCTTTTCCATATAAAAGTCGATGCGGGACTTGCCATAGGTGAATTCCGGCCTGATATAGTCGTAGCCCTGTTTTGCAAGCCACTCTCCTACTACCTTGTTGGGTGCCTGACTGTCCATGTTGACCCAACCAAGCCCCTGCTTATGTACCGCCACAAGGTCGTATTTTGTTTTGCGTTTCGGGTTATCTGACACTTCCAGCCGAACCGCCGTACCGGGCAGCAGCAGTTCCTTGCACCGCCCGGTGTTCTTGACATGGACGGTTTCCACTGCTCCATTCACTTCCACATGGGCAATAAAGCGGTTGGGACGGTCAACAAAAATGCCGTCTGCGATTTCTCTGTATTTCAATCTTTACTCCATTTTCAGTACAGGATTCGGGAGCCATGCCCATCCTGTTTACCAAGATACAGTTCCACGACCATCCTGCCGCTTTCACTGTTGCAGAGTTCTTCCTTGCAGTAGCCGCAGAGTTTTCCTTCCGCTTCCGATACATAGCGGTGCAGCGGTTCCTGCAGGTCTTTCGGGATGCTGCTCCACGGAATGACATAGCTCATGCCGGTATCCCCCACATCCACGATGCAGGCCCGCTCACTATCCTCATCAGACAAAATCAGGTTCACCAGAAACACATCCGCAAACGGTGCCCCCTGATACTCTGCCTTTTGCCGTCTGCGCTCCGTCCGAAGCTCATCCAGCGCTTGATTCAGGTCATTCTCAGGCAGTGTGGATTTATACAGCAGGATATGCAGTTTCTGCTCCGCCGCTTCACTGTCATTCTGACCGTTGGCCGGGAGTTCTACATCTGCATGGATGGCGCAAATTTGTTTCTGCATCGCAGTGCGCAGAGTTTCCAGTTTCTGCTGCCGTTCTGCTTCCAATTGCTGTGCGGACTTTTGATGTACTTCTTTGGCTTCTGACTGTTGCGCAGCATGCTCCTGCTTGGGCTCTGGCTTAGGCTTTGACCATTCGCTGTGCTTTTCTGCGTCAGCCTCCGAAACGTTTTGCCCTAGTACAGTCGGCACCGACACGCTTTTGGCACCGCTTTGTGCTGCCGATGCTTTCTGTGCCGCAGAAGGACGCTCCGTTCTCTTTGGTTTTACCGACCGCGTTGCACCTGTGCTCGTGCTTTTTGTCTCCGGCCTTGGTGTTTTCACCGCAGGAACAGCATTTTTAACACTTTTCGGTCGAACCCGTGTCTGCGTCTGCCAGAAATCGCTGCCTGTGCGCTGATAATAGGACTTTTCCGCTCGTTTCCGGCTGCTGCGCACACCATCACAGATCCACGAAAAAATCAGGTAGCGCTCCAGTGTGTTCCAAAAGCTGCTGCGCCGATGGCAGGGTTTATGCCGTCCACGGAACGCATACACAATCACTGACAAGCATCCGAAGAACAGAAATCCTGCCGCAAAACCGATCCCTGTAAACAGCTTTTTGAAAAAGCCCATCTCTCACACCTCTTCCGGTTACAGCCTTGCCTGATACACCCGCTCCGTCCGGGCATCGAAGCAGCAGAAAATCACCTGCATGGCGTAATCCGCGTGATCTTCCAGCCACTGTGCCACTGTTTTGACTGCAATCTCCGTGGCATCTTCCAGCGGGTAGCCATACACGCCGGTCGAAATTGCCGGGAACGCAATGCTATGGACATCATGCTCTTTGGCAAGGTTCAGCGAATTGCGGTAGCAGTCCGCCAGCTGCGCGGCATCCTCTGCTGTGCCGGAATAAATCGGCCCTACTGTATGAATGATATACTTTGCTTTCAACCGGTAGCCCTTGGTGATTTTTGCTTCGCCGGTGCGGCAGCCGTGCAGCGTACGACACTCCGCCAACAATTCCGGCCCTGCTGCCCGGTGGATGGCACCATCCACACCGCCGCCACCCAGCAGACTCCGATTGGCCGCATTCACGATGCCGTCACAGTCCAGTTTGGTAATATCACCCTGCACCACTTGAATCTGATTTTTTACTTTTTCAGAAATCATTGTAAACACCTCACTTTTTGAGCAGCTCCAGTGCCTTGTCCATGGGCACACAATCGGCATAGCGGTCCGGCCAGAGGAATTCATTGTAATAGTGGTAGCTCTGCTCCCCTGTCATGTACTCGTTGTCCTGCGTGGAATTTGCATAGGCAGGAACGATCATGTGCAGGCCATGCTCAAAGCCCGCCTCCACCGTTGCATTGATGCAGAAGTCGGTCATGATGCCGCAGACCATCACATCTTTTTCGCCCTTTTCCGTCAGATATTCCAGCAGACCGCTTTCTTTTTTGAACGCACTGCATACGGTTTTGACGAACCGTTTTTCAGTCAGCAGCGGCGCAAACCCGGAATAGACCTCAAATTCATCGTCTCCGATGGAAAAGCCTGTACCGGGCCCATCGTCATGCTGGACATAGACGACCTCGATTCCCTGTTCGCGGGCAGTCCGGATCAGTTTCCTGATGTTGCTGACAAACTTTTCAAACGCATACAGGCGTTCATCCACGATACCTTTCTGTGTATCCACAACCAGTAAAACCATGTGTAAGCCCTCCTGTGTATCTTTGGTTTCATCCTACCATAGACCGTTGCTTTCTACAAGCGGATTCAAAAAATCCCCACAGGGAAAACCTGTGTTTCACCTGCAGGGATTGATTCAGCCACCCAAGACGATCAGGATCAGCACCACGACCACTGCAATAGCGATCAGGCAGCCGCATCCGCTGCCGTCCCCGCCGCCACCGCCATTGTTGTTGTGGTTTCCGCCGCCACCACCGCCGCCGGACGAACCGCCGAAGCTGCGGTTGAATGCAGTCATGTACTGGGCATAGCCCGTGTCGCCTTTGCCGAAGTAGCCGTAGTCACCGTTTGCCATTGTTTTGTCCTCCTCAGAAGTCTGTTGTTGCTTCTTATGAGGTTATTATACAAAAAGTGATGTACCATAAACTTCCCTTATGTTCTTTTTTCTGTTTGGATAACGTCCAAGCCTTCGCGCATACATTCCAGTGATGCATTTTTTTTTTTTCGCCGCAATGAACGGAGGGAACCGGTATGCTGCTGACCCTGCTGCAATTTTTTGCCACAAAGTTTCTGGTCCTGGCGCTTCATCTGGAAAGCGGCTGCTTTCCGCGTCCACTCACAGCCCGGGAGGAGGCTGCCGCCTTCAGCGCCCTGCACGCCGGGGACACCGCTGCGCGGGAAAAGCTCATCCGGCACAACCTGCGGCTGGTGGCACACATCGTGAAAAAATACTACGCCCTCCCCGGCGACCAGGAAGACCTTGTTTCCATCGGCACCATCGGCCTGATGAAGGCCGTGGACACCTTTGACACCACCCGCAAAGCGCGCTTTTCCACCTACGCCAGCCGGTGTATTGAAAATGAGATCCGTATGCAGTTCCGGCGGAACCGCAAGACCGGGCAGACCATCTCCCTGCAGGAATCGCTGGAAGCGGACGGCGACTCGGCCCTGACGCTGGCCGATGTGCTGCAGGACAGCTTCTGCATGGAAGACACCTGCGAGACCCAGGACGCGGTGCGCCGGGTGCGCCAGCTGCTGGACACTCTGCCCGCCCGGGAGCGGCAGATCATTCTGCTGCGGTACGGCCTGGCCGGGCAGCCCCCGCTGACCCAGCTGGAAGTGGCAGGCCTTCTGCACATCAGCCGGAGCTATGTCTCCCGCTTGGAGACCCATGCGCTGGACCTGCTGCGCCAGCGATGGGACACAAAAACGGCGCAAAAGCCATAGCCTTTGCGCCGTGCGTTCAATCTTCCAGAATTTTCAACTGCATTTCGTTTAATTGTTCAAAGCTGTAAAGACGGTTCAGTGCTTCCACCAGCTCTTTTTTGGAAAGACGCGGCGGCAGGCCCAGCGCGTTCAGCAGCTTCGCCTTGCGCTCGGCGCTGCCCGGCTTGCCGGAAAGGCCCCATTCATACAGATCGGTGTAGGTAATCTGCCGCCCCTCCGGGCGGGCGGGAGTGGCCCCGGCCTCTGCACCCAGGGCATCCCGCAAGGCCTGCAGCACGATGGCATCGTCCACGCCCTCCACACCCAGCAGGCCCTCTTTGCCGGGCTGCTCCTTGCGCTTTTCCTTGCCGTGGATGGCGGGCACATAGGCCTGCACCACGTTTTTTGCGCCCACGAGATTCGTGATATAGTTGCGGATGCGGAAGCCCGCCGCGTCCGAATCGGTGAGCAGAATCAATCCGTTTTTCTGCGCCAGCGCCTTGAACAGCTGCTGGCGCTGTTTGTCGCTGTAGATGCCAAAGCCGTCCGTCAGCAGGATCATGGCGTCCGTCAGGTGTGAAAGCCGCGCTGCATCGTATTTTCCTTCCACGATCAGCACCCGGCTCGTGTGGATCATTTCCTGTTCCTTCATCGTCCGCTCCCCGCCATCGCCAGGCGGCACAGCGCTGTTTCCAGCAAAATCTGCGCGTCCACCGGCTGGCCTTTCAGGCTCTGGTCCAGTTCCAGCAGCACCTGCATACAATTTTCGATCTGCTTCAGCGTATAGTGCGACGCCGTTTCTGCCGAGCGCTTGAGCCGGTAATCGCTGCCCTTATAGCCGAAATCCTTGAACACCGTGCCGTAAGGTTTGCGCTTTGCCGCGCCCAGCTTGACCCGATACAGGTCCACATAGCTGCCGATCATGGCACCCGTGATGGCGATGGGCTCCTGCTGCAGCCGCAGCAAAGTCTGCAGCTTCTTGCAGGCACCGGTGGCGTTTTTGGCTGTGATCATGCGGATCATCTCGAACACGTCCGCATCCAGGCTCACCGTGCTCATCTCGGCCACCATGGCCGTCGAGACGGTCTGGTAGCCGGACAGCGCACAGAGCTTGTCCACCTCGTTTTCCAAAAGGAAGGGGTCCTCGCCGCAGCGCTCCAGCAGAGCCGTGGCAGCCCCCTCCGGCAGGGTGGCCCCCTGCTCTTTGGCGCGGTCGATCATCATCACTTTCAGCTCAAAGGGCTTGGGTTTTGCCAGTTCTTCGGTGTAGCCAAGGGCTTTGCACTGGGCAATAAGCTTTTGCGCCCGCTTGCCCATCTTGAGCTTATTGCGCTCCAGCTCAAACACGCTGCCCAGCACCACCACGGCGTTTTCCAGGCTGGCAAGGGTGCTGCAGAGTTCCTCCAGGTCTTTGTCGCCGTAGCCGCCGGGCTCCACCTCCGGCAGCACCACCACGCGCCGGGTGCCGAAGAAGGAGATAGTGCCCGCCGCCATGATGAGCTGTTCGATCTCCGGGGCCGCGCCGTCCAGCACGGTGGCATCCTCGTCGCTGTCGGCCGTGAGGATGCGGGTGGCCGCCGCCACCGCCTGCCGCACAAGGTAGCGTTCGCTGGAATAAAAATAGTAGACCGGGCAGCCCTTGTCGGCCAGCTGCCGCAGTTTTGCTTCGGTGGCCATGCAGGCACCTCCCTTCCCTCATATTGTCTTATTGTACCACACTCCGGCACAAATGCAAAGCGTCACTCCGCTTTCAGCCCGCCGCCCCGGCGCAGGCTGAGGGATGCAGGCAGTGCATCCCCACTCTCTAGCCAATCGTACCGGCGCAACGCCAGCACATTCCCATACCGGACTGCCGTCGGCTTTGCAGGCGATGCCAGCAGCCACTGTGCTGAGACCGGCTCTGCCAGTTCCACATTTCCGCTGAGGGCAACAAACTGCCGGTTGCCGATGGTCAGCCGCACAAGGCTGCCGCCCCGGGTGCGCAGCACTTCCACCCGTGCCGGTGTGCACCGCAGCTCCTGTGCCGTGTTCGCCGCCATTTGTTCGGCCCGGACGGTCCGCGCCGCTTCCAGCGTGCAGGCCATCTGCGGCTTCGTGCGCAGGTCCACCAGAAGTTCCACGTTCTGCACACCCCGCCGGGCCAACTGGTTTTCCACAGCGTTCTGGGTTGATGCCCCACCCCGGAACAGCACCACCGCCGTCTCGTTCTGGGTAATGACCACCGCAGGCGCGTTGGCGCTGCCCACAAGGTCGATGTGCACCACGTCCCGGCTGAGGGCATTGCCCAGCCCGACGGCCACCGCCGCCGTCAGCAGGATGCAGGGTACGGCTGCACGCAGGCGCACCTTCCAGCGGAATGCAAGCCAGCACAGCCCGATGAGCACAAGGCAGACGATGGCCGCATAGGCCGTGTCAAAATAAAGACCGGTGCCCGGCTTTTCGGCCAGCCACAGCGCCCAGCGGTCCATCAGGCCGGTGAGCAGCACGGCCGCACGGGACAGCAGCCCATACACCGGCGCAAGGGCCGGGACCAGCCCGGCAAAAGCCGTGCCAAGGCCGAGCAGCAGCATCGGCTGGACCAGCCACAGCACGGCCACACTGGATGCCACCGCCCACACGCTGATGCTCAGCCCCCGCAGCACCAGCACCGGGAAGGTGGCAGCCGACGCGCAAGCCGCGATGCAGGCGCTTTCCGCCAGGCCCCACAGCCGCATTGGCAGCTTGAGATACCACGGGCGTTTGACCGGGTTCTTCGCCTTTTTCCAGAACCGGCGGCAGTACCACTCCCGGGCGCGGCGGACGCATGCACCGCCCGCCACGGTGCCCAGCACAGCCGCAAACGAGAGCTCGAAGCCGATATCACAGGCTGCATAGCTGTTGCCCGCGGTCATGGCAATGCCCGCAACGGCCAGCGAGGTGAGGGTGTCCGGTGCACCGTAGACCCACACGCCCAGCGCGCTCACCCACACTGCCACCGCCGCACGGCACACCGAGGGCGTGAAGCCGGTCACGCCCATGAGCAGAAAGGCCAGCAGACTGCGGAACAGGGCCCGACGCTTGCGGCTGCGGTAGCTCTGCTCCCACTCATAGGGGATGAGGAAGCTGAGGATGTCGCCGCAGAGGATGGATACATGCATACCGCTGACCACCAGCACATGGGACAGGCCCGCACCCCGGTAAGCACTGCGCAGCGCCGCTGAAAGATGGCTGCGGTCACCCACCGTCATAGCGGCCAGCACACCGCCGGTGCTGCCATCCATGCGGCGGCGCAGGGATGCACTGAGTTTCTGCTGCAGGCGGTGGGTGCGGGCGCGGAAACTGCCGCTCTCGCCCAGAACTTCAAGATCCGGTTTGTCTTCGTCCGGTACGGCCAGCAGGGCAATGCCGTCGGTGTATCGGTCCACCCGGCTGCCTGCTGCGGGTGCCGCCAGGGTAAAGCGTCCCTGCACCCGCTGGCCTGCTTCGCAGTCCGGCAGGGTCTCGCACTCCACCCGAAAGGACACCGTCTGGCCGTTCACTTCTTTCACATGCAGGACCGCATCCACGATGCCGGGGTAATAGGAGTCCGAGACCGTTTCCACCTCTGCCGTCAGCACCAGCGGACGCCCGGCGTACCGCACCCGCAGCTGCTCCATCCGGTTCTCGGTGTGCAGAACGGACGCCATGCCCGCAGCGGCCCCCAGCAGGATGCACAGCGCTGCCGCCCGCGTCTTTTCAAAGATGCAGAGCACCAGGCAAAGGGCAACAAAAAATGCCGCAAACTGCACAAAAAGTTCCGTTTGCGGCAAAAAAGCGTACACTAACTCAACACCCAGCATTCCGGCGCAGAAAACGCAGAGCGGGCGTCGCATGACGGCTTAGTGGAAGAACAGGGGCAGCGGCTCCAGGAAGATGATATCCTTGCGCTCGGCTGCGTCGCCCTCGGCCAGAACAGCGGCCTGGCCCACGATGGTGCACTGGGTCTGCTCGGCCAGAGCATCCAGAGCCTTCAGGGAACCGCCGGTGGAGATGACATCGTCCACCACCAGAACGCGCTTGCCGTTCATCTTGTCCAGCTCCTTGCGGTCGATGACCAGCTTCTGCTTGCCTGCGGTAGTGATGGACTGATCCTCCACCACGACAGGGTCGGTCATATACAGCTTTTCGCCCTTGCGTGCGCAGACGTAGGGTTTGCCGCTCTGGCGGCTCATCTCGTGGGCCAGGGGGATGCCCTTGGCCTCGGCGGTGAGCAGGATATCAAAATCCGGGCACTTCTTCAGCAGCTCCGCAGCAGCAGCCACGGTCAGCTCGGTATCGCCCAGCATGATGAAAGCAGCAATGTCCATGTGGTCGTTCAGCTTGCAGCGGGTCAGTTCACGGGTCAGGCCTGCAACGTGCAGCGTATAAGTCTCAGCCATAATTCAACGATCTCCCTTTTCTATTGAAATCAGACAGGCAGTTTTTCGCCGCCCAGAACATGGAAATGCAGGTGCTTCACGGTCTGGCCTGCGTCCTCACCCACATTGGAGATGACGCGGTAGCCGTTGTCCAGGCCCTGCTCCTTGGCCAGCTTGCCGATGACGGCGAAGATGTGGCCCAGCAGTGCGCCGTCTTCTTCGGTCAGCGCAGCGGCAGAGGGGATGTGCTTTTTGGGCACCACCAGGAAGTGCACCTTGGCCTGCGGGTTGATGTCGCAGAACGCCACCACCTGCTCGTCTTCGTACAGCTTCTTAGAGGGGATCTTTCCCTCTGCGATCATGCAAAACAGACAATCTTCCATGGGAAACAACTCCTTTCTGATTTTGATGCAGTCTTATTCGCCCAGGGCCTTCTTGACAATGCCGCCGACAGCAGCCAGAGCTTCGTCGATCTTGGTCTCGTCCTTCAGGCCGGCCATTGCAAAGTCGGGCTTGCCGCCGCCCTTGCCGCCTGCGATGGCAGAGATTTCCTTGACCAGCGCACCAGCCTTCAGGCCCTTTTCCTGTGCAGCCTTGGTGACGGTGACGGCCATGGTGATCTTGTCCTCAGCCTTGCCCACCAGCACAGCCACAGCAGGCTTAACAGCCTTGTCGCGGATGGTATCGCACATGCCGCGCAGGGTGTCGCCGGTGGTGCCGGTGAAGTAAGCGGAAGCGATCTTCACGCCGCCGATCTCCTCGGCATTGTCGAACAGGCTGGTCACCTTGGAAGCAGCGACCTTTGCCTTGATCTCCTCCAGCTCCTTGCTCAGAGCCTTGTTCTCAGCCATGACAGCCTCGGCACGGGCAGGCAGAGCGGTGACGTTGTTTGCCTTCAGGGTGTTCGCCACGGTGTGCAGCATAGCCTCCTGCAGGTTTGCACGGATCAGCAGGTTGCGGCCGGTGACAGCCTCGATGCGGCGGATACCCGCAGCAACGGAGCTTTCGCTCACGATCTTGAAGCCGCCGATCTGGGCAGTGTTCTTGACGTGAGTGCCGCCGCAGAACTCGGTGGACCAGCCCTCGATATCGACCACGCGGACCACCTTGCCGTACTTCTCGCCGAACAGAGCCATTGCGCCCAGCTTCTTGGCTTCCTCAATGGGCATCTCCTTGACGGTGACGTTCATGGACTCGTAGATCTTGTCGTTCACGATCTTCTGCACACGGGCCAGTTCTTCGGGCGTGACAGCGCTGAAGTGGGTGAAGTCGAAGTGGGTGATCTCAGCATCCTGATAGGAACCTGCCTGGTGCACATGGTCGCCCAGCACTTCGCGCAGAGCAGCCTGCAGCAGATGGGTGGCGGTGTGGTTGCGGGCGATGGCCATGCGGTATTCCTTATCGACCTGAGCGGTCAGGTGGTCGCCCACCTTCACGATGCCGCTTTCCAGCACGCAGGTGTGGACATAGTAGCCCTTGGGGGTCTTCTTCACATCCAGCACGCGCAGGCTGCAGTCAGCACTGCTCAGCACGCCGTGGTCGGCAGCCTGGCCGCCCATCTCAGCGTAGAAGGGGGTCTTATCCAGCACCACCAGCACGCCGTCCTTTGCCTCCTCGTCGGTGGCAATGGCATCGGTCAGGGTCTCCTCGTCGCTCAGCGCCACAACGGTGCCCTTGTCGGTCAGGGTGTCGTAGCCGGTAAAGACGGTGGGCTCGGCCTCCAGTGCGCCGAACAGGTCTTCGCTCCAGCCGGAGATGTTCTTCTTCAGGCGCTCGGCGCGGGCACGTTCCTTCTGCTTGGTCATCTCGGCGTGGAAGCCTTCCTCGTCGATCTCAATGCCCTGCTCGGCAGCGATCTCCTTGGTCAGGTCCAGCGGGAAGCCGAAGGTATCGTTCAGCTTGAAGACGTCCAGACCCTTCAGCAGATGCTCGTGTGCCTTTTCCAGACCATCGATCATGGTGTTCAGGATGTTCATGCCGGCATCAATGGTGCGGGCAAAGTTTGCTTCCTCGGTGCCGATAACCTTCTTGATATAAGCATCGTGCTCGCGCAGCTCAGGGTATGCGCTCTCGCTGGACTGGATGACAGTCTCCACCAGCTCCACCAAGAACGGGCGGGTGATGCCCAGCATACGGCCATGGCGGGCAGCACGGCGCAGCAGGCGGCGCAGCACATAGCCGCGGCCCTCGTTGGAAGGCAGGATACCGTCGGACACCATGAAGGTGCAGCTGCGGATGTGGTCTGTGATGACGCGGATGGAGATATCGGTCTTGTCGTCCTCGCCGTAGGTCTTGTTGGCAATGTGCTCTACATGGTGCAGCACGCTCTGCACGGTGTCAACCTCAAACAGGTTGTCCACGCCCTGCATCACGCAGGCCAGGCGCTCCAGACCCATGCCGGTATCAATGTTGGGGCGTGCCAGACGCTCGTAGTGGCCCTTGCCGTCGGCATCGAACTGACTGAACACCAGATTCCAGATCTCCATATAGCGGTCGCAGTCGCAGCCCACGCCGCAGGTCGGCTTGCCGCAGCCGTACTCGGGGCCGCGGTCAAAGTAGATCTCGGAGCAGGGGCCGCACGGGCCGGAGCCATGCTCCCAGAAGTTGTCTTCCTTGCCCAGACGCACCATGTGGTCGGGGGCGATGCCCACCTTCTTGGTCCAGATGTCGTAAGCCTCGTCGTCCTCTTCGTACACAGAGATGTGCAGGCGGTCCTTCGGAATGGCCATCCACTCGTCAGAAGTCAGGAACTCCCATGCCCAGGGAATGACCTCTTCTTTGAAGTAATCCTGGAAGGAGAAGTTGCCCAGCATTTCAAAGAAGGTGCCGTGGCGGGCAGTGATGCCAACGCGCTCAATATCCGGGGTGCGGATGCACTTCTGGCAGGTGGTCACGCGGTGACGGGGCGGCTCTTCCTGAGCCAGAAACCACTTTTTCATGGGGGCCATGCCGCTGTTGATCAGCAGCAGGCTGGGGTCGTTCTTCGGCACCAGCGGGAAGCTGTCCAGACGCAGGTGGCCCTTGCTCTCAAAGAAGCTCAGGTACTTTTCACGCAGTTCATTCAAACCGGTCCATTGCATAGGTTTTCTCTCCTCGATTGTCCTTGGCGTTTGCACGTCAGATTTATGATTATGGCAGACGGGGCGGGTGGGCGCAGAAAACAAAAAACAGCCCCATCCCAAAAGGGACGAGGCTGCTTGTAAACTGCTCCGTGGTACCACCCAAATTGCAAAGGATAAAATGTGTCCCCTGCCGCTTTCGGCGCGTTAACGCTGCGCTGCGTCCGACTTGTGTCGCCGGAAGCTCCGGGGCGGCGCAAAATGGAACCGACCGGAACGCCTTGCAGCTGGAAGCGCTCTCTCTGAACGGCGGTGTGCATTTCTGACCCCATCATTGCCATCTGTCATAATTTTACATTCCGCAAAGCAGACACAATGCCCCTTTGCGTACAGCTAAATTATAGCATACGCAAAACGTTTGTCAACGGTTTTGAGCAAAATTTACGGCACCCAGATGCGGCGCACCTCCAGCACCTTGCCGCCCTGCACCACCAGCGTGGTATTATAGGTGGTCCAGTTGTCGGCGTCCGCATTGATCGCCGCTGCCACCGCATCCGCGCCCGTAGTCTCCACGGCTTCGGCCTGCGGGTCAGCAGAACTGTCTTTCAGCACTACATCCTCTGCCAGCGGCATCGTCTTTTCTCCCATCTCGTAATAGAGCGGGTAATCGTCAAAGGTCATCGTCCGGTAGGTGTCGTCATCCTCCAGCTTCAAGTCCAGCCCGCTGGGCTGCTCCATGCCGCCGTTGATGCTTACAAGATGGTATTCATCATTTTTTTCGATGCTCGTCACCGCATCGTTCACGACCTGATTCCATGCCGCACCCTCCTCGTGGAAGGTGATTTTGTCGCCGACGGCAAGGTTTTCAATATCCTCTTTTTTATAACGGTCGTAGCTGAACACCTTTGCCGTCAATTTGCCGTCCTGTACGCCGGAAACGATGGATGCCGGGATAAACGTTACCGTATCCGGGTCGTCCAGATCGTCCAGTGTCCCGGTCAGCAGATCGATCGGCTCTGTAACGCCTTCTTCTGCCACATGGGACGAAGCGGGCACCGCACTGGAGGCGGGGGTGCTGGCGGGGGTGCCGGAGCCGCCGCAGGCCGTCAACGCAATGCCCGCAGCCAGAACAGCCAGAATCTTATATTTCAGGTTCATAAAAACGCCTTCTTTCTTGACGCGGTAGATTTCTTCCGCTACAATAAAAACGAATCAAAGACCCATTCTATTGCGACTGATTTTAAGATAGAGAGGAATTTCCCGTGAAAATTTTAAAAGTAAAATGTCTGGCCCCCACCCGGCTGGACAATTATCTGACCCAGCAGTACCCGGCGCTGAACCCGGGCCGCCTGAACAAGGCGCTGCGGGAGAACAAGATCAAGCTGAACGGCAAAAAGCAGCCGCTTTCCACCCGTGTGATGGCCGGTGACGAGATCAAGCTGTTCATTCTGGACGAGGTGCTGGACGCCGACAAGCGCGTGGAGGGCCCGGCATGGAAAAATGCCCGCGGCCCGGCCCAGGTGGTGTACGACTGCCCGCAGATTTTGATCGTGAACAAACCCGCCGGTCTGGCTGTGGACGGCCCGGAGGACGACACCCTGCTGAACCGTGCCCTGCTCTACCTGAACCAGCAGGGCGAGTATAAGGAAAACAGCCTGTACACCCCCGCGCTGTGCCACCGGCTGGACACCGGCACCAGCGGCCTTGTCATCCTTGCCAAGACGCCGGAAGCCGAGGAGCTGTTCCTTGCCGCCATCAAGAACCGTGAAGTGAAAAAGACCTACCTCTGCGTCACCTTCGGCCGCCCCGTGCCGCCGGATGCCACCCTGGGCGGCTACCTGCTCAAGGATGCAGACCGCGGCATCGTGAAGATCGTGGAGGACAAGCAGCCCGGTGCCAAAGAAGTGGAGACCCAGTATGAGACCATCGCCGTCTCCGGCCGCCTGGCCCTGCTGAAGGTCCGGCTCATCACCGGCCGCACCCATCAGATCCGCGCCCACATGGCCAGCATCGGCTGCCCCATCCTGGGCGACAGCAAGTACGGCAACAACACCGCCAACCGTGAACTGAAGCTCAAGTATCAGGCCCTGTGCGCCTGGGAGCTGACCATGCCCCACTTCAACCAGCCGGACTTTGAGTTCCTCAGCGGCAAGACCTTCCACGCCCCGAAGCCCTGGTACTACAGCCAGGTGCTGGACGGTACGCTGAAATAATTTTTCGGTCGTTGAATGTGAGGGAAGTTCCATGGCTATTCCAAAATACAATGAGCTCTATCGCCCGGTTTTGCTCTCTTTGCGGGACGGCGGCGTGCATTCCATGAAGGAAGTGAGGGACTTTATTGTCTCAGCCTTACATCTAACGGAGCAAGACCTTGCCGAGACACTACCCAGCAATTCCAAAATCAGCGTTTTTTCTGGTCGGGTCGGCTGGGCCAAGACATATTTGCTGAAAGCCCAGATGATCGACTCACCCCAGCGCGGGTATATCGCCATAACACCTTCCGGCAAGGCTCTGCTGGAGAGTGAGACTCCTATTACGAACACCCTTCTGGCGCAGAAGTTCCCAGAATTTCTGGAATTTTACCGTCATAAAAACAGCAGCAGCGACCCGGCCGCGCCTGCCCTCACCGAAGTACAGGAAGAAGCACCGGAAACGCCGCAGGAAACCTTTGACCGGGTCTACGCCATCATCAACGAGCAACTGGCAGATGACCTACTGACTGAAGTGCTGAATCAGACGCCCGCATTCTTTGAGCATCTTGTGGTCGATCTAATGAAAGCGATGAACTATGGTGAAGGCTTTGTGACCAAGTACAGCGGTGACGACGGCATTGACGGCATCATCCACGAAGATAAGCTTGGCTTCAATCTAATCTACATTCAAGCCAAGCGCTGGAAGTCTGATGTCACCATCAGCAAACCAGAACTGCAAAAGTTTGCCGGTGCCATGATGGGTCCGCCAAAAGTAGAAAAGGGCCTTTTCATCACGACCGCAAAGTTTTCGCCCAAAGCCAAAGACTTTGCTAACGCACAGCATATCATTCTGGTTGACGGCAAACGCCTGACCGAATTGATGATCGAATACGGCGTTGGTGTTTCTACACAGAAAGCTTATCTTATCAAGCGCGTGGACAGCGATTATTTTTCTGATAATTAAACATCCCCGCAAAAAGCGGCTCGGAACGTTTCTCACGTTCCGGGCCGCTTTGTTTGCATCTTTAGCCGAACAGGCTGGTGAGCCAGCCCATGGTCGTTTCGGCCGCATCGGTCAGAGTCGTCTCGATCTGCTGGATGCCCTCGGAGAGCTTTGCGCCTTCGGTGTCCTGCGCGGACCAATAGGTGGCCGTGCTGCTGGAGCCGTCCGAGACGGTGAAGTCGCTGGTGAAGCAGAGGGTCTCGCCGTTGGAGTCGGTCAGCATGACCATGTAGGTGTAAGTGCCTTCTGCCAGCTCACCGAACTTGATCTGGCTGTCCACGCTCTTGAAGGAGAAGCTGGTGCCTTCCACCACCGCCTGTGCAGTCTGCACGGGCTGATCATTGGCATCCAGAATGGCCACCTGCACGCTGGTCAGGGTGGTGCCGGATGCGCTGTTGGCCGTGCCGGTCAAAGCCATGCCTTTGCCCACCTGAATGTTGACCGGGTAGCTCATGCCCTCCAGGCGCAGGCCATCGGCCGCCGAAGCCACCGAGTTGTGGTCAGAGGTAACGTACCAGTAGCAGGACGCGCCGTTGACGGACACGCTGGAGCTGGTGAGCGGGATGCGGCCGGAGGAAATGTTCCCGGCCGGGTCGGAGCAATAGAATACGCCGTTGGTGTAGTCGGTCAGCAGCACGGCGTGGGGCTGGCTGCGGTCGTACAGGACGATGCCCTCCGGGTGCTGCGAAAGCAGGGTGATGAGGGTCTGGATCTTTTCCACTTTGCTGGAAGGCAGGGTGGCGTAGCCCACCTGCATCTCCTTGTATGTAAAGCTGTGAGACAGGCCGTTGGCCCATGCCGTGCCGCGCACGCTGTTCTCGGTGACGGAAGACCAGTCGGTCAGGCCGTCGAAGTAGGCGCGCCGCCGCAGCATCATGGCGGCGGAAGCCAGCGTGCAGGTGCCGCCGCGGCTCTGCTTGAAGTAGAAGCCCGCGTCCACGTTCAGGTCCACTGCAAAAGCGGCGGGCAGGCAGGTGAGCAGAAACACCAGCGTCAGCACAAGGCTCAGCAGCTTCTTCTTTCGGGACAGTGCAGCGGTATTCACGGGTGGATTCTCCTTTCGGTCTCAGGCAGCTTTCATGCGTTCACTGCCTTAAAGTATATCAGCTTGTAACCGTTTTGTAAACGATGGTGAAACTTTTTTCTCAATATTGACACGTTTCCACTCTATTTGTTAGGCAAAATGTCCAGTTTTTCGAGCGATATTCTACACATCCCACAAAATTTCGTCCTGCATTTTTTCAATTTTCCCGTGTTTTCCCGCATGGCTGTGCTGTTTTTTCTTCGCGGAAATCGAGATATTCGAGAAAGCGCTTCACCGCAAGCGAAGCGTTCTTTCTGTCCCGCAGGCAGAACGCGATGGTACGCAGCGCGGGCACATCCAGCTCCCGGATAGCAATGCGGTAGGGCACCCGCTTCAGGATCAGCTCCGGCAGGATGCTGATGCCCAGCCCGCTTTCCACCATGGACATCACCGCGTAGTCGTCCCAGGTGGTGAAGTGGACGTTCGGCTGCAGGTGATACCGCTCAAACAGCGCCGCGATCTCGGCCTTTGTGCCTTTTTCCAGCAGCGTCAGGTTCCACTCCCGCTCCAGGTCGGCGATCATCCGGCTGATGCCGGACTGCGAGTAATGCAGCCGTTCTGCCGCGCGGGTAAAGCTGCCGTCTTCCACCGTGGCGACGAATGCGCGGTACTTCAGCAGGTTCATGTCCATGGGGCTTCCTCCGTTTCATTCAGTTTTTGCATGGATAGCATTTGAAAGATTCGCTTTTCTCATTCTACAACAGGTGCTACAATAATGCCTGCGTTTTTTCAAGGAGGAATCTCCATGCAGACCGCATCCTCCGTGGACATGCTCCACAGGCCATTGACCGGGAAATTGATCCGGTTCGCCCTGCCCATTGCCGCCAGCAGCATGCTGCAGCAGCTGTTCAACGCCGCCGACACCGCCGTCGCCGTGGCGGGCTGCTCTGGTGCAAAAAAGCGGCGCAGTAAACGCAGCAGGGCCGGTGGTCATTGACCACCGGCCCTGCTGTTCCATTTTGACAAGCACACAAACAAAAAAGCTCTCTCGACGAATCGAGAGAGCTTTTGGTCCGAGTGGCGAGAATCGAACTCACGGCCTCTTGAACCCCATTCAAGCGCGCTACCAAAACTGCGCTACACCCGGATACCTGCAAGCGGTTGTCGCTCACAGCTCAATCAGTATATCCAATTCCGGGTGATTTGTCAAGCATTTTCTGCTAATTTTTTCAAATATCGGGAAACTGTTCATCCTCTTTCCAGGCATCCAACGGTGCAAGGTCCTTTTCCACCGTGGCCAGTGTCACCACGAACACGCTCGCTGCGCCGTCCGCCAGCAGTGCCTGCGCGCAGGCCGCTGCCGTGGTGCCGGTGGTGAGCACATCGTCCACCAGAATGATGTTCCGCCGCTCTACCAGCTCCGGGTCGGTCACCCGGAATGCACCTGCCACGTTGGCCACGCGCTCATAAAACGGCAGACCGGCCTGGTGCTTTTTCTTCCGGGCGCGGCACAGCGCGTTCTCATACAGCGGCACGCCGGTCGCTTCGGCCAGCGGCAGCGCCATCAGGTACGGCACATTGTAGCCGCGCTTTGTGCCGGAGGGCGGCACCGGAACGATGGCGTTGTACACGCGGGAGACGCCGTCCACCTTCTGGGGCACCGGCTCTGCGCCGCACATGCGGATCTCGCTGCCGTAGACCAGCTTTGCCATCCAGACGCCCAGCTCCACCGCTGCCCAGGGCGAGGCCTGATACTTTGCACGCAGAACACCCTGCCGCACGCAGCCTGCGTACTGGAAGGGTGCCGCGCCGCCGGACAGATTACTGATGTAGTGCTTGGCCGGGTCCAGCTTCATGCTGGGCTTCCGGCGCAGGGTGTCCAGCTCCTGCGCACAGTCCGGGCATTCCGGGATGCTGCCCAGCACCCGCCCACAGAAAGGGCACCGCCGCGGGTAGACCAGCTGCCGCAGCCCGCGCAGGAAGCGGCGCGGGGCGCTGTAGTAACCCATCAGTCGTTCTTGACGGCCACGATCACGCGCACCTTTTTGCCTGCGGCGCAGCCGAAGTTGTCGTACCAGCCGGTGAGCGAGTAGCCTTCCGTGTTGACCTCGGTCAGCTTGGTGTGGTAATACTGGCCCTTATACCAAAGGTAGACCTGGGCGTCGTCCGCCATCTCATAGCGTGTGCCGCCGCTCATCACCGAGGCTGCACCCACCTGGTCGATCTTCATGGGCATCAGCTGCACCATGGAGCGGATGCTGCCGGTCACTTCCTGCCGGACGGCCAGGCCGCCCACGAACACCGGGTACTTCACCTCTGTGGTAAAGGAGGTCTGCGCGCCGTTGACGTAGCACACATAGGTGGCACCGCCGCCCACATAACGGAACAGGGAGGCATAGGGCTCGCCCACCAGCGTGCCGATCTGCCGCAGGCCGAGGCTCAGCAGGCTGTCGGTGTTGGCGGTCAGCTTCTGCCAGACGGTGGTCAGGATGTCGCCGTTGACGATGCCCCAGAGCACCTCGCTGGTGGTGGGCACCAGCACATCCTTCAGATCGCTGACGATCTTGGTCTGGCTGTCGTCGCTGTCCACCGTGCCGCCGGAAATGATCGTGCTCAGGTCCTTGAGCTGGCTGGCGTTGACTGCAAGGTTCTTGATGTCGTCCAGCACACCGTAGGTCCACAGATCGCCGGTGACGTCGTTGAGGATCAAGCGGTCGATCTGGCCGCTCTCATTCAAGGTATAGTAACGGATGTTCAGGGCGTTCAGAGCTGTCCCCGATAGGCGGCTGGGACGAACCGTCCCAGCCACACCCTCCGCTGTTGTATCCAGGATCTGCACATCGTCCGCAAAGGCATAATCGCCCAGGCTGGACGCATCGCTGCTGACCGTGCCGCTGATCGACTTTGTATCCAGCTTTTCCACGCTCTCGCCCTCGGGCGTCACGCTGATCTCCACCAGCCAGCCCTTGGGAAAGTTCAGGCTCTTGTCCACGTTCACGGTGCGCACGATGCCGTCCGTGCACATGACGGACACCCGCTGCAGCACATCGGCACCGTTGTCTTCCACCAGGCTGCGGGATGAGGACTGCACCACGCCGTAGAACACGCTGTCGGCTTCCTCGCCGGTGACCACGTCGGCCACTTCGTTGTTCATGCCCAGCAGCAGGGTGACCACCTCACCCACGCCGCCGCCGTTCAGGCTGGACACCTTGGACGCCACCACCGTGCTGCCCAGCTGATAGCTGGTGCCTGCCACCGTGACGGCCGTCGGCGCGCTGGCGCTGGGCGAGACCGCCGTGATGCGGCCTGCCGCGCGGCGGGTGTAGATCCACACGGCCTGCAGACTTTCGCTGTAGTAATACACGTCATACTTGTTGAGCTCTGCCGAGGAGGAGACTTTGTCGTTGCGGTAAATGCTCACCGGGGTGAAGGGCAGCTGGGCGTTATCGCCCGCCACAAAGGGACCCTGCAAGCTCTTGAGCATGACCGAGGAGACGTCCACCTGGCCGTTCGCCACCGTGAAGCCCAGCGTGCTGCCATAGACGCTGCCACCGGCCGTGTTCGCGTTCAGGGCGTTGTAGAGCAGCACCGCGCAGTCCTCATAGTTCATGGTCTCGCCCTGGGCGCGGCTCAGCTGGCTGCGCAGGCCGATCTCCTGCGCCTTGTTCAGCTGGGCCTGCGGGAAGGCACCGTTCAGGTCGGTCATCTTGTAGCCCAGCAGCTTGAGCACCGCCGTGGCGGCTTCTTCCAGCGTGACGGCGTTATCCGGGCGGAAGGTGCCGTCGGTGTAGCCGTTCATCCAGCCCTGCTGCACCGCAATGCGCACATAGGGTGCCCACTGGGAAGTGCCCGGCACATCTTTATAAAGGGTGCCCAGGCTCCCCTGCTTCGTCGCGCTTTCGCGGTAGGCCGAGAAGGACACCAGCATTTTTGCCAGTGCACCGCGGGTGACGGCCGCATCCAGGCTGCCGGTCTGGCCGGGCTCCATAGCGCCCAGCGTGACCGCCGTCTGGATGGCGGTGTTGTTCAGGCTGGCTGCCGAGGCCGGCAGCACCAGCATGGACACGCCGAGGCACACCGCCACAAGCAGGGCGAGAATTCGTTTTTTCATAGGTCGCGATACCTCCTTGATTCTTGGCTTCCCCTCGGGGAACGATCGGGCCGCGCCGCCAGGGGCGGACAGTGAGCCCGAGAGGATGTTCTTAGTCATAGCGCAGCGCTTCGATGGGGTTGAGCCGCGCGGCACGCCGTGCAGGCAGGTAGCCGAACAGCACGCCGATGCCCACCGAGATGCCGAAGGCCACTGCGATGGAGTTGAAGGACGGGCTCACCGTGATATCCGTGCCGCCGGCAAGGATCGGCAGCAGCTTGTTGGCCGCCATGCTCACGATGTAGCCCAGCGCGATGCCCAGCACGCCGCCCAGCGCCGAGGTGGTGGCAGCTTCCACCACGAACTGCGCCAGAATGGTGCGCTCCTTGGCACCCAGTGCCTTGCGGATGCCGATCTCACGGGTGCGCTCGGTGACGGACACCAGCATGATGTTCATGATGCCGATGCCGCCCACCAGCAGCGAGATGCTGGCGATGCCGGTGAGCACCACGATGACCATGTTGATCATCTTGTTCATTTCTTCCAGCCACTCGCTGGCGCTGTAGACATAATAACTGTTCTCCGAGCCCATCAGGGCCAGCAGGCCGTTCTCCACAACAGCCTTGGCCTCGTTGGCGCGGCTCTCGTCGGCCATGACGGCCGTATAGTTTCTCACCGTGCTCTGGTTGGAAAGGCGCATCACGGTGCTGTAGGGCAGGAATACGCTGTTGTCATCCGAGCCTTCCTGCATGTCCGGGTCGCTGACCTTGGCCGCCAGCACGCCCACGATGCGGAACTTGTTGGCACCGATCTTCAGCGTCTGGCCCAGGCCATTGCCGCCGAAGGCAACGCGATTGATGTAATCGCCGATGATGCACACCTGCTTGTTATCCTTGATATCCATGTACTGCAGGCCGCGCCCCTGGGCGATCTGGAAGTTGCGCATGGCGGTGTAGTGCTCATCCACACCGTTGATGGTGACCCAGCGGTAGGTGTTGGTGCCGATCTTCAGGCTGCCGGTGCCGCTGAAGTCGATCTCCGGCGAGATGGCCTGGATCAGGTCGCGGTTCTGGTCCACGATCTTATACAGGTCGTCCACCGATGCGGTGCGGGAGCCGTAGCCCCACACCTGAATGTTGAGGGTGTTGGTGCCCAGCGACGAAAAGCTGTCGCGCATGCTCTGGGTCATGCCGTTGCCCAGGCCCACGATGACGATGACCGCCATCACACCGATGATGATGCCCAGCATGGTCAGGAAGGTGCGCAGCTTGTTGCTCCACACGTTCTGGATCGCCTGGCGGAACGTTTCAATGATCATGCCTTGCCCTCCTTGCCCGGCTCCTCCGGCAGCAGCGTGGGCTGGACGATGGCCTCCGGCGCGTGGGAATCGCCGTCGTAGACCACCTGGCCGTCCTCCAGACGGATGATGCGGTCTGCCTGCACGGCTATGGAGTTATCGTGGGTGATGAGCACCACGGTGTGGCCCTCATCGTGCAGCTGCTGCAGCATGCCCAGCACTTCGCGGCCGGTGTGGCTGTCCAGTGCGCCGGTGGGCTCGTCGGCCAGGATGACCGCCGGGTTGCGCACCAGTGCCCGCGCGATGGAAACGCGCTGCTGCTGGCCGCCGGAAAGCTGGTTGGGCTTATTTTTCAGCTTGTCGCCCAGGCCCACCTGGTCCAGCACTTCCCGTGCGCGGGCATGCCGCTCGGCGCGGGGAACGCCCGCATACACCAGCGGCACCTCCACGTTCTCCATCAGGTTGAGCCTCGGCAAAAGATTATACTGCTGGAAGATGAATCCCAGCATTTCGTTGCGGATGGCCGCCAGTTCGTTGCGGCTCATCTTGCCCACGTCTTTTCCGTTCAGGCGGTAGGTGCCCGCTGTGGGCACATCCAGGCAGCCGATGATGTTCATGCAGGTGGATTTGCCCGAACCGGACTGGCCCACAATGGCCACGAACTCGCCTTTTTCGATTTTCATGGTGATATGGTCCGCCGCCTTTACCGTGGTGTCGCCCATCTGGTAGTACTTGCAGACTTCATCAAACTCGATCAGAGCGCTCATTTCCCCTCCTGCGTCAGTTCGGGATCACGGCATCCGCTTCGGACGGATCAATGCCGCCTGCCCCGTCTGCCCCGCCGATGACTTCGCCATCCGCCGTATCTTCTGCCGACATGGTATCTTCATTGTCCGCTGCATCACCGGCATCGGCCGTGTCATCCGCAGCGTCGGCGGTGTCGTCCGCACTGTTTCCGGTGTAGACATAGCCGCCGTCGTCATAATAAGTGTCGCTGCTCACGGCGGCGGAATCATAGGCCACGGTGTCGTTGCCGGTGACACCGCTGACGATCTGGGTATAGTTGTCGTCGCTGACGCCGGTCTTGACCGGGACATACACATAGCCGTCCGGTGCGATCATGCTTTCATCGGCGTTGACAGCGCTGGGGGAATCCTTGGTCACCAGCACATAGCTGCCGCGCACGATGGCGGCGTTGGGCACCGTGAGGGTGTTCTTGGCCTCGGCCACCACGATCTCGGCGTTGGCGTTCATGCCGGGGCGCAGGCCCTCGGTCTCGTCGATGCGGACGGTGACCGGGTAGGTGGTGGTGCCGCCGCTGGAGTTGCCCTTCATGGAGACGCGGGTCACCTCGCCGATGTAGGTCTTGTCCGGCACAGCGTCGGCCGTCACCTGCACGCTCTGGCCCACCGACAGGCTGCTGACCTGCAGCTCGTCCACGTTGATGGTCATTTCCAGATAGCTCAGGTCGTAGATGGTGCACAGATCCGCACCGGCGGTCAGGGCGTCACCGGCCTTGGCGGCCTTTTCAATGATGGTGCCGCTGATGGGCGAGGTGATGGTATAGTTGTTCATCGCTTCCTGCATGTTGTCCATGTTCAGCTCGGCGCTGCGCAGGCTCTCGGCAGCGGACTGCATTGCTTCGCTCAGGTCGTCGCCGCTGATCTGCAGCACGATGTCGTCCTTGTTCACCGCGCCGCCTTCCTGCACGTTGATGGCGGTAACGGTGCCTGCTGTCATGGCAGTCAGGGTGCGCTCCGCCTGATAGGTAAAGTTCTTGGCCGCGATGCAGCTCACGCCGTTGATGGTGGCGGTGGCCGCCTGAGCGGTGGTCAGGCCGCCCGCGTTGCGCACCGAGATGGTCACGGTGCGGGTGAGCAGGTTGCCGGTGCTCAGGGCATCGGTGCCGGTGACGGCGGTCACGGTGCCGGTGATGGTCTCAAAGGTGCCATCCAGAGTCACCTCAGCGCTCTGCCCCACCGAGAAGGAGGCAGCATCCGCAGCCGGGAACTCCAGCTGCAGGGTCATTTTGGAGCTGTCGCGGATGACCGCCACCTCCTGGCCGCTGGTCACCTCGTCACCCTTTGCCACCTTGAGGGTGCTGACGACGCCCGCCACCTCGGCACGGACGTACTGGCGGTCCACCGTTTTATCATAGCTGCGCTGGGCCTGCTGCAGGGCAATGGAGGCCTGCTCGGCCTTCGTGGTGGCGTCGGAGGAGTCCACGGTGTAGAGCACATCGCCCTCCTCCACGATGTCGCCCTCCTCAGCGGTGCTGGTGAGCACCTTGCCCGCCACCAGCGACTTCACATTATAAGTATTGGCCGGGTTCAGGATACCGGTGCCGCTGAGGGTGTTCGTCACGTCCCGCTTCTCCGGCGTGGTCTGCACATAGTTGATGTCCGCATTGGTGTTCTGTGCGGGGCTCGGGCGCAGGATGAACCAGCCGCCCAGTGCCACGACGCACACCACCGGCACCAGCCACTTCCAGTTCTTCTTCACGAATGCCGCCGGGCCGCCTGCCCCGGGCGCAGCCTTTTCTGCACCGGGGTCAGCCTTGGCCGCTGCATCCTTGCTTTTTTTCCAGTTCATGCTTGCTGTCTCCTCCTGTATCCTTCAGGCGCACCGTGCTGTGCCGGGGCCTGCGGTATTCTGATCGGCCGCGCAACACGATACGCCGCACGGAAAAAGGTGTTATCGTTAGTGTATCGCATTTTCCTGCGCGGCACAAGCGTCCAAATTTCACTTTGCCGCCTTTCCGATAAATTTAATCGAACTTTCACACAACAAAAAGGGCAGCACCCCGGTCTCCCGGAGCACTGCCCCAAAACACGATCTTATTCTGCGGTGGTCTCCACGACCACATACACCCCCGCAGGGACGCAGGCCGCCCAGGCACCTTCTTTGGAAAGCCAGCCGAATTGCTCGCACACATGGTCCGGGCACTGACTGTCCTGAAAGGCGATGGCGCCATCCTTCACCTGCAGATGCACGACGTAATTGCCCACATCATAGAGGTAGTCGTAATCCTTATCCAGCGAGAGGGTCTCGGACACGCCGCCGCCGAAATCGACGACCGCCTGCAGGCCGGTCCCCTTGCCGCTGTGTGCTGCGCGCACGCCGAAGTACAGCGCCGCCGCCAGCATGAGGATCACCAGCGCAAAGATCAGATTTTTCTTCCACGCGCCGCCCTTCGGGGCAGCGGTGTCCGTTTTCTTGCGGTTCAGGCTCATGCAGCGTAGTCGCTGGCAGCCTTGCCTGCAATGCGGCCGAAGACGGTGAAGTCGGCCACAGCGTTGCCGCCCAGACGGTTTGCACCGTGGACGCCGCCGGTCACCTCACCTGCTGCGAACAGGCCGGGGATGACGCTGCCGTCTTCCTTCAGCACCTCAGTGTTGGTGTTGATGGTCAGGCCGCCCATGGTGTGGTGCACACCAGCGGTGACCTTGATGGCGTAGTACGGAGCGGTATCCAGCTTGTTCGCAAAGCTGGTACGGCCGAAGTCGGGGTCATTCTTGGCGTCCACGTAGCCATTCCAGGTGTTCATGGTCTCGGCGAAGGCAGCCTCATCGACGCCCATAGCCTTGCCCAGTTCCTCGTAGGTCTCACCGGTAACGGTGTAGCCCTTCTTGATGTAGCCCTGGATGACGCTGGAAGCATCGACCATGGCCTGGTCCACGACCAGCCAGCTGTAGCTGCCGGTCTGAGCGATCTCAGCAGCGGAGACCACGTCACGGGTGCCCACTTCGTCGATGAAGCGCTTGCCCTCAGCGTTGATCAGCACAGCGCCGTCGCCGCGCAGACCCTCGGTGATCAGGGCAGCAGTGTTGGCCTCCACAGTGGGGTGGATCTGGATCTGGTCCATATCCACGGTGCCGGCACCAATAGCAGTTGCCATCTCAATGCCCTGGCCCTGCGCGCCGGCAGCGTTGGTGGTCATGAAGCCCTTCAGCTCGGGCTTGTACTCGGTGACCATATCCAGATTTGCGCCGAAGCCGCCGGTGGTCAGCACCACAGCCTTGGCGTTGACGGTGACGGTCTCACCGGAAGCACCGGTAGCCTTAACGCCCACGGCAGCGCCATTGGCATCGGTCAGGATCTCATTTGCAGTGGTGTTCAGCAGGATCTGAACGCCAGCCTTCTCGCAGTTCTCCTGCAGCAGGGGGATCATGTAAGAACCAACGGAAATGGTCTTGCCGTCAGCGTCCACCGGGCGATGGATGCGCTTGACGGATGCGCCGCCGAAGCTTGCAACGTTGTGCAGGGTGATGCCGTGCTCGTCCAGCCAGTCGATGGCGTCAGCAGAGTTGGAGCACAGGGTCTCCACCAGCTCAGGGTCATTGATGCCCTTGCCGCCGACCATGGTGTCCAGCTCCATCAGCTCAACGGAATCGAAGTAGCCGGTGGGGTTTGCCTGGTACTCGGCCCACTGCTCAGAAACAGTCTTGGCCAGAGCGGTGATGGTCTCGTTGTCGGCGTACTTTTCAGCAGCAGTCTTCAGGGTCTTCTCAACGCCTGCAGCCTCGCCGAACTCGTTCTCGTCCTGGTACACGGTCTTGCCGGCGTTCATGCCGCCGGTAGCGCGCACGGAGTTGCCGCCCACCATGGACTGGCTCTCCAGGATGACGACGCTCTTGCCTTCCTCGGCAGCAGTGATGGCAGCAGTCATGCCTGCGCCGCCTGCACCGACGATGACGATGTCAGCATCAACGGTGGAATCCTCGGCCTTTTCGCCATTGTTCTCCACAGCGGTCTTGAAGTCATCGGGGTTCAGGCCGGCAGCGGTCAGAGCAGCTGCAGCGGCCTCCTTGATGGCGTCGGAAGTGATGGTCGCACCGGTCACGCCGTCCACGGCGATGCTGCCGGTCTCAGCGATCTGGCCGGGCAGCTGGTCCAGCGCCAGGGTGCCGATGCCCTGGGTCTCGTCAACGCCCTCGGCAGTGCAGCCGGTGATCTTGCTGTCGGTCAGGGTCAGGGTAACAGTCACATCGCCGCCCATGCCCTTGGCGGTGCCGGTGAAGTCACCGGACACGCCAGCAGAGGAAGCGGAGTTGCTCTTGCCGCCGCAGCCGATCAGGCTCAGAGCCATGACGGATGCCAGCGCAAGCGCAGCAATGCGTTTTCTCATTGGAAAATATCCTTCTTTCTTCTGTTCTCGTAAGTTTGTTGTGCCAAACATCTATCAGCATAAAAAGGGGACTGCCCATTCGGAAGGCAGCCCCCTCTGCCGAACTAAGTAGGGGGCTTAGGCGTTCGCCTGAGCTGCAGCAACAGCACATGCGACGGTAGCACCGACCATGGGGTTGTTGCCCATGCCGATCAGGCCCATCATCTCAACGTGAGCGGGCACGGAGGAGGAGCCAGCGAACTGAGCATCGCCGTGCACACGGCCCAGAGAGTCGGTCAGGCCATAGCTTGCGGGGCCTGCGGCCACATTATCGGGGTGCAGGGTACGGCCCGTGCCGCCGCCGGAAGCGACGGAGAAGTACTTCTTGCCGTTCTCGATGGCCCACTTCTTGTAGGTGCCTGCAACCAGGTGCTGGAAGCGGACGGGGTTGGTGGAGTTGCCGGTGATGGAGCACTGAACGTCCTCCTTCTTCATAATGGCAACGCCTTCCATGACGTCGTTAGCGCCGTAGCACTTGACGGCTGCGCGCTCGCCCTCAGAGAAGGGGATCTCCTTCACGACGGTCAGGGTCTGAGAAGGAATGTCGTACTCAGTCTGCACATAGGTGAAGCCGTTGATACGGGAAATGATGTAAGCAGCGTCCTTGCCCAGGCCGTTCAGGATGACGCGCAGGGGGGTCTTGCGGACCTTGTTTGCGGTGCGGGCGATGCCGATTGCACCCTCAGCAGCAGCAAAGGACTCGTGGCCTGCCAGGAAAGCGAAGCAGGTGGTGTCCTCGCTCAGCAGACGAGCGCCCAGGTTGCCGTGGCCCAGACCGACCTGACGCTGCTCAGCGACAGAACCGGGGATGGTGAAAGCTTCCAGGCCTTCGCCGATGGCAGCTGCGCACTCGGCAGCGTCGGTCAGGCCGCGCTTCACAGCGATGGCGGTGCCCAGGGTATAAGCCCAGACAGCGTTATCAAAGCAGATGGGCTGCACGCCGCGCACGATCTTGTCGCAGTCGATGCCCTTGGCGAGGAGCATCTCGTTGCAAGCGTCCAGAGACTCCAGGCCGTTAGCCTTCAGGCATGCCTCGATCTTCGGCATGCGGCGATCCATAGATTCAAAAGTTGCCATGAGTTGTTCCTCCTCTCTTATTCCTCACGCGGGTCGATGTACTTGACAGCGCCTGCTTCCTTGCTGAAGCGGCCGTAAGTACCCACGTTCTTCTCGTAAGCCTCGTTGGGGGTCTTGCCGTGACGGATATCCTCCATCATCTTGCCCAGCTTGACGAACTGATAGCCGATGACCTCATCGTTGGCATCCAGAGCCAGCTTGTTGATGTAGCCCTCGGTCAGCTCCAGATAACGGACGCCCTTCTCCTTGGTGGAGAAGATGGTGCCGGTCATGGAGCGCAGGCCCTTGCCCAGGTCGTCCAGACCTGCGCCGATGGGCAGACCGTCCTCAGAGAAAGCGGTCTGGCTGCGGCCGTAGACGATCTGCAGGAACAGCTCACGCATAGCCACGTTGATGGCATCGCACACCAGGTCGGTGTTCAGAGCTTCCAGAATGGTCTTGCCGGGCAGGATCTCGCCTGCCATAGCAGCAGAGTGGGTCATGCCGGAGCAGCCGATGGTCTCCACCAGAGCCTCCTCGATGACACCGTTCTTGATGTTCAGAGACAGCTTGCAGGTGCCCTGCTGGGGTGCACACCAGCCCACACCATGGGTGTAGCCGCTGATGTCCTTGATCTCATAGGCCTTGACCCATGCGCCCTCTTCGGGGATGGGAGCCGGACCATGCTTAGGACCTTTGGTGATCGGGCACATATTCTGTACTTGCTGCGAATAGGTCATAATCATACTCTCCTTTTGACAAATGTTGCTTTGCAGCACAAAGCCGCCGCCGCGCCCTGCCGGCACAGCCGCTGCTCCATCCTGCTTGCATCTGACCGGGTGCGCCGCTCTCTTTCAGAGCCTTCACCGGTACTACCACGCATGGTTTTATTATAGAGAAACCGGACGGATTTTGCAATACATTTCCGGCAAAAAACCACAAAACTCTTTGTGGTTATTCTTGTCTAACCGTCATTTCGGATGCTTTCATCACCGCAATCGTCAAGTTTTTGTCAATTTTGTCAGAGAGTCGATTTTCACGCTCCCGCGTCCGTCTTTCCGGCGGGCTTCAGTGCCCCCATGACGGCAAAGCCCGCCGCTGCACCGCCCACGGCCAACCAGTGCCGCCCGGCGGAAAGGCCCAGCATATTTGCTGCAAACGGGAACACAAGGCTGCCCACGCTCTGCCCCAGCGCCAGAAAACCGTAGTTCACCCCTGCATGGGGGAAGCCGAACAGGTCGGTGGAGAGAGCAGGCAGCACCGCCGCAAGGCCCGAGTAGCAGAAGGTGAGCCCCGCATAGCAGGCCACCACCCACCAGCCCTGCGCGAAAGCGAACCCCACCGACAGCCCGGCCGACACCGCAAACAGCAGCATATCCGTGGGGCGGCGGCCGATCTTATCGCTGAGCATGGGCATCAGCAGGCGGCCCGCTGCACTGCCCACGCTGCCCAGCACCACACTCCACAAAGCGGCACGCTCGTCAAGCCCCCGCTCCATGCCCAGCTTTAAGATGATGGGGCTGAACAGCAGCACCGCCGGGGTGGAAAAGCACACCGCCCCCGCGCACAGCCAATATTGCCGGGTCTTCAGCATCTGCCAGGGGGAGAGGTCGAGGGCGTTTTTGCCGCCGCCCTGCTGTTTCTGCGCACTTTCCGGCGGGTCCTGCAGCAGCAGGCTGCCCACCAGACAGATGGGCAGGGTGATGGCTCCCAGCGCCCAGAATGCGCCCCGGATGCCCTGCACGATCCAGAAGCCCTTCACCGCCGTGCGCACGAACACGGTCAGAAAGGCACCGGAAAGCCCCACCGCCCCGCCGATGACGCCGGTGGCAAGGCCCTTGCGCCCGGCATACCACTTCTGGGCGCAGGACTGGATGGACGGGTACAGAAATGCCGTGCCCAGGCCCGCCGGGATGCTGAACGCGAGGAAAAACGTGCCCGCACTGCCGCCCGGCAGCATGGCCGCTGCAAAAAAGCCGCCGCACAGCAACGCTGTGCCCCACAGCCCTGCGCAGCGCGGGCCGTGCTTATCCTGCAGAAAACCGCCGATCACGCATCCCACGCCAAAGGCCGCGATCAGGATACCGAAGGCATAGCCTGCCCCCTGCTCGCTCAGGCCGTATTCGTCCATGACCGGCTGCTGGAACACGCCCCACGCCGCCGGGATGCCCGTCAGCACCTGAATGGCTGCACCTGCCGCAAGGATGGTCCAGGGGTATTTTGCTGCAAATTGCTGTTTCATCGTCTGCCCTCCGAATGGTTTTTCCCATACAGTGTGCCCATTTCAATTGACAAAACGGCAGATTCCTTTATAATGAAAAGGTATTATAAAAGAATCGGGGAAAATATACCGGCATCTGCCGCAGCTTCCCCTCATCAGCCGCTTGCGCGGCAGTCTCCCCTTTCTGGCTACGCCATCTTCCCCCGGCCGGGGGAAGTCGTTCCCCGAGGGGGAAGCCTTTAGCTTAAGAATAGAGAGGAACCACAGTTATGAAAACACAGGCATTGAAGGGTATGCGCGACCTGCTGCCCGCAGAGCAGACCCTGCGCGATTACATTCAGGGCAAAATTCTGGAGACCTACCGCGCTTCCGGCTTTGAGCGCATTTCCACCCCCATGCTGGAGGATATGGAAAATCTGGACAAGTCCGACGGCGGCGACAACCTGAACCTGATCTTCAAGGTGCTCAAGCGCGGCGACAAACTCACCGCCGCCCTGAACTCCGGCGACCCCAAGCAGCTTTCCGATATGGGCCTGCGCTATGACCTCACCCTGCCCCTGAGCCGCTACTATGCCGCCAACAAGGATAAGCTGCCCAGCCCCTTCAAGGTGATCCAGACCGACCGTGTGTTCCGCGCCGAGCGCCCGCAGAAGGGCCGTCTGCGTGAGTTCGTGCAGTGCGACATCGACATTCTGGGCGATTCTTCGCCCAACGCCGAGGTGGAGCTGATCGACGTGACCACCCGTGCTCTGCTGAACATCGGCTTCACCGGCTTCACGGTCAACATCAACGACCGCCGCATCCTGCGCGGCATGCTGGAGAGCATGGGCTTTGCCGCCGATACGCTGGATTCCGTCTGCATCACCTTTGACAAGATGGACAAGATCGGTGCCGACGGCGTCAAGGCCGAGCTGACCGAGAAGCAGCTGCCGGAAAACGCTATCAACGCACTGGCCGACTTCATCGCCGCCGGTGAAGTGACGCTGGACGCCGTGGCAGCCCGCTGCGCCGACCCCGCCATTGCCGACGACCTGAAGTATGTCCTCGCCACCGCCAATGCCATGGCGGCAGGCCGCTATCAGGTAGCTTACTGCCCCAGCCTTGTGCGCGGTCAGGGCTACTACACCGGCATGGTGTTTGAGATCACCTGCCCGCAATTCAGCGGTGCCGTGGCCGGCGGCGGCCGCTACGACAACATGGTGGGCAAGTTCCTGGGTACCCAGGTGCCCGCCGTGGGCTTCTCCATCGGCTTCGAGCGTGTGTGCGGCATCTTGTTGGAGCAGGGCTACCAGATCCCCGGTGCCAAGCAGAAAATTGCTCTGCTGTACGCAAAGGACGCCGACTTCCCCGCCGTGCTGAGCAAGGCCGCCGCCCTGCGTGACACCTACAACGTCACCGTGCTGCAGCAGGCCAAGAAGCTGGGCAAGCAGCTGGGCCAGCTGGAGGCCGCCGGGTTTGCCGGTGCCGCCTTCATGGACAAGGACGAAGTCAAAATTTTTGCACAGCAGTAACCACAAAACGCAGACAGGCCCCCGCACAAAACCGTGCGGGGGCCTGTTTTTTACTTCGTCATCAAATGGTGAACTGCACCACGCAGAAAGCAGCGTAGATGCACAGCAGCGCAATGCCCTGCGGGCGGCTGAGCTTGCCCTTGAGCAGGGCGGGCACCGTCAGCAGCAGCATGACCGCAAACATCACCGGAATATCCATCACCAGCGAGGCGTTCATGCCAGCAATGGTGGAGTTCTGCGGGATGGTAAAGGGGGCCAGCGCGACCGACACGCCGCTCACCAGCACCAGGTTGAACACATTCGCGCCGATGACATTGCCCAGCGACAGCGCACCGTGGCCTTTGGCCAGCGAGGTAATGGCGGTGACCAGCTCCGGCAGCGAGGTGCCCAGTGCCACAAAGGTCAGCGCAATGACCGACTCCGGCACGCCCAGCGCCTGGGCGATCAGGGTGCCGTTGTCCACCAGCAGGTTGGCACCCACGGCGATGAGCACCGCGCCCACGGCCAGCAGGCCAAGCTCCTTGGCAAGAGAGCTGTTTTCTTCCGGTTCTTCGTCTTCCGCCGGGGCGGGGGCGTTCTTCATGGCCAGAATGTTGCACACGATGTAGGCCACGAACATCGCCAGCAGGATGATGCCCACCGGGCGGGAGAAATAGCCGGTGGTGTAGGCCACACCGGCGTAGAAGGCTGCCGCCACAAAGAAGAACAGCACCGGGGTGCGCAGGCTCTTGGGGTCCACCTTGCCCGGCTTGGCCACAATGGGAATGGCCGCAATGAGGGCGGAATTGCAGATGACCGAGCCGATGGCGTTGCCATAGGCGATCTCGCCGTGGCCGGTGAGGGCGGAGGTGGTGGAGACCATCACCTCCGGCAGGGTGGTGCCGATGGACACTACGGTGGCACCGATGAGCAGCTCCGGCACATGGAAGCGGCGGGCAATGCCCGTGGCACCATCCACGAACCAGTCACCGCCCTTGATGAGGCACAGCAGGCCCACGATGAACAGCAAAACAGGGATGAGCATAAATTTCTTCTCCTTTTGTTTTTGGCAGAACAGCAATAAAAAAGAGACCTTTATTACAGCCTGCCCAGAAATGGGAAAGTGTAATAAAAGTCTCAAGCTTCCGGTGCTGCAGCGGGCATTTCTGCCGGGATGTCGCTGCAGCACAGCGCACCGTTTTTTGCAAACGCGCGCCCTTTACTCCCTTTTATCCGAAAGCTATTATACCGGTTTTTGCACCGGAGCGCAAGAGAAAAGTGGAAATTTATTCGCTCTTTACCACTTTTTTGGCATTGGGGTAGATGCGCTCCATGCGGTCGTTGTCAAAATGTGCATCCAGCAGGGTGTCGATGCTGTTTTTGGGCGTTTCGCCGCTGGTGCGGGCGTCGTAGCGGGCCAAGGCCAGCGCGCTGGTGAGCATGTTCACCGCCATGAACACCGACAGCACCACGGTCATCCAAGGGCGGATGTGGCTGCGCACCGCCTTCATGCCCCGCAGCACCAGCGGGTAGCCGTAGCGCATCCACACCACCGCCGCGATGCCCCAGAAAAAGCAGTACAGCAGGTTGATGCGGCCGCCCAGGTTGAACTTGAACTTGCTGTAATCCCAGAACACAGTGCCGAACAGCAGCTCGGTCACGGCGCTGCACACATATTCATAGACGCCGCCCATGATGGTGCCGAAGGCGAACAGATAGCGGTCGCTCTTGTCCCGGTTCTGGCGCAGCAGCATGGTGGCCAGCGCCAGCGCCAGACCCCACACCACGCTGAAGGGCCCCCACACCAGACTGGACCGGCTCATCCATACGCCCGCCGTCACCCGGCAGAAGATGGTCTCCACCACGTCGCCCAGGAACGCCCCGATGACGAACAACCACACAAGGTCCGACAGGCTCAGAAAGTCGCTGGCATCCTTCTGCACAGCGGTCTGTTCCTGCTTTGCCGCCTCCGGGTAGGCGCGCTGGATGCGCTTTTCCACATACACGGTGATGCGGCGGCGCAGGGTGTCCGAGCCCTCGCCCAGGCGCTGGTTCAGTTGTTCCAGCACCGGGTGCTGCGCCGCATACCGCCCCACCAGCACCGCCGAGCCGATCTGGTCCAGCGCGGCCACGGCCAGCGCGGCCCACACCAGCAGGTGCAGCAGCCAGGCCGGCAGCAGTGCGCACAGCCGCAGCAGCAGGTCGTTGCCCCACAGCACGCTCACCGTGCCCAGCACGCCCCACAGCAGCGAATACTGCAGGCAGACATAGCCGTTCAGGTTGAACTTTTTGCCGGAGTAATCCCACCATTTGCGGCGGTGCAGCCGTTCCAGCAGCTTTGCGGTGAGCCACTCCACAATGGTGGCGGCCAGCGCGCAGGCAAAGAACAGGTAGACCGGGTCCGTGCGCAGATCGGTGAAGCCCACCGCCAGCAGCACGCCAGTGGTGCCGTAAACAAAGCAGAACGGGCCCGCCGCCATGCCGCGGTTGGCAAAGCGCTTGTCCTTCACGGTGGCGACAACGGTCTCACCCACCCAGCCCAGAAAGGAATATATCAGGTAAATAACACCCAGCGTATAAAAGTTCAGCGTCATAAGCGTCCTTTCGCTTCCAGATTTTTCTCGATGGTTTGATTGTACCCGGTTTAAGCGTTTTGCACAATAGCTGGTGTAAAAAATTTACAAAAGGCCCTGCCATCCCGAAAGACAGTAGGGCCAAAGATCACAGATTCAGTTTACAGCGGGGAATCACAGCTGGCTCTTGTACAGCTCCACGATCTCCTCCACGCTGGTGTCGCGCGGGTTGCCGGGGCGGCAGGCGTCGGCGTAAGCGGACTCTGCGAGGAACTGGATGTCCTCCTCTTTCAGGATGCCGTGCAGGTTTGTGGGGATGCCCACGTCAGCGCTCAGCTGCTTGACAGCGGCGATGGTTGCATCCGCAGCAGCGGCATCGTTCATCTCGTCGATGTTCTTCACGCCCATGGCCTTGCCGACGGCGCGGTAACGCTCACCGGCCACGCTCTTGTTGTACTCCAGACCGACGGGCAGCAGGATGGCGCAGGCCACACCGTGGGGGGTGTCATACAGAGCAGACAGGCCGTGTGCCATGGAGTGCACGATGCCCAGGCCCACGTTGGAGAAGCCCATACCGGCGATGTACTGGCCCAGAGCCATGCCCTCACGGCCTTCCGGGGTGTTCTGCACGGCACCGCGCAGGTTCTCGCTGATGAGCTTGATGGCTTCCAGATGGAACATATCGGAGATGGTGCAGTGGCCCTTGGTGATGTAGCCCTCGATGGCGTGGGTCAGAGCGTCCATACCGGTAGCGGCGGTCAGGCCCTTGGGCATGGAAGCCATCATATCGGGATCGACCACAGCGATCTCGGGGATGTCGTTGGTGTCCACGCAGACGAACTTGCGCTTCTTCTCCACATCGGTGATGACGTAGTTGATGGTGACCTCGGCAGCCGTGCCGGCAGTGGTGGGCACAGCGATGGTGAACACGGCGTGCTTCTTGGTGGGGGCAACGCCCTCCAGCGAGCGCACATCAGCAAACTCGGGGTTGTTGATGATGATGCCGATGGCCTTTGCAGTGTCCATGGAGGAGCCGCCGCCGATGGTCACGATGCAATCAGCTTCTGCGGCCTTGAACGCAGTCACGCCGTCCTGCACGTTGGCGATGGTGGGGTTGGGCTTGATCTCGCTGTACACGCTGTAAGCGAAACCGGCAGCATCCAGCAGGTCGGTGACCTTCTTGGTGACGCCGAACTTGATCAGGTCAGGGTCCGAGCAGACGAAAGCCTTCTTGTAGCCGCGGGCGGTCAGTTCAGGAACGATGTTCTCAATGGCACCGTGGCCATGGTAGGAAATGGTATTCAGAACGATACGATCAGCCATAATCTTTTTCCTCCAAATTCTCTTTTCCGGGCGGAACTCTCTGCCCCTCAGCATAGCATATCGTTAAGATAGTTAGCTGAATTTGCCTATACGCCGAAAGGCCCGCAGAAATGCGGGTC
>ENA-UONX01000828-UONX01000828.1-human-gut-metagenome-genome-assembly--contig:-P74old-NODE-828-length-37725-cov-9.033050_pt1 | contig 37725 bp, 25 predicted proteins | sample MGYA00242466_ERZ724013 | MGnify/ENA metagenome assembly ERZ724013 | reverse complement strand
AGGCGGCTCACACGGCGGGGAATTAGATAAAGAGCATAACGCCAAAGGAATTTTATACAACCGCCGAGATAAGCAAAACCCCGAAAATAATCTGTCGGTGCACTTGAAGTGGAGCGAAGTTGCAGAGCGCATAGCAGAGCTTATTGAGGCAGATGAATATCTCTCTCAAAGCGAAAAGAACGAATATGCCCGCATAGTTCGTTTCAGGAACGAGCGAGCAGTAGCAACGACGGGTGACGAGCGTTGCGAGGTCATAGCCAATCAGATAGTCGAGTATGGAACGAAGCAAACATACAGCAAAACCTTTTCCGAATACCCGCACTTTTTGGAGGACTACGCACAGTTCTACTTTGACCACAGCGAGGAGATAAAGCAAAAACTTCTTGCCCGCAAAGAGGTGGCAGCCGTCGGCGAACAGAGTGATATGTTCGACAGGTATCTCCACGTCAACTTTCATATCAAGTACTGTCCTCGCTGGCAGGCGAATTTACGCAACCGCCTCAACAAAATTCACAGGATACAGGACTTTGCGGACAGCTTTATATGGGAGTGCACGGACAAGTTCAATCCCGCAGACCACAGCGAAACCATAACATACACCGTAACGCCCGAAGATATAGGCGAGAGTAACTACCTGTTTATCAAGGATTACCGCGACGATTTTATAGAATATTTGCGAGCCAAACCCGGCGTTGAGAGCGTGGAGCTTTCAATGCAAAAGACAGATATAGTTTTCAAAAGCAGCTATATCTGGGGCATCATAACGGGTGACGAATTGCGCCCCGTCGAGCATACAAAACTTGTTCGCGAGATTGCCGACAGGGTAATCAAAGAGGGCACAGAAAATACAACCAGCGGTAGCTGGATGGCTTACTTTGAAGAGTTCGGCGATAAAGAGCTGTTTATCACCAACAACTCGGACGAGATAGTAAACGAGCTGTACAACCATCAGGAAGTGGCGGAGGCAGACGTTGCAGACGATGCCTTCAATATGACTTTCTACCTCGACTACTGCCCCAATATAGAGGAGCAGGAAGATGAGTTATCCACGCCCGATGAGCAGGAAGAGGACAATCAGGTCAAGGTCGGAGATAAGTTCAGCTTAAACGGACGCGAATGGGAAGTCAAAGGCTTTGACGGGCTGTACCCCGAACAGGCGGTCATTACCCGCACGGAACAGTCGGGAAATCTTGTTTACGACGTAACGCAGAATATCGACATCGCCGAACTACTGTCAAAAGGTCAGCGTATAAAGCCAGAACAAGGTGAGAATACAGACCTTTCAGCCGTTCTCGACCAGAGCGAACTCGGCGGAGCAAAGACGAGATTCAAGAATAACGTCGCCGCAATCAGGCTTGTAAATAAGTTGTATGCGGAGAACAGAAACCCTACGGCGGAGGAGAAGAAAACGCTCTCACAATTCGTCGGCTGGGGCGGACTTTCGCAGGCTTTCGACGAGAAGAACGATAGCTGGAAGAAGGAATATGCAGAGCTTAAAAGTCTGCTATCTACGGAAGATTACGAGCAGGCAAGGTCAAGCACTCTGAACGCCTATTACACCGCAAAAGATGTAATAGACGGCATATATTCGGCACTCAATCGCTTTGGAGTAAAGGGCAATAACCGCATATTAGAGCCTGCAATGGGCACGGGCAATTTCTTCGGTTTTATGCCGAAAGAGATAGCCGAGGGCAGCAGACTTTACGGAGTGGAATTAGATAATCTCACAGGCAGAATTGCGGCAAAACTTTACCCGCAGGCGAACGTGCAGATAAAAGGGTTTGAGGACACGACTTTTCCAAACGACAAGTTCGACATCGTCGTGGGCAACGTACCATTCGGCGGTTACGGCGTTGCGGACTCGGACTACAATCGCTATAACTTCAAGGTTCACGATTATTTCCTCGCCAAGAGCGTAGATAAAGTCAAGCCCGGCGGCATTGTCGCCATCATTACGAGCAAGGGCATGATGGACAAGCTCAACCCGTCAGCGAGAAAGTACGTTGCGGAACGCGCGGAACTACTCGGCGCAATCAGACTTCCCAACAACGCCTTCAAACAGACGGCGGGCACGGAGGCAGTCGCGGACATTCTCTTTTTTCGTAAGCGCGCGGAGAAGATAACCGACCTTTCCCGCGAGGAATGGCTGGGCACGGGCAAGACGGCAGAGGGATACGAGATAAACAACTATTTTATCTCACACCCGCAGATGATACTCGGCACTTTGGCGGAAGAACACGGCTTGTACGGCGGCATAGATACGACTGTAAAGCCTGACGGACGAGAGCTTAAAACCGCGCTCGCCGAGGCGATACAAAACCTGCCGCAGAGCTTTTATATCAACCCGCAGTCACCGCCCGAACAGGAGCAGACGACGGAGGTTGACTATAATGTAAAGCCGTTCTGCTATAAGGCAGAAAACGGCAGACTGTATATGCGCGTGGGCGAAGGTATGGAAGAACAGCCCATACCTAAATCGCCAAAGGACGCATACCAGAGAATTTGCGGAATGATTGCCCTCAGAGAGGAGTTGCACCACATTCTCGATATTCAGATACAGGGCTGTTCGGATGAAGTACTCAAAAGCGAGCAGTACAAACTCAATAACCAATACGACCTTTTTGTAAGGAAGTACGGCTATTTCAACAGCCAAACTAACACAAGGTTATTCAGGGATGACGGCGACAGCGCATTGTTGTTTGCCTGTGAGAATGTAGACGAAAAGACAAAAGACGTAACAAAGGCGGATATATTCTTCAAGCGCACCATACGCCCGTATGTCGTGCCTACCTCTACGGATGACCCGTTCGAGGCATTGCAGATTTCAAAGAACGAGCGCGGCAAGGTAGACATTGCCTACATAGAGGAGTTGACGGGCAAGGACTACGATACGGTCGTTTCCGAACTCGGCAACACGGTATTCCGCGACCCCGAACAGGTGATTGAGGGGGATAAGTATTCAGGTTTTGTCACGTCAGAGGAATATCTCTCCGGACAGGTCGTCAGTAAGCTCGAACAAGCACGAATAATTGCTGCGGAGCACCCAGAATATCAAAAGAACGTCGAGGCGTTGGAAGGCGTACAGCCCGAAAAACTGACGGCGAGCGATATATCTGTAAGGCTTGGCGCGACATGGGTGGACAAGAAGTACTATGAGCAATTCTATTGTGAACTTATGGGGGTGTATTGGTATCAACAGGACGACGTGAAGCTCTTTTATAATCCTCACGATTCGTCATGGAGATTAGACCAGCCTCAATCTGTGCGTTCATCAACGCAGATGAAGCAAAAGGAGGTGTACGGCACAAAACGCGCTCCTGCATACAGACTGTTCGTAGATGCTCTCAACTTAAAAGCTACGACCATCACCGACTTGGTGGAGGAAAACGGCAAAGAGAAGAGGGTGGTAAATCAAGCCGAAACGATAGCTGCAAGGGAAAAGCAGAACAAGATAAAAGAGGCGTTCGCCGATTGGATCTTCAAAGACCCACAACGCAGGGCGGACTTGGAAGAAACCTACAACAGGCTGTTCAACCAGACAAGACTTCCGAGCTATGATGGGAGCTATCTCAAATTTCCCGAAATGAACCCTGCGATAGAGCTTAAACCACACCAGAAGAACGCGGTACACAGAACTATAACTTCACCGTCAAGTACGCTGCTTCACCACGTTGTAGGTGCGGGCAAGACCTTTACGGTCATAACCTCGATTATGAAAATGCGGCAGTTGGGACTTTGTAAAAAGGCAATGGTGACCTGCCCCAACCACCTCGTCCAGCAATGGGCGGGTGAGTGGAGGAAACTATACCCCAACGCGCACATTCTCGTCGCCACAAAGGAGGACTTGGAAAAAGACAACCGAAAGAAGTTTGTATCAAAAGTTGCCCTCGGCGACTGGGACGGCATAATCATAGCGCAGAGTTCGTTCGCTAAAATTCCCATTTCCACGGAACGACAGATACGAAAACTAAAAGAGGAGATAGCGGGCGTAGAGGCAACGATAGTAAAGCAATGGGAAGAGAACGGAATGCCGCGCGGCGCAGTAAAGAACCTTGAAACGATAAAGAAGAGCAAGGAAAAGCAGTTGAAGAAACTGATGGACGCGAGCGGCAAGGACGACGTGTTGAAGTTCGAGGATTTGGGCATTGACTACCTGTTCGTGGACGAGGCTCACGCATACAAAAACCTGTTCCTGTTCACGAAGATGAACAATGTTGCGGGTATTTCGACCGCAGCAAGTCAGAGAGCGAGTGATTTGAAATTAAAGTGCGAATACTTGCAGGAACTTCACGGCAGCGACAGGGGCGTGGTGTTTGCAACGGGTACACCTATTTCCAATTCAATGACGGAAATGTACACGATGCAGACCTATCTGCAGCCCTCCGTATTAAAGAAACTCGGAATGACCTTTTTCGACGGCTGGGCGGCGGACTTCGGCGAAACGATAACGAGCATGGAGCTGTCGCCGTCCGGTCAGGGATACAGGGCGCGGACGCGCTTTGCAAAGTTTACCAACCTCCCGGAACTTTTAAAACTTTACCGTGCGTTTGCCGACGTGCAGACGGCGGATATGGTAAAGCTCAACGTGCCGAAAGCCGAAAGACAGGTCATAACCCTTAAACCCTCCGATACCGTCATAGAGCTTGCAGAGGAAATCGCGGAGAGGGCGGACAGAATACACGACGGCAATGTTGACCCGCACGAGGACAATATGCTCAAAATCACCTCTGACGGAAAAAAGCTTGCGTTAGACCCGCGCTGTTTTGTGCCCGAATCGCAGGACGAAGAGGGCAGCAAACTCAACGAATGTGCCGAGAGGATATATGAGGTCTGGACTGATACGGCGGACATAAAGGGAACGCAGATAGTGTTCTGCGATTTGTCCACGCCGAAGGTGAAGTTTGAGGACTATGAGTACGGCAAGGACTTCGACGCATACAACGACCTGAAATACAAGCTCGTGCAGCGGGGCATACCCGCCCGTGAGATAGCCTATATACACGAGGCGAACACAGACGAGCAAAAGCAGGCTCTGTTCGACAGAGTAAATTCAGGTGCAGTTCGCGTTCTCGTCGGCAGCACGGAAAAGTGCGGTGCAGGAACCAACGTGCAAAAGCGGCTTGTAGCTTTGCACCACCTCGACACGCCCTACCGCCCCAGCGATATGGAGCAGAGGGAAGGGCGCATTATCCGTCAGGGCAACACTAACGATAGGGTCAGGATTTTCACCTATGTCACGGAAAGGACTTTCGACAGTTATTCATACCAGATACTCGAAAACAAGCAGCGTTTCATCTCGCAGATAAACAGGGGCGATTTGACAATACGAGAGGCGGAGGACATAGACGAAACTGCGCTCTCCTATGCCGAAATCAAGGCTATCACGGCGGCTAACCCCAAAATCAAACGCAAGATGGAAGTGGACGCAGAAGTCGCAAGACTGCGCGTGTTGGAGGGGCAGTACAGGAAGAACCTGTACGCATTGCAGGACAAAATCTATAAGACCTACCCCGAAGAAATACGCAAACAGGAACTGTACATAGAGCGCATCGGCAAGGACTTGGAAATGCTCAAAAGCACACGCCCCGCAGACCCCGAAGAATTTTCAATCAGCGTAAACGGTAAAGTCTATAAGGACAAAAAAGAGGGCGGAAAAGCTCTTATGGACGCGCTGCATTCGGGAAAAGTCAATATTCCCGTCGCGGAGTATTGCGGCTTCAAAATATCAATGAACCCTATGTATATGCTTGGCGGGGAAAGGGAAATAACGCTCGCCGCCGAAGGGCAGTATGTAATTCCCATAGGCGACAGCGCATTCGGCACGCTTACGCGATTAGAGAACTTTCTAAGCGACCTGCCCGACAGAGAGGCGAGGCTCAAAAAGAGGTCAGCGCAGTTAAACGCCGACCTCGAAGTTGCCAAAGAACAGGCGGAAAAGCCGTTCGAACAGGCGGAGCAGTTGAAAACGCTGCTCTCCGAGCAGGCGCAGCTCAATGCCGAACTCAACCTCGACAAGCGCGACGACGTCATTGTCGCGGACGAGAACGACAGCGGCGACGGAGATAACAATTACAGGGCTTTGCCCGATATTCGCAAACGCAATATGGAGGTGAACATTATAGACGAAGAGGACAAGGTTGCGGCAATGAAAGTTGAATTGCTGCCCGACTATGCCGTAACCAATGAAGATATGCACGCCTACGGCTACACTTGGGACGGTATGCTGCCGCTCACGGGAACCGCGGCAAAGACTATTTCAAAACTCGGAGTAACGGTGTATGAACTTACCCCGACGGACAACGAGTACGAAGTAAAAGCGACAGAGCTGTTTGACGAAAAGGACAAGCTGTTCGGCGTGGAAAAACCCGATTGGAATGCCTTTATTCAGACAGACAAGGGGCGCGATTACATAGCCGCCCGCAGAGAGGTCGTCAAGTCGGTACTGACCTCGCTCGATAGTGAGGATATGCAGTATTTCTCAAATACCGAGCGCGAGAGGTTATGGGAGCAGTACGGCACGGAAGCGCCTGCGCTCGATAAGGCTCTCGGCGAAAGAGGTATTCCCTCGAACAATATTTTGAAGAGGTATGCCGTGCCCGTCTTTGACGAGCAGGTAGAAAAGCTCAAAGCCGAGCTGCCCTTTGAAGAACACGGTTGGAGCGAGGCGGATATTCATTATGCAGTTTTCGGAAACGTGGAGCCGGAAGAACTCAAAGATGTGCTGTTCAGGCACAGCTATGAAGTACGGCTCAACAACTTTCTGGACAAAGAACTTGCGGAAGTCAAGTATCTGAACGGCAGAACTACGGGCTTTACGGAAGATGAGATAGCAGATATTTCAAACGGCTTAAAGCCCGCGTTTGAAAATAGCGAGTTTGTATCGCTTGCAGACGGCGAGAGCTATGACCATTGGTATGACGGCTTTGTCGATGACGAGCTTATTCCGTTGTTGCATCAAAAACTTGAACCTGTCAAATATTCTTCGGACGGGATTTTAATGCCCGATCAGACAATAACCGAAGAAGAGCTGCGCAAGTACGGATATAAGTCAAACGATGTGCTGCCTTTGCGGAAACAGCGTGCGGAAGAACTATTCAAAGACGGATTTGTAATTCATATACTGTCGCCCAAAGATGGTAAATGGACGATAACAGAACCTCGTGAGTTTGACATTAAAAAAGATACTTTATTCGGCGTAGGCAGAAATCAATGGCTCGACTATTGCGAAAAAAATGGTCTGTTACGATTTCAAAACGAGCAGAAAGAGGCTAATCCCCTTGATACTGTTGAACAGTATGAGGACAATCCGCTCGGCTTGCCGCCTTTGGATGATGAGCTTACCGTTCTTGAAGTTCGGCCGGATATAGAACTGGACGGAAATCGGACGATAAACGGCGCGGCGCTTCTTAAAAACGAAGTCATGGACGGTTGGTATGTTCTCGGCTTTTCGCACGACGGCGACGGGAACGCGCTTTCGGTCGGCGACAGAACAAACCTTGAAAAACTCGATGTATCTTCTGTCGAAATAGACCCGAATATCATAAGGGCTTTCGACTCCGAACAGGAGGCGAGGGATTTTTACGATGAGCGTGTAAAGATACTCAACTCATTAAAGGAGAATTACGACCGCAAAGTGCCTGATTATGAGGCAGAGGTTATTAAGTCTGTAAATGCCGAGTTTGAGGCATATAAGTCAGACGTGCTTACCCGTTCGCCCGAAGAGATTTTCTATGAGAACTATAAAATTCACGTTTTCACAGAACTCAAAGAGGTAATCGAGGACAAAACGTATCTTGAACCCGAACATTACAGAGCGCTCTATCAAGAGCGTGGGAGTATCCTTCACGAACTGTATGACGATTATCTCAGCGAAGAATATGCGAGCGTTAATTCAGGTACAGACACTGCGGAGTTTATCAGGGACTATTGCGAGCACTATCATTCGGCGGTAATGAGCGGACAAACAAAAATGCCCGTCTATCTCAAAACATCGCATTATGCTTTGGAACACGGCGAGTTTGAACAGTATCAAGCTTCACGCAGGCTGACCGAAGAGTGCAGGAACGCGATAGATAAAGCAATCTCCGAGAACTATGACGGTATGCACTTGCAAACCGGCTTTGAGATGAGGCTCATAGACGAATACGGCGAAGAGCGCGTCAAGTATATCTTTGCAACTACTCTGCGCGAGAATCTCGGCGACGGCAGGTACAGCCCCGAAAACAAAGGCTGGGCGGAGAATATTCCCGTATCTGAAAGCCCCGAAGAGCGCAGGAGCTGTTGTCTGAACTCTCATCCCGCGGTCATTGACGGCGTGGTGAGGCTAATCAGAAAGTGCGAACAACTGAATAAAAATGTAGAAGAAATTATGCAGTATCAGACTAACGCTGAACAACAAAACAAGGAGGAAAACAGTTTGGCAGAAAACAAATTCTTAACGGAAACGTCGCGCGGCGACAAGGTTTTAAGTATTGCACAGGACAGGAGCGGCAGGAATGTCGCAGTCGTGCAGCGGAAGAACGATTTTACCGTTGCCATCGGATATGACACGACGGACGGAACGTGGGCGCAGGGCGTGTATGATTTCAAGGACGAAAATGCGGCTAACGATTACCGCGAAAAGTATTACGGCGAAAATAGCGAGCCGCAGGAGAAGTGGTACGAGATTTTCGTGTCGAAAGACGCGCTCATCAAGAGGTACAACAAATCCTCACTCATGCGTATGCCGTCAAGCAATAAGGAATACGCGGATTACAGTTATTACATCTTCAATAACCGTATAAAGGAAAGTCGGCAGTTGGTAGACATGCAGTCGGATTCGCGCGAGCTTTGCTACAAAATCACGCTCAACGAGGGCGAGGTCGTAAACCTGCGCAACCGTGACGGCGACGAGGTGGAACTTACGGCGGAGGAGTTCGCAGGGCTTGTAAATCACACCTCGGACAAGGACTATGAGCGCGAGGAAAAGCCGCGTGTATCGGTCAATATTCCAAGGGATGCGCTCATCAAGGCGTATGATAATTCCTCGCTGTATCGTGCTCCCAACGGAACGAAGTATGCGGGATATGCCTACTATCTGCCTAACTCGGTGGTGCGTGAGAATACGCAGGCAGAGGACAGCAGTATGACGGCAAACATCGCGGAAGACTTCACGGTAACGCTGCGAAAGGACAAGGAGGAAATCAAAATTTCCGCGCAGGAGTTTAAGGAGCTTGTTGGCAATACGAACGATGAGGACTATAAACGCGAACCTACCGCATTGGACGAATACCGTGAACAGCAGAAAGACGACGGCAAGGCGTGGAGCGAAATTGCACTCTCCGAAAAAGCGGTCATCGCCGCTTACGAGAAGAGTACGCTTATCAGAATGCCAAAGGGCAAGTATGAGGGAATGGTCTATTACATTCCGAGCGGTATGGTACGCAAGGACGAGAATGGTCTGCGCCTGCGCTTGCCCGAAGATTTCGAGGTGCATTTGAAGGGCGGCTCGGACGAGAAAACAGACCTTACGGCGCAGCAGCTTATGGAAGAGCTTGCGGGCAAGCGCGATGAGGACTACGAAAGTATCTACCGCCGCCCCAGCGAGGAGGCGAGAAAGAAGTTCGAGGAGATAGAAACAAATCTCCGCGCAGCTCTGCCCGATGAAATGCGCAATAAGTCTAATTGGGTAGTTGTGCGCACGAGGGAAAATAACGACACGGGCAGGCTTGAAAAATTTCTGATTGACGTGCATACGGGCAAGTTTGCCGAGAGCGACAATCCAAAGACTTGGACAGACTTCGACTCGGCTTGCAAATATGCAAAGGAACACGGCGGTGTTGCTCTTGCCTATGCGCTCGACGGCAAGGACGGAATTGCCTGTATCGACCTCGACAAATGTATCGGCGAGGACGGAAAGCGCACGCCCCTTGCAGAAGAGGTGCTGTCAAAGTGTGGGAAAACATATATCGAACACTCTTTGAGCGGCAAGGGCTTACATATCTTCGGCAGGACGAAAGGTGCAGACCTTCGCTCCTTCTCAAAGGACGGAGATATGGAATACTATCAGGGCGGACAGTTCATTGCTATGACGGGTGACGGAACAGGCTTTTACCAGCTCGGCGATTTTGATACACCCGAAATGAAGGCACTTCTTGAGCGCAAGCTCGAACGCAGAACGGAGTGGACAAATGTCGGCAAAGGCGAGGCAGGACTTACGCAGATGGACGACAGGGAACTTCTCGAAAAGGCGTTCTCGGCAAAGAACGGCGACACGGTACGCAGGCTGTATAACGGCGAGGATTTACGGAATAACCATTCAAACAGCGATATGTCGCTTATGAACTACCTCGCCTTCTATTCGGGCGGCAATGTGGAGCAGATGACGAGAATTTTCGCCACGAGCGGACTTTATCGTCCTGAAAAAGACGCAAGCTACTACGAGCATACGGCAATCAAGGCTGCAAAAGGCACACCACATTACACCCCGCCAAAAGCCCCCGTTCAAGCGCCTAAATCTTCAAGCAGCGGCAACAGCAAGGCATAAAATATGCGGCTACCACAAGGCAGCCGCAAAGGGGAGAATAAGGCAATTAACCAAGTAAATCTTCAATCGTGCAGTCAAGCGTTTTTGCAAGTGCATACAGCGTTTCCGCCTGTGCTTTCTTCAAGAGAGAGGAGTCCTCCTCGTAATAATTGATAGAGCGGATGTTTACGCCGCTTAAGTCGGAAAGCTGTTTTTTGGAAAGTTTACGAAGTTCGCGGAAATATGTCAGCTTATTTTTTACGGGAAACTTTGACTCTATCCATTCTACCGTTTTGCTTTCCGGCGCTTCGTGATAGGGGTGGTATTTTGCTATCAGGGTGCTCATGGGAACGGCGCTCAATATTTCTTTGAACGATTTATTGAGATACCACTGTGAATATGCAAGCACCCAGCCTGCCCAATATTCGGGAGAGCGGTCGAGCGGAATGGTATTATACGGCACATCTCTTTCAAGAATTTCAGAGAGCAGCTCTGTCGCAGATTTGCCTGAAATGTAGTCGGGATTTCCGGCTTCTATGCCGCTTGCAACTTTTGAGGAACAAAATTGTTGCGCAATGACGTCAGGCTCAATGTCCATTGCGTTAATGGCAATATCAAAGAGCGCGGCGAGATTGTGCATCACATCGGAAAGGTAAATTTCATTGTAAGCGCGGATCATCAGCCTTTATTCCTCCTCTGATAATGTCGATAAGCAGCAGACTTTCAGACGAAAGTGCAGAGCCTTTACGGTTTGAAAGATATGCACTCCTTGCAAGTTCGTCGCGTTTCTTGCGCAGAGGGTAGTGTATTTCCTGCGGTGCGACTTCATAACCCAAAAATTGCAGGCGCGAAAATGCGAGTTTAGATTTTATGACTATCTGATTGCCGAGATTTCCAAGCCGCATTACCTGCGTAAGGCGTTTTACGGTGATGGTGTTGCTCAAAAAATCACGCGCGTATGAAAAGTACGAGTCGTCTGCGCGGTAGCCTATTATCACATCATAGCTTTCGGTATCTACGGGGAAGTTATCGAGAATGTAATACATACCTTCCTGTTCGATGTCGGAAGTGAGGGTAACTTTGCGGTTTTTTAAGAGTACAGACACCCAATGTATGATGTTGTATTCCTTTGAGTTGAGGTTGAGTATCTTCAATCCCGACATGTCAATGGAATATTTATTTGCGTAGCCGCCCGAAAGCTGGTCGCACGCCCATTCTTTTGCAAGGTCAACGTATTCGGTGCAGTAAAAACCGAGTCCGTAATCATTGTTCGGGCTGCCTACGCCGTATGTGGGGTGTTCAATTATCTTATGTGAACCGTGATAGATGATTTTTTCTTTGCTCATATAAATACCTCTACGGTAATTATTATAGCATTGTATTGCGCGAAAGTCAATACGCAACGAATTATAATTCCTTATTTTTATTAAAATGGAGGTTGAAATGAAAGATAAAGTAAATGGATTGCCCGAAGTCGTCATTCCGAAAGGGTATCGTCTGGATGAAATACTCGATTTTGAGGGCGACCTTTGGGACGAAAAACCTGAATTTCAGGAGGAGGTGAGAATTCACTTTGAATGACGAAAAGAACTCGGCGTATGAACGCCTTACGCCGCAGAGAAAACAACTCGTAGATGCCGTTCTCAAGAACCTCGAAAACGGAACGGGGCTTTGGGAACAGGGATGGGCGGGCGGAGATGCGCCGGTGTCGGCGATTACATGTAAACAGTACAACGGCGTAAACAGAATGTTCCTTATGATAGCGGCAACAGAGCGAGGGTATTCGGACAACCGCTGGATGACCTTTAAGCAGATGGAAGATAAAGGCTGGTCGTTCAAACGTAACGCCGAGGGCAAGAGCCTCGGCAGAAATGCGGGCGTGGCAATCGAATACTTTGAACTGCGCGACAGGGAAACAAAACAGCCCTTTGACAGGCATACTCTTGACGGGATGACGGCGGACGAACGCAATGCGTATATGGAAGAGAATGTGTATCCCTTACGCAAGTACTACCGCGTATTCAACGGCGATGTCATAGAGGGCATACCTGCATTGGAACGCAAAAAGGTGGACGAGAGCGGCTACAACGAAAGGGCGCAAAACCTCATAAATACTTGGAGTAATACCGAGTGCCCTATCGTTCACGGCGGGAGTATGGCGTATTACAATCCCGTCAACGACGAAATCCATCTTCCCCGCAGGGAGAGCTTTGTGGAGTTGCCTGAATACTATTCGACTGCATTGCACGAGATAGGTCATAGTACTGGCGCGGAGAAGAGGCTGAACCGCGAGATGACGGCGGACAGAAGTTCGCAGGAATACGCATTGGAAGAGCTGCGAGCCGAGATTGCCTCAATGTTCCTCGAACAGGACTTGGGCGTAACAGCCTCGGACAAGCAAATTGAAAACAACAGCGCGTATATCGGTGCGTGGAAGAGCAAAATTAAGGAAGATCCAAATGCCCTGTTCAAGGCGATTGCCGATGCAGAGCGCATTACAAAGTTTGTAATGTCGAAAGAAAGGTCGGCTAAAAAGGAGACCGAACCCTTTGCCGTCGTGGAAGAGATGGACGAGTACGGCGAGCCTGTATATAAGGTTGAAATGTGTGCCGAAAACGGACAGACTCAATTTGCGTTGAGCGGATACCCGTTCAGGAGCCGTGAGGCGCTTATGACGGAGTTCGGCAAAATGCAGGAGTTGCCGTTATGGAAAGACAAGGAATTTGAAGAGGTCAACCGTGATGAATTGCAGGCGCGTAGCATAAAACGCGCGGAAGAACAGGAAAAGAAAACACAGCGGCTTTCCAAAGTCGAAGAAAAGAAATCGTCTGTTTTCCTCCCGCCAAGCCACGTTGCCAAAACCTTGTCCGTGGAAAAGTCTGCCGATAAGCCTGTCGATATGTCCGACAGAGGCATTGACAGTTTAACTCGAATGGACGATAGGGAAGTGGTCGAGCGTGCAAGCAAGACCAAACAGGGCGAGAAGTTTAAGTCGCTCTGGAATGGAGAAAGGGTATTGGGCAGCGAGGAAAAGGACGAACGCTCTTTAATGGCGCGGCTTGCCGTACATACAAGCGACAAGGAAAAACTGCTGCGCATATTCAAGGCTTCGGGGCAATACCGCGACGAAAAGCCTAACGCCTATTATAGCAAAATGGCAGATGAAGAGTTGCGCTTTGTGTCGGGACTGAAAAAACAGCCAGCTGCACAGAACACGTCGCACACCTCAAAATCAGGGCGTTTTGCGAACGCCAAGGGCTGATGAGGAAGGCGATGGTAATAGTTTTAACCGTGCTGAATGTACTACTTCTTATAGGTAGTATTGTCTGTACGGTGCTGACTTATAGGAACAACAAAATTATCAATTCAACCGAAACAACTTTTGTTTACCGCGAAGAGGACGGCGGGGTGCTGCTCACTCTTCAGAACCAAGAAGAAATCATGTTACAGTTTGAAAGTGAAAGCGTGAAATAATTCAATCATATAAGCATAACGACACGGAAACCATCTTTCAGACTGTACAGTTTGTCCACTTTTACGCGCAGGGGAAAGGATATGAAATAGAGCGTGATGTGACAGAAATGTACGGAGAGATAAGGCTACATAACATTCTGTATAACTTCGGCTACAAGCGCGAACGAACGGGCGACTGCGACCTCGACTACACGTTAGACAGGCGGTGGTATGTAAATGCGGCGAGCAAGATAATCGGTTGGATTGGAATGTAAAAACACTTAAAAGGTAAAGAGAAATGAAGAAAAAATTGCTGATAAGCGATGAGGATGCGATTGCATTTTTACGTTTGTCAGATAGCGATGCGGGACAACTGATAAAGGGATTATGCTCCTATGTCTATGGCATAGGAGGAGTGCCTAGCGCCTATCTGAACAAGGAATATGTGAAAGTTATATTTTTACTTATGCGTAGGGAAATAGATCGCGCCTACAAAAGAGCCAAAAAGAAAAAATACATAATTGCCCAAGCGGCAAAAGACAATGCAGTCAAGTAAACTGCGCAAAAATCAAAAATTAAAGGAGAAGAAAAATGAAAGAACTTAAACTCAAAATCAAGAGGGAATATTACAACATTTTCAAAGAACTAAACGACAGACAGGCGGGCGAACTCGTCAAAGGTATGTGCGCGTATATGTACGACAACAAACCTTTCTTCACAAAGGACGCATATCTCAAAGGCGTGTTCATGACTGTAAAGAGGGACATCGACGAAGCAAAACAGAACTCCGTCAACGGCAAAAAGAGCGCGGAAGTCTGTGCCGAAAGACGGCGCAAGGAGGCAATGGCAAACCTTGCGGCAGTCATCGGCGGAGTAATTGCCGCGGCAGAAAGTGTGGCGGCGGGTGAAGGAGAGGGTGAGTAAAGTAATATGCGGCGACGCGGCAGAGGTATTAAAAACTCTGCCGCAAGGCTCGGTCAATATGTGTGTAACAAGTCCGCCTTATTACGGATTGCGCGACTATGACGAGGACGGGCAGATAGGCTTGGAGCAGACGCCGCAGGAGTATATCGGACGGCTGACGGAAGTCTTTAACGAGGTCAAAAGAGTGCTTGCAGATGACGGCACATTGTGGCTGAACATCGGCGATACATACGCAAATAAACCATATAAGAATGTCAAGCAAAAAGACCTCATCGGCATACCTTGGATGCTCGCTTTCGCCCTCCGCGAACGCGGTTGGTTTCTACGTTCCGACATTATCTGGTACAAGAAAAACTGCCTGCCGGAAGGGGTGAAGGACAGGCTTACAAAGTGCCACGAACATATCTTTCTGCTCGCAAAATCGCCGAAGTATTACTTTGATTACAAGGCAATCCAAGAACCTTTGAAAGAGGTGAGCAAGGCGCGATACAAGCGCGGACGAAGCGCCAACAGCAAGTATGTCGGGCAGCAGAGCATAACGCAGGTACGGGAAAATTTCTCCGACCTTGACCAAGAATTCAGGCGCAAGCGCGACGTGTGGGAGGTGGCTACGAACACCTATAAAATGGACGAACACTTCGCTATGTTCCCCGAAAAACTAATCGAGCCTTGTATTCTTGCAGGGAGCAAAGAGGGCGGCGTTGTGTTAGATCCGTTCTTCGGCAGCGGCACAACGGGAGCCGTAGCAAAGCGGCTAAATAGGGAGTGCATCGGCATAGACATTAACCCACGCTATATAGAAAAAGCGGAGATGAGAATTGCAGAGGTCACACCCGAAAAACCGTATGGAAATGCTATGGAGAATGTGCCAATGACAACCGTGGGAGGTGGTACGATTTGAAGAAAAACCGCAAGCAGGTTAAGGTAGGTGGTATTCACCGCCTACGAGGAGGGCACAAGCGGGAAACCCGCTTTGCCGCGCCAATGGCGCAGAGGAGGTGAGTATGTGAGTGAGAAAAGAGAAAAAATCGGTGTGCAGCGGCATATCAGAATTGCCGACAGCGAGCTGAACGCACAGATAGAACGGCTTATGCAACAGCCCGGTTACGAGAGTGCAAACAAGGTCATTAACGATGCGCTCTACTACGGCTTGCCAATCCTTACCGAGAGAATCTTCGGCGGAGCGGTGACGGAGGAGGAGCGTCTTGCACTTTCAAAGCCACGCGAGAGTGGGAGCAGAGAAGAGGAGTTCTATGCCGTTGCCACAAGGCTCTTGAAGGAAACCGCTCTGAACGCCGCAATCAACAAATCAATTCTCTCGTCGATATACAACTTCATATACGACACTCTCAACCCGCACAGCAAAGAGGCAAAACATTTGAACAGCGGTCTGATGAGCGACACGCCCGAATACCTTGAACGGTTCGAGGCGGAGGGATTGAGGAGTTCACGCAAATGAGCAATCAACCTATCATCTTCAACATTCAGTACACGCCTTACAGGCTGCCGAAAAATGCGACGGACGAAGAGCGGGCGCGGCACGCGGACGAGCGCGCGTTCTACGATATGTCGGGCGAGAAAAATATGTTCGAGTATATGACGACGGAAGGCAAGCGGACAGGTAAGCGCACGGCACTCGAATACCTGCAAAAGAACACGGGCGTGTTCAACGACAGAGGGATGATTCCGCAAGAGCAGGTGGATGAGATGAAAGCTCGGCTCAAACAAAACAAGGGCAACATCTGGCATGGGTTCATTTCGCTGAATGCGGAGGAGTCGCCGAAGATAGACACGCCTGAAAAATGTATCGAACTGATAAAAAGGACATTCCCATCCTTTCTCAAAGACGCGAAGCTCCGTCCGGACAACATCGACCTTATGTGCGCACTGCATTTGGACAGACCGCACCATTTACATATCCACTTTATTTTCTGGGAGAAAGAGCCGAAGTTCAGGAACACGCAGACGGGTGAAACGAGATACCGCCGCAGAGGAAAGATTGACAAGAAGAGCATCGACGGAATGCTCGTGCGGCTGGGCTTATATCTCAGTGACAAGAAGGGCGCTCTGTATAAGAGCAGGGACGAGGCAATCAGCGATTTGAGAAGAACGCTCGATATGAAAGCCTTTATCTGCAAACCCGAAGACGTGAAGAGAGAGATTCTTGCGCTTGCGCGTGACTTACCGAAAGAGGGGCGCATAACCTACGGCAGCAAAGATATGGAGCCGTTCAGGGAGCGCGTAGATAAAATCGTGCAAATGCTGCTTGCCACAGATAAACGGGCGAGGATGGCGAACCGAAGATTTTACCGCGCGCTTGCAGGGCGCGAAAGGGAGGTTTCCAATATCTGCGGCAAGCCGTACATCTTCTCCAATCTGAATATCCGCCCCGAAGTGTTAGAGAACGTGCTGCCAAAATATCACAACAAAATCGACGAGAAGAATATTCGCGTTATCGACGAAATAGAGGCGGACTACAAAAGACGGCAGGGCAATCTTGTATTGAAACTTGCAAAGGTCATCAAGCCCGAATACTACGAGAACAATTGCAAGCGTAAAGCCAACGATAACAGGCTGAAACGCTCGCTCGGTATTTCCCGCAGGAACACGGGCAGGGCGATAAACAAGTTCTTATCGTCATTCGGGGCAGAGTGTGAGTTTATTGAGCGCGACTTCTATCACCGCTTGCAGGAGATAGAAGAAGAAATGAAGCGCGAGAAAGAAAAAGAGAACGCCGCAGAAAGCAGCGGCGAAACAAAGTAAAACGGAGGTGTAGAAATTTGAATGAATAGAGAAGAAGCGCACAAGCATAAAAAGCGCAAGTCCGGTAAGACATTGCTCTTTACAGGTCTGTTTGTCGCCGTGTGTGTGAGTGTGCTCATAGCGTTCCTGTTCGCATTGGGCGGAGCGGATTTTGAGGGGGTATTCGGGAACGGGAATTATTGGCTAACGGTCGGCGTAGTCAATGGACTGCTGCTCATAGCCTTTCTTTTAATGTATCGCATAGACGCGCAGAACGTAGCGCTCAATGAAAACGACTTGGAAGATACCGAGTGGCTTACGACAAAACGCCTTAAAAAGCTCAAAGAGTTCACGGTCACGACCTGGGAGAAGATGCCCGAACACGATGACGAGATAGTGATCGGCGCGGAGAATAAAGGTAAATCGGTAGAGATAATCTCCACAAGCGCACTTCACGCGCTAATCGTCGGCACGACGGGCAGCGGCAAGACGACGGGCTTTGTTGACCAGAACATAGCCATTCTCGGCAGGAGCAAAGGTAAACCGAGTATGATTATCGCCGACCCTAAGAAAGAACTGTATGAAAAGCACGCCAAACAGTTGGAGAGTGAGGGATATATAATCTCAACCCTCGACCTGCGCGAGCCGTATTCGTCGGCGAGGTGGAATCCTATGCAGGTACTTATCCGCCGTATCAGGCAGGTGCGCGAATTGCAGAACGACCTTAAACAAGAGGACGGCAAGTACTACGCTTGCGGCGAAGTGTTCTTATCCCACGGCGATGCCAGAACGCGAGTGCAGGAGTTAAAGGACGAGATATTTGAGAACGCAATGGACTTGGTATATACACTTTGCCCTGTACAGAATAAAGACCAGCCCACTTGGGAGGAGGGCGCGAGAAACCTCATCTTCGGTCTGGTTCTTGCGTTCTGCGAGGACTGCATTGCGGGCAAGATGGACGACAAGCAACTGCTCTTGTTCAATGTTTACCATAACATTACAAAGTACTGTTCAGAGGACACGACCGCACTTAAACAATATCTGTTAGAGGGCAGGGACGAGTTTTCAAAGGTGAGAGGACTTGTGAACACAGTACTCATTACGAGCGACAAGACATTGACGTCATATTTGTCCGAAGTCAACAGCTATATGCAGCAGCTCGCGGATGACGGCATTCTTTCGATGACGAGCGAGAGCGACATTGACATAGCAAATATGGACGAGAATCCCAACGCGTTGTTTGTCATCGTGCCGGATGAAAGGTTTACAAGACACAGGTTTGTAACTCTGTTCCTGACGCAGACCTATAAAGAGCTTGTCGAAAAGGCGAATACAAATTTGCGCAAGAAACAGACGGACACGGCAATCTTAAAGCGCCGCGCCTACTTTATCCTCGACGAGTTCGGTAACCTGCCAAAGATGGAGAACATTGAGGGTATGGTAACGGTCGGCAGGTCGAGAGGCATACGCTATCTGTTCGTGTTGCAGAGCTTTTCACAGCTCAACGCAAAGTACGGCAGGGACATCGGCGACATTATCAAGACTAACTGCAATATCAAAATCTTCATCGGCTCGGACGACCCCGACACGAGGAAGGAGTTTTCTGAACTATGCGGTCAGAAGAAGGTCAAGAATTTCTCGGTCAACACAAGCGCGGAAAACCCTGCGTCGTCGAACACGGGCGCAAGCAATCAGCCGCTCATTACGGTGGGTATGCTTGAAAGACTGAACGGCGACGAAAAGGGCGACGCCATTGTTTCTGTACGAGGCTATGAGCCGATATGGACGAGGTTTACCCCGTCGTATGAACTCAAAGATGTGTACTTCTCGGCGGGCAAGGCGGACATTTCAAAGCGTGAGGCAAGGCTTTTCGATAAGAGCCAATATGTGTTCGATATTCTCGGCGGAAGTCAGGCGGAGGAAGAGGAAAAGCAGCTTGACGCGATAGAACGCCGAGAACGCGAACAGGCGGAAGAGGAACATCAGAGCGTACCAGACTTTGACGCGCTCGATAAGGCGTGGAAAGAAAAGGTCGATGAGGTACACAAGAAAATCCTCAAAGTTGCAAGCGCACTCGACGAAGAGAAGGACGCAAATGCGCTCGCGGAAGCGAGGTTAGAGGACAAGCGAGCGTTAATTGCAATGCTGCTTGAAGTGTACACGGACATCAGCACCCAGCAAAAGCTGAAAATGCTCGATCAGTATCTGAGCGAGGAATTGCCTAAACTGCTCGAATTGCAGGATATGGCAAAGAAATAAGAAATATAAAGGAGAGTAAACTTGAAGAAAATTTTTAAAGTAATTCCGTTGCTCGTGGTGGGACTTGTCGCGGCATTTGCCGCGGCGGGCTGCGCGGGCACGGAAAGTGAAGAGACGTCGGCGGCTAAAACCTTAATGGCGACGCGCACTTCGACGGTAACGTATGCGGCGGTGGACGATAGCTGTCAGCACGATTATGAAGCCACACAGCTCATAGCGGCTACTTGTACGGAGCAGGGCTATACAGTCTATACCTGCTCCAACTGCGGCGACAGCTATACGGACAATTTCGTTGCGGCAAACGGGCATACTTATCAGGAAATTCTCGTACCCGCGACCTGTACGCACAAGGGGTATGTAACGCACTTCTGTACGACCTGCGGCTATGAGTATTCGGACACGTTCGTGGACGAAACGGGGCATACCTACACGGACGAGGTGACGGCACCGACGTGTACGGAACAGGGCTATACCACACATACCTGTCAGACCTGCGGGTACAGCTATAAGGACAGCTTCGTCGAAGTGCTCGGACACGACTATCTGGAAGTGATTACCGGGCCGACCTGTTTAGAGGGCGGGTACACTACATATACCTGCCAGACCTGCGGAAACGAGATGGTAACCGACTACACAGAACCCAATGGGCACGCGTATGTTGATACCATTCACCCCGCAACGTGTGTGAGCTACGGCTATACGGAGCATATCTGCTCGGCTTGTAATGACAGGTATGTGACCGACTATCAACAGCCCGTCGGACACAGCTATCTCGACATTGTAGTAGAGGCAACGGCAGAGAGTACGGGCTATACAAGACATCTCTGCGTCGTCTGCAATTACAGCTATCTGTCGGACTTCGTAACGAGCGGCGATACGGGCTATGTTGAAGAGGAAGAACCTAAACCTACGCACGAGCATAAGTACAATCTGTATGTGCAGAACTACGAATCGGACAAGTACTTTATTGCAATTAATGCCTGCCTCTGCGGTAGTACAAATGCGGGCGAACTCAATATTCAGCTTGTAAATGTGGCGGGTGAAACTATGCAGCTCGTCACAGACGAATTCGGACAGGTTGACTATGGCGACATTTACGGAGATTGGCTTGTAACCATCTACGACGAGAACGGCGAACAGCTCACAATGTTCGACCTCTCGGCAGGTGCAGCCCCCGACGTGCCTGAAGAACCCGACGATGGCGGGGATGTTGAAATTCCCGAAGAACCCGACGAGCCTTCGGACACAGAACAGCCCGAAACGCCTGATGAAGGAGATGAGGAACAAGGCGGAGAGGTGACAGAACCTGAAACACCAGACGACGGCGAGGACGTAGAAACGCCCGAAACACCCGACGACGGTGAGGACATTGAAACACCTGAAACGCCTGACGATGGTGAGGACGTGGAAACACCTGATGACGGTGAGGACGTAGGGACACCTGAAAACCCCGATGAAACTGTTGACGAAACGGAAGAGGGCGGTAGTTCAGGTACGGCAATCATTCTGCTTATCGTGTTCGTTCTGCTTGTGGCAGGCGGCATAGGTGCAGTTATCTTCTTGAAGAAGAGAAAGAACAAAAATCAAAACTAATAAAAAATGGAGGAATACATAACTTATGAATTTTACTTTATTGGCATCGAGCTTGGACGACAGCCTTGCAGAAATCGTAGCAAAATTGCAGAGCCTTATGGACTCGTTCTGGCTGTATATCGTGCTCGCGCTTGCAGGCGTAGTGGTGATTTGGGGCGCATATATCGGCATTAAAATCGCCATTGCACACCGCAATGAAGAGAAAATCAATGCCCGCGATATGATAAAGAACCTCATCATCGGTATTATCATTATTTTCGTCGTAGCAATGGGTGCGCCTCTTCTCATCAACGGTCTTTCCGCTTGGGTAAACGCGACCTGATAATAAACTGAACGGAGCGGGGCGGCGGGTGTTACCGCCGCCTTGATTTCCAAAAGACAGGAGGGTAAATGCTAATATTTTTTCAGGAGATAGGCTTGCAGCTATTCTTGTGGCTGTTACAGCTTGTCGATGGACTGATGGAGATTTTCTCCGCAATATCGGGCGTGACGGAAGTAAACTACCACGGACAGCAGGTAAACATCATTGAGTTTATCGTGGGCGATTCGACGATAGGCGCGGTGTTCTGGTGTATCTTTATCACCGCCGTGGGCTTGACTTGTATCTTCACGATAGTAGGGCTTGTAAAGAATATGGTTGCCAACAACAGGAACGTATCGACGATAGTCGGCAAGTTCTTTCTTGCTCTGCTCGGCACAATGGCAATGCTGGCGGTCGTCATACTCGGTATTCTGATTGCAAATTCGCTTTTACAGCTATTAGCCCGAATATTCCAAGTAAACAACACGACCAAACTGTCAACGGCAATCTTCAATGCCTGCGTCGGCGAATGGCTGAACGGGTATTCCGCGTCGAATATTGACGTAACCTCGCTGTCGGTCGGGCAAATTCTCGGCGGCTATAACGCCGCATTGTTTGGAATCTGGCCCACCTCGTGGAAGTGCAACGGTATGGTAAACCCCAACACGTTTATGTACCTGCCCGCGCTCATTGCAGGCATTGCTCTGGCAATCGCGCTCATTATGGCGGTACTCAACCTTGCAAAGAGGGTGTACGAAATAGTGTTTGTCTATTTCTCAATGCCCGTTGCAATGTCAACGCTGCCAATGGACGACGGCGCAAGGTTCAAGAATTGGCGCGAAATGTTCGTGACCAAGATAATCCTCGCCTATGGCGCTGTACTTGCGGTAAACATCTTTGTGCTCATACTCCCGATAATCAACGGTATGCACATAGACGGCGTGAGCGATTTTGCGAACTCTATGTTCACCGTATTTATGATAGTCGGCGGCGCTATGATTATTCCCGCTGGTCAGACATTGTTTGCAAGACTGTTCGGTCAGTCGGACGATATGAGAGCAGGCGGCGGATGGCTGCGAAGCGCGTTCTATGGCGGACGCATCGCAAGCGGACTCACGATAGGTCTTGCGGCAAAGGGTATAAAAGGTATTTCACACGCAGTCAGAAGACGGAGCGGCAAGTCGCATAACAGCGGCGATTCGGGTAGTTCGGATAGTTCGTCCGGCGGAGATGAAGGAGATAAGTACACGGACGGCGGCGGCACAGAGAGTGCGCCCGACGGCGGTACGGAAACAAGTGAAGGAGGGGAAAGCAGTTGAGAATTATCCCTAAAAAAATCAAAGTAAAGAATACGGTATGGAAGTGCTATTCGATGACCGACGTAATTGTCGCCCTTGTCGTGTTTGCTATCATTTTCATTATGATAACGGCGGGCAACTGGGCGTTTGCAATTATTATGGGACTTGTGGCGTTGGTTATGTTTATGCCCACGCCGGACGGTATCTTCTATACCTGTATCTTTGAAAATGTAAAATTTTTGTTCGCCAAAAAAAGATATACGGCGGTCGCGAAAAATCCCAAGGAGAACATAGATACTCTTTTGGGATTGAAGGAAATCAAGACAAACGGCTTGCTCGCGTACAGCGGCGGTATGTACGGCAGGGTAATTAAAATCGGGCAAAAGAACTTCGGAATTGAGGACGTTGTGCAGCAGAACATTGACATTAACTACATAGCCAATGCCCTGAAACTTCTCGACGCCAACCAAAGTGCGGATATCATCAAGATAGACCGCCCCGTAAATCTGGATGATTTTGCAAAGGACATCTTCGATAAGCTCTCCGCCTTGCGCGAAAGCGACGATTACAGCGACGTGCGCGAAATCAAGCAGAATATCTTGCAGGAGCGCATTGACCGCATTGACAAGCTCAACAACATCCGCAAGCAGTATCTGTCGGACTACTATATCATTGTGTATGGCAGGAACGAACTCGATTTGGAGAGTACGGCAATCAATATAGCTGGTGAGGTAGGCAAGAGCGGTCTGTCCGCAAAGCTGCTCGGCATGAGAGAGGCGGCGGTATTCTTAAAGTACAGTTTTTCGCGTAACTTTGACGAGCGCGAGGAAAAAGACATTGCCGATGAGGACTTGCTCGCGTGGGTGAAGCCGAAGAGCATTGTATTCCACGGAAGCAAGTACGAAATCGACGGAACGGAAGCAAGCGTGCTCGCCGTCGCGGACTACCCCTTGCGCGTAAAGAATGCGTGGGGTGCAAAGCTGTTTAATATTCCCAATACGAAAGTCGTGATGCACGTTCGGCCCGTGGATAAGTACAAGGCGATAAAACGCATTGATAAGTGTATCGGCGAAATGGCAACCAAGCAGATCATTGCCGACAAGGCGAGCGAAGCAAACAGCGCTGAAACGCACGAGGAAACGATGAGCGCGCTTTTGGACAGTTTGCAGACGGAAAACGAGAGCCTGTTAGACGTAACTCTCACTATAACGGCGTATAACTACCTCAATAGTGAAAACTACAAAAAGACTGTACGCCGCGCAATGCTTACGGAAAACTTCAAGCCTTCAACGCTTTACGGCTTGCAGATAGAGGGGTTTAAGTCGGCGACGGTATCGCCCGTAAGTACGCTCAAAAACCACGAGCGCGGCATAAACAGCTCGTCGCTTGCAGCTGTGTTCCCGTTTGTCAGAACTTGCGTCCTCGATGAAGGGGGAATCCTTCTCGGCGAGAACAAGAATAACGGCTACCCGTTCATTCTCAATCTGTGGAAGAGGGGGAATCTGTATCAGAACTCCAACGCAATGATTATCGGCAAATCCGGTTCGGGCAAATCATACTTTCTCAAAACGCTTATCGCCAACGAATGGGCAAACGGTACGAGAGTCATTGTGTTAGACCCCGAAGCCGAATACCTCACGCTCACCCGCAATTTGAGCGGTAACATCATCGACGTGGGCAACGCAAGAGAGGGGCGTATCAATCCTTTCCATATATATAAGATACTCACGGAGGACGGAACTCCAGCCGACCCCAAGGTTACGTTCAATACACACCTGAAAATGCTTGAATCGTTTTTCAAGATAGTGCTGGCGGACGCGCCCGTCGATGTCATTGAGCTTATCAATAACCTTGCCGTAGAAACGTATGAGAGGATGGGTATTACAGAGAACACCGACTGTTCGGCGTTCTCTGCGGACTACTTCCCGCTTTTTTCCGACCTTTTAGAAACATTACAGAGCAAAAGTAAGGAAAGTATGGACGACCTTACCAAGAGAGATATGCGCACGGCGGAACTGTATTTGCAGAAGTTTGTTTCGGGCAGGTATTCGGACATCTGGAACGCGCCGTCCACGTTAAGGACGGACGCTGACATTATAGACTTTGATTTTCAGAGCCTGTTTGCGAATAAGAACAACGTCGTGGCGAACGCGCAGATGCTGCTCATTTTCCGTTTTATCGAACAGGAAGTTATCAATGCGAGGGAGAAGAATAAGGGCGGAGCAAACCTCCATACGCTCATCATTGCGGACGAGGCGCACCTCTACATAGACCCTAAATTCCCCATCGCTTTGGACTTTTTCTATTCGATGTCAAAGCGTATCCGCAAGTACAACGGCTCGTTCATTCCCGCCACGCAGAACATAGCCGATTGGAACGCGAACGAGGAGCTGCGAGGAAAAACCTCGGCAATCATAAAGAACAGTCAGTACAGCTTTATATTCAAACTGTCCGCGCCCGATATGAAGGACGTGCTCGACATTTACAAGGCTGGCGACGGTTTCAATGACGAGGAGCAGAGAATGATAATTTCGGCGGTCACGGGTCAGGCGTTCTTTGTAGGTTCAACAGAACTTCGCAACTGTGTTCGTATCAAGGCGGGAGAGTACACGCAAACCTTATTTGAAGAAATGAAAGAGGAGGTAAGTCAATGACTAAAAGAAAAGGCGGCATTGTAGCTATCGTTTTAGCCGTGCTTGCCATTGTAATCTCGCTGTTCTGTCTGGGATTCAGCCAAACGACAGTACAAGCCTCGGCGGCAACGACAAGTCTTTATAATGTGCGTTTTACTTACACGTCATACAGAGGACTGTCAATTAAGAACGCGAGTACAGAGGTAGCGAGCGGAACAAACGTATTGGAATCGGAAGAGATCCAAGTAACAAAAAATGTTAAGAATAAAATCAAGCTCAAATTCCAAATTTACGGCTCGTCCTATTCTGGAACTGCCACGTTGTCAAACGGTGGGTACATAGGTTCAAGTACGGTAAACATTGCCACTAATTCTAATGGTGCATCACATACATTTGAGCTAAAAAACAGTTCTGGGACGGTAATTAAATCATCTACTACGACATCGCTCTATGCTTCGTCGCTTTCGGATGGGCTTTATACCGTATCATATTCAGGTGGTACGGAATGGAAAGAGTCAACAGCAATCCGCGACCATCCGCGTGGGGTAAGAGTTGACGCGACATTCCAATTCCGCGTTGATACGACAAAGCCCACGATGAGCGGCGCTTCTACCTCAACGACAGGCAAATATGTGAATACGGCGTTTACTGTAAGGGGTAGTGATTCAGCCAGCGGCGTAGATAAAATTTATTGGTTACAGCCGGGCGCAGGCACATATTCATCTACAAGCTCATCGAGCAAAACAATTTCCGCAAGTTCTACGAACGGACTGTATCGTTTCTATACGGTGGACGAGGTGGGTAATCAGTCATCTACTTATTATGTGTATCTCGACACGGTTGCGCCAGCGGGAACATTCTCGTTGGAGAATGGAAATACGATTGCTTCGGGCGGTTCGACGAAAGAGGCGTTCACTTTCTCTGCGACGGACAGCGGCAGCGGAGTTACAAAGATAGAGTATAAAAAGCCGTCATCTTCAACGTGGAGTACCTATACAGCGGGTACTGAAATTCAGCCTACGGCGGCACAGGGTATGTACATATTCCGCGTGACGGACAAGGCTTCAAACACCGCAACATACACGATTACCGTCGCCGACCCGTGCGCGAACGGGCATTCATATACCTCAAAGGTAACGGCTCCTACCTGTACGGCGGGCGGATATACAACCTACACCTGTACCGCCTGCGGCAGCAGTTACAGGAGCAATACAACGCAGGCACTCGGTCATAGTTATAAAGCGACTACGACGACAGGGTCGTGTACCGAGGGAGGCTATACCACATACACCTGCACAAGGTGCGGCGACAGCTATACCGATAATTCAACGGGAGCAACGGGGCACAGTTATTCGGCAACAGTCACCGCTCCTACCTGCACAAGCAGCGGGTACACCACGTTTACTTGCACGAGATGCGGCAACAGTTATACGGGCAACAGAACGGAGGCGCTCGGACACAGCTATTCAGCGACTACGGCCTCGTCATCCTGTACGAGCGGAGGCTATACCGTATATAAATGTACCCGCTGCGGCGTGAGCTACACGGATAACCCCACGGAAGCATTGGGGCATAGCTATGTTGCCTCAATCATAGAGGCAACCTGTACGGAGCGCGGCTATACGATATATACCTGCACAAAGTGCGGCGACAGTTACCGCGATAATGAAACGGCTGCCAAAGGACATAACTATGTTTCCGAGGTCGTTTCCGCAACCTGTACGGAAGGCGGAGGTACTGTCTATACTTGTACGAGGTGCGGTGAAAGCTATCACGGCAGCGAAACGGGAGCGCTCGGTCACGCTTATGAAACAAATACAGTCGCCGCGACCTGCGGCGAGGGCGGTTATACCATCCATACCTGTACAAGGTGCGGAAGTTCTTACAAGGACAACGAAACACAGCCGCTCGGTCATAACTATGTGACTACGACAAAGGAGGCTACCTGTATCGAGTATGGAATGACCGTCTATACCTGCCAGATATGCGGTGATTCACATAGCGATGTCAACGGCGTGTACCCGACGGGGCATAACTACTCCAACTTTATCGTCAAAGCGGCAACTTGTACGCAGGACGGCGAGCGCAGGTATGTATGCGATAAGTGCGGCGATGAGTACATCGAAGTAATCCCAGCAATGGGGCATAATTACGCAATCACAGATTCGAGTTCGGAGAACGGAATAACAACGAGGGTATATACTTGTACGCTATGCGGAGATAGCTATACGCAGGAACTCGGCGACCAATATGAGGAGGTATCTTCCTATATCGAAGAGCTGTTCGAGCAATACCGCCCGTATATGTGGTGGGTGCTTCTCGCTACGGCTGGTATTTGGAGTATTGTGATGGGTGTATTCTTTGCGATAGCGCAGAAGAATGAGGACAAAGAAAAGGCGAAGAAGATGATTGTAAACTATTTTATAGGTCTTGTTGTCATCTTTGCAATACTTGTCGCGTGCCCGTACCTTATACGCGGCATTGCTGCACTTATAACTTAACAAAATGTAAAGTTTAGGTTGCAATATGTCAATCGAACAGCATTATCTGTTGCGTTTTGTTTGCAAAAAGGGAGTGCAACAAAATTTTTGAGATTTTACGAAGAATTTTCCAAAAAGCTCAATTGAAAAGTTAAGTTCTACCAAGTCAAGTAGAAATTAGATTTACAAATATGCATGCAGAAATTAGTAGGTCTAAATGCGTAGAGAATGAGATAATGAAAGTGTTTCGTATGCCATTGCGGAGAAAGAAACTATGGCAACTAAAAAACACTTAACATTAAAAGACAGGATAAATATTCAATCAGGATTGGATAAAGGGCTAAAATTTTATGAGATAGCTATATTGCTCGGAAAGGATAAGTGTACGGTTTCCAAAGAAGTACGCAAGCATCTTACCATAAAGAAATCCGGCGCCGGAGGGCAAAAGTATAACCCTTGTGCCAATGCCGGCAAGTGCATGAAATTTAACGCGTGCCCTACGGATAAGCCGTTCTGCGGGCGTTGCTGTGTATGCGGTAAATGTATAGACTATTGCAAAGACTTCGTTTACTATGAATGTCCCAGACTTCTTTTACCTCCGTATTGTTGCAACGCTTGCCAAGATAAGCGCGGTTGCCACCTGACAAAGAAATACTACATAGCGGCAGACGCACAAGATGAGTATTACAAACTGCTCTCCGAAAGCCGCAAGGGATTTCTTATCAGCGAAGAGGAAGCAGCAAGATTAAGCGGTATTGTGCAACCGCTGGTCAATCAAGGACACTCCATACATCATATCTGCGCAACGCACAGGGATGAAATAATGCTTAACGAGAAAACAATCTATGCCTATATAGATAACGGTGTTCTTGACGTTAAAAATATAGATTTACCTCGCAAAGTGCGTTACAGATTGAGAAAAAAGCCGCAACAATTCAAGGTGGACAGAGCTTGCCGCATAAATCGTACATACGACGACTATTTGGAATTTCTTATACAGAACGATTATCCGTCTGTTGTTCAAATGGACTCCGTAAAAGGCAGCAGGACAGGCGCCGTATTGCTTACCATATATTTTGTTTCAACCGGCTTTATGTTGGCGTATCTGAGAGAGGCTAATACAGCCAAGTCCGTAACGAATATATTTAACGATATATATCACGCTCTCGGCAGAGAAACGTTTATGAGGCTGTTCCCTGTAATTCTTACAGACAACGGCTGCGAATTTTCCGACCCCACTAAAATTGAGTTCGATGAAAACGGAGAACGCCGCACATACGTATTTTACTGCAACCAGAACAGATCCGACCAGAAAGGCAATATAGAAGTAAACCATGAATTTATACGCAGAGTAAGCCCCAAAGGCGTACCGTTTGATTCCCTGTCGCAGGAAGATATAAATCTTATGATGAGCCATATCAATTCCTACAAAAGAAAAAGGCTGAACGACCAGAGCCCTTATTCTGTCTTCAGCCTCTTCTATGGAAATGATATTCCTTTAAAATTAGGTATTAGCGAAATTCCTGCGACAGAAATCAATTTAACACCAAAACTCTTTAAGAAATAACATTTAGCTCGGCATACGAAACGGAACTTGAATAGCTCTCTCAGAGGTGGAAGTTACCGTTACAAATTGAAAAATGGTGCCTCGACCTCTGTTTGTAATGCCTTGATACTTAGATTGTATCACAAAAAAGACTAAATGCAATATTTTTTCCGCTACTTACTTCTACCTGATTTATTTTTAATGTCATCTTTTACGCCGAGGTAGCATTTACTTCCTAAAAGTAGAACTTACCTCGTAATTTGAGCAATTTTCCAAAAACCTATTGACAAATCACAGGAAATGTGGTAATCGTATTAACACGAAGAAAGAAGCAAGGAGGTCATCGTATGAACGCAAAGGAAATCATAGCCAAAGCGGACAGGGGAGAGGGGCTTACCGTAGAGGAAATTAAGATCTATCAGCAAGCCGTCAAGCCTGTAAAGCACGTTTATGGCAAGTATGGCACGTTGGCTCTCAAATATTTAGAAGAACACAACGTGGGCAAGTATTGGGCGCTTGAAAATCTGCCCGAATACCTGCACGGCATTGACAAGCAGGCGGATGAACTCTATGAGAGTATGTACGCAAGGCTGTCGAAGGACGAGAGGTACAAACGGACAGGCGATTTTATGGAAGACTATCGCCGCCAGACGGAAATCAAGCAGCTTATCGAGGAAGAGATATTAAGCGAACTTGTATACGTTGACTGAAAAGGAGGTTTAATATGAATAAAGTCATAGGTTTTGGAAAGGGGTTGCTCAAAATAGCGTTTATGGGATTTGTCATAGTAGGTACTTGTTTTATGAATTTCATAGGCGCGATTATCTGCGCTATTGCAGGCAATTAAGAGGAAAAGTCAATGAAACGCAAAGAAGATACGCCTGAACGCATCTCGCGTAGAAGGTATGAAGAAAAAAATAAGGAAGAGCGGCATAAAAAGAACAAAGTATGGGGGACGAGCATTGAACGTGAGTTCTCCGAACAGATAGATGCTTTCCTTAAAGAGCATGACCTTAAAAAGGTCGATCTGATTTATGCAGGGTTTCAAGCCCTGCAAAATCAGTACGGCCCGCAAAAACAACTGAATAACGAATAAAGCGTGAGCGCAAGGACTATGGCCCTTGCGCTCTTACTTTTATCAAAGACTAAAACTAAATATTGTGCCGAACGGCATAGGAAAGAAAACGAACATCGGGAAGATGTGGCGTATCGGACTTATGCCGCCGCGCTGTATCTTCCCATATACCATATTTATATTATAGGAGGATGACGAGCGTGGTAATGGACAAAAAGTATGTGGCACTTTTACTGCTTGAAGCAATATGCAAGGACAATGATTTGCCAGGCGAAACACTCACCAGAGTGTTGGACGCAAAAGAAAGATATATCAATAGAGGTTAATATTATGGAAAGATTATTTACAGAGTCGAGTTATAACAGAGTTGTATTGCCTACCAATGTATCGGTAGAGGATAGGAACAGGGAAAGGCTTGTTGTTTACTATGGACGAGTTTCGTCAGAACACGAGGCGCAGTTGAGTGCACTTGAAAATCAAATGCAATGGTATGACGACCAGACAAAGTATCATCCTAATTGGAAGGTTGTACATAAGTATATTGACGAGGGAATTACAGGTACACAGGCGAAAAAGAGACCTGCATTTATGCAGATGCTTGCTGATGCCCGAGAGCATAAATTTGACTTGATTGTTACGAGGGAAGTATGCCGTTTTGCGAGAAATACGGTAGATACGCTTGTTGTTACCCGTGAACTAAAAAATATAGGCATTGAGGTTTATTTTGTAAACGATAATATCTGGACTATGGACGGCGACGGGGAATTAAGGCTTTCTCTTATGGCGACATTGGCACAGGAGGAAAGCAGAAAAACATCCGAGCGTGTTCGAGCAGGGCAAAAGATAAGCCGAGATAAGGGAGTATTATATGGCAATGGAAATATTCTCGGCTATGATCGTGTCGGCGATACTTATGTCATAAATCCCGAACAAGCAGAAACAGTGCAAATGATTTATGATTTATACCTTAAAGGATATGGGTTCACGAAGATTGCACATGAGCTGACGAAGTTAAAAAGACGGGATGCGTCGGGTACGATTAAGTGGGATTGCACGAAAGTATCAAGGGCATTACATAACGCGACCTATATGGGGTATAAGTGTTATCTTAAATCTTATAGAAATAACTACCTCGACCAAAAATCGATTGTCAATCGTGATGAAAGCACGCATTTGTATGTGAAGGGTGATTTTGAACCTATTATACCCGAAGAAACTTGGTATCGTTGCAAAGCAATACGCGAAAACAGGCGCATTGAACGAGGAGTAAAGGCGGGCAAAAGAATAATTACGGGCGTAAGACCGTGCAATGATGTCTGGGTGAAGAAGACGGTATGCAAATGCGGCTGTCATTTCAGGAAAGACAAATGGCATAGAAATAAAAACGGCGTAACTTATGGGTATAAGTGCTATAATGTTCTGAACAACGGCAGTCGTTCCTCGCGCATAAACGATGGAATAGAGGAATTGGACGGATTCTGCGATATGGGTACTGTTGCGGGTTGGAAGTTCGATTTAATGGCGTATGAAATATTCCGTAAACTTGCATTAGATTTTGATAGTCTATTAGATGAGGTGTATTCAAACTATGTGAAGAATGATACGTCGGAAGCAAAGGATACAAAAGCGGAAATAAAGCGTCTTACAGGAGTAATTCAAAAAGAGAAAATGAAGCTCGATAATCTGACTACAATGCGAATGGAGGGCGAGATCACTAAAGAAGAATATCTTGATTATAAGGTAAAAGTAATGGCAAATATAGAAGCTACTCAAAAGAGGATAGATAAACTTCAACAAGAAGACTTAACTACTCAGGGAAATAGTAAACATCAGCTTTCAAAAGAGGAGTTTGGAGGAATGCTGCGAGCTGAACTTGATTTTACGCAGCCGATTGTAAAAAGAGGTATAATCGACGCTTTTGTCCGAAAGGTAGTTGCCCGTAGTGCATTGGAATTTGATTGGTATCTTAACTTGGTTCCTCATGCGGCTGATAGCGGATTTAATGAAGTCACTTCTTTTACAATAGAATACGAAAGCGCTCACTCATACAGGGAAATGCGCGGCGAGATATTGCGGAAATATCAATATAAAAATATTGTTGTGCATATCTATGCCTGATAAAAAGGTCAAGCCGTTTCCGGCTTGACCTTTTTGTATGCGTTATTATGCGACTTGATTTAATCAGGGAGATATGGTATAATGTTAATATTCAAAAGCAATATATGGTTATAAAGCGATGTTAAAGACTTCGATAAGATTTTTTGAGGATATACCAGTGCGCGCTGTTTGGGAGGAGCAAACTTCCAAATGGTGGTTTTGCGCCGCCGACATCGCCGAGGCATTGACGAAAAGTAAGCGTCCGCGAACATATTGGAACGCTATCAAGCGCCGTAATCCGCAGTTGTCTACAATTTGTAGACAACTGAAATTAACTGCAAAAGACGGCAAGAGGTATCTGACCGACGTTGTGGATGAAGAGGGGGTAAATACTGTAATTGCCGTAATACCCAGCAAAAAGTCGCTTGTGTTCGATAAATGGCTCAAAGGTATGGGGACTTCAATAGACGAAAAGAGCAAGCAAAAGGCTTATGAACTGTTTGAAAGCGGTCTTATAAATGACATTGAAGTGGGTACAGTAAAGGGCTTGCAGCAGATTCATTCCTATATCTTCGGCGGACTCTATGACTTTGCCGGTAAAATTCGCAGTATGAACATTGCAAAGGGCGGGTTTGCTTTTGCTCCCGCAATGTACTTACGCGAAAACCTCGCGCTCATTGAAAAAATGCCCGAAGACAGCATAGAGGACATCGTGAAAAAGTATGTGGAGATGAATGTTGCCCACCCGTTTATGGAAGGTAACGGCAGAGCAACGCGCATCTGGCTTGACCTTATCCTTAAAAAGAATCTGCATACCTGTACCGATTGGAGTAAGATAGATAAGCGCGAATATCTCGACGCGATGAGGCAAAGTCCCGTCGACCCGTCGCATATTTTCCAGCTTATCAAAGACGCCCAGACGCCGCAAATTGACGACAGGGAGATTTTTATGAAGGGCATTGACTACTCATATTACTATGAGCAGGCCGATGAATAGTCGTTAAAAAAGGGTAATGTTTCAAATGTGGTATTTTTCTTAAAAAATGTGGTATTTTGCTCAATTTGGCGACGGCACTCGGAACGGGTATATCAGCGCAGGCGAATATTAAACACCCGAGGGGCTAATGGCTTTTCGCCTGAAAAACCACTTTTACAATAACGATTGACGTCTCAATCGCAAGGGAATATTACAAACGCCTCGGAGTAAAATTCTTCAGGACACGTTTTACCCCCATAACAATGGTGGTTTATATAACTTAATAACACAAAGAGACTGTTTCCGCTTCGGTTACAGTCTCTTTTTTTCGACAAAGTGCTTTCAAAAAAGTATCAAAATTATATAATAGACTTATTGACACTAACGCAATTTTTTGTTAAAATAGTGCAAAAGGAGACATGCATGAAGGATTTTTCTAAATATAAAATAGATGAAGATGTCTTTTATTCTGGTGCCGAGCGAAAGGGGCAGATAACCATAAACGGAAACAGATATATAATTAAGTATCAGAAGAGCTCTGAAATCGGGTTGATCTACAACCATGTCTCAGAATATCTGGGAAGTCATGTATTTGAACTTTTTGGCATTCCCGTTCAGGATACAGAACTCGGCGTCTACAAGGGCGAAAATATTGTTTTGCTAAGGAATTTCTGTGAAGTTGGTGAAGTGCTTGTGCATTTCAACGATGTGGGTGAAAGTTCTTTGGAAGAAGATAAGGAGTTGTTTCAATACTCCTATGGCGATATACAGAAGATGCTTGAAGAAAACAGAAAGCTTACTAATGTTCAGGAAACGGTGCAAAGGTTCTGGGATATTTTTATAGTCGATGCCTTGAACGGCAACTTCGACAGGCACGGCGGCAACTGGGGTTTTATAAAAAAAGATAATAAGTATTCAATGGCTCCCGTTTACGATAACGGTTCAAGTATGTATCCTAGACTCAATACAGATGAGAGAATATCGGAAGTGTTAAATTGTCAGGAGGAGTTGGATAAGAGGATTTATCAATTCCCGACTTCACATATAAAGCTTGACGGCAGAAAGAGTTCATATTACGAAGTAATAAGCAGTTTACAGTTCGAAGAGTGCAATAACGCATTGAAAAGAATTGTGCCTAAAATTGATTTTGACAAAATAGATAAGTTGATTGACTCAATAGAAGATATTAGCGATATAAGAAGAAAATTTTATAAGACAATGTATCGCCGTCGATATGAAAAGATATTAAAGGCGGCATTCGAAAAATTAAAAGACAGGTGATGTATGTACTACAATGAATATAATCGTCCGCTCAGCGGTCGTCCATATTTCAGAAATGTCGGTCTAATAAAGGTCTATGACAGGGATAATAACAGGTATTCCGTCGGTGAAGTGGCTTTTGAAAGATTTGATGATCAGAATTACCAGTATATCATTAAGCCTTATTGGGAATGTATAGACAGTCTTCCTAAGGGATTGTTTCAGGGAATTCCTGGCATCAATATGGATTTGAGAAGACAGGTATATTTCAGGGTAAACATGACCCCGTCATTTATAAGTATGCGCACGCCGAGTGAGGCTAGAGAGGACGTAATGCATTTGATGGAGTCTGTCGGGTTGGATTATTACGACAGATTTGAGTGGCTTTTAAGAAGCGAAATGAAGTGCGGGGACGACAATCTCTTGGTTGTGAAAAAGCCTGCACAACCGCAGAAAATCAGAGGGTTTGAAAACATCAATGATTACAGGCTTACTCCGGACGATATTCTGTCGATCGATAGTTTGAGCGACTTTGAAAGTACTAATGCAAGTATGGTCAGAAATATGTATCAACTATTGCAGACGGGGGTAAATATTTATATTGAAAGCGAAGGCAGATATCTTCAACAGCAGGAAAGAAAAGCGATGTTGTATCTGCTCAGGAATATGCTCGTGAGCATGAGCAGGAACAACAAAACTAACCGAGAGCGAGGTCGCGAAAAGGCAAAAGCATCGGGACGATATGTCGGCAGAAGACCGATAGAAGTAGACTATCGCTTGTTAAAACAGATTGCTTATGAATTTGAGAACAATATTATTTCAGAGCAAGAGGCAATGAGCAGGCTTTCCATAAACTCGCGCTCAACCTTTTACAGAAAACTAAGGCAACTAAAAAGCGAGTGACGGCAAAAGAAGTTATAGTATAACACACAAACTTTGCCGACATGTATTTGGTTTTAGCGTATTAGAGGCGAAAGACTAAAAGGTTTTTAACTCAATGATGAATGAAAGAGAAATTTTAATACTGCAAATTAAACAATGGACAGGCGAGTGGGAAGATATTACCAGGCAGGTTCAATGGTTTGATGCCCTAAAAAATGCTTGCAGAATAAAGTATGTCGGAAATGCAACCTTCTATTGGAAAAGTTATAAGGATTTAATAATCTATGATAAACCCGTCATTGTGGATACTATTGGGAAAATTGTATATTGCGATAAAGTGCCTGTGAAAGGTGTATACCAGATTATTGTTTTTAATGAGTTTGCTAAATTGTTTTTTACTTCTGGTAATACTAAATTGGTTAGCAGAAGCATTATTAAGTTGGTTTCCGATATTTCCCAGAAAAGCGGTATTAAGGACTTTATAGACTATTTGAAGGAGATTTCGGTGTTGATGCCTACCGAAGATGGGGGCAATTTTCTCTTTAATCAACTGGACAAGCTGAGTGTTTTAGAGGACTGTGTTTTAGGTAAATTTTTGTCGGGCAAATTAAAGAAGGATAAGACTGAAAAAGAAATAATTTACCCTTTCGATACAAATTTATCGCAAAGGGTTGCAGTAAAAGCCGCTCTGGAAGAAGACCTGTCTATAATTAAAGGCCCTCCCGGAACAGGTAAAACTCAAACAATACTCAACATTGTTGCAAATTATATTGCTAGGGGTGGCTCGGTCGCAGTCGTTTCTGGCAACAATGAAGCAACAAGAAATGTAAAAGATAAATTTGAGGAGGCGGGGTTTGGCTATCTTAATGCGTTTTTAGGCAACGCAAAAAATGTAGAAACTTTTTTTGAAGGGGAACAGACCGCTGTAAAAATAGATGAAAAATCAGTTATCGGAAATAGTGCAAGATATTTGCGACAAACAAGAGATGGAGTAGAAACATATTTACAGCTTAGTTTAGATGTTGCAAAAATAGCGCAATTAATTAGCGAGTATGAGGTTGAAAAAGAAATTAACGATGCTGAATATCAAATCAAAGAAAGAATCGTTCCTAAAACATTAAAGAACAAAAAATATACCAGCGCAAAGTTGTTGGAACTGGCTTCTGTATTGGAAACTTTGCCAGACGATAAAGTTACAGGATTTTTTAACAGAGCAAGAATTTTGTTCAGGTTTGGTATTATCAGGTTAAAGAGTATTGCTCAAAATAAAGAAGATGCTATCGAATATTTGAAAAACAAATATTATGATGTTAAAATTTCAGAGCTTAATCAGGCGCAGGCAGAAAAGAAAAATTATATTGATTCGAATAGCCTGACACAACTACTTAGTAACCAAAAGAAATTGTCGTATGACATTTTTAAATATGCTTTACAGGAAAGATATAAGGGTTTGATCGATTGTAATTTTACTGCAAGAAATTATAGGTCGAAGTTTGGAGCTTTTACAAAGAGGTATCCCGTCGTTTACAGCACTACTCATGCAATAAGAAGTTGTTCAGGCGAAAATTACTTATACGATTGCGTTATTATTGATGAGTCCAGCCAGGTGGATTTGATAAGTGCCGTAATAGCTTTTTCTATGGCGAAAAAAGTTGTATTAGTCGGCGATGAAAAGCAGCTACCGCACGTTGTAAAATCTCAA
>ENA-UONX01000816-UONX01000816.1-human-gut-metagenome-genome-assembly--contig:-P74old-NODE-816-length-38189-cov-18.710626_pt1 | contig 38189 bp, 34 predicted proteins | sample MGYA00242466_ERZ724013 | MGnify/ENA metagenome assembly ERZ724013 | reverse complement strand
GAGATTTCGCACGCGCGGCCTGCTGGTCGGCGTTGGTGGACGCGGTGTCGGCTTTGCCAGCGGCAGAATTAGCACTCGACGCAGCGTTAGTGGCCGTTTCGGCAGCAACAGCAGCATTTCTCGCAGCTTCATTGGCGGAATCGGCTGCCGTGTCGGCTTTCTCCGCGGCCGAGTTTGCATTTTTGGCCCCATCGTTAGCCGCTGTTGCTGCTATATCCGCCTTTGCGACTGCCTCGACTACTATGGCAGCGGCTTCATCTGCCGAAGCTGCTGCTTCTTTCGCTATGCCGGCAGCCGCAATAGCTTCCCCTGCGGCAGTCGAGGCTTCATTCGCTGCCTGATCAGCCTTTTCAGAGGCGATTACGCAATCCTCGATCACTTTGGCAGCATCCTCTTCGCGCTGGGTTTCGGCTGCCTGACGGGCCGATTCATTCTGCATGCGCGCTTGTTCATCCAAAACACGTTGCCTTTCGGCGGAGACGCGCAGCTGCTCGGCCGATTCCCGGCCTATTTCAGCCTCCACCCGTTTCGACTCGGCTACCTGGCGGGCTGATTCATTCCGTATGCGCGTCTGTTCATCCAAAACACGTTGTCCTTCGGCAGAGACGCGCAGCTGCTCGGCCGATTCCCGGCCTATTTCAGCCTCCACCCGCTTCGACTCGGCCTCTTTAATCTTCGCTTCAGTACCGAGAATCCATCCGGAAGATTCAAAATGCAGACACACGGATTTCGGTAACGAATCGCCTCCGTCAAGTTTTAATACCAGGTTTTCGGGCTTTTGCATGTTGTTTGTCATAAATTGTCAATTATTCCGATTCTGGATTCCACAATTTCGAAAGCAAAGGCTTTATCGCTGACAATGACCTTATCCCCCTTCGTAATTTTGCATTCGACAAAATATTTTCCGATCATACAACGTGTCATATCACCATCAATTTGAAATACCACCGTTCCATCGTCCTGTAATTCCAACGGATAAACCCCTTCACGCGGTGATGTAGAAAAGCGTAATTCCTTATATTTTCCGCTGATAAGAAAGGATATTGTATATTCTTCAATGTCCATGACAGGGCCTGCGCTTCCCGTCAAACCGGCTATTCCCGTCAGACATTCGCCCTGTTTGACAGATTTTGTCGGTTCACAATGAGATATATCAGTATTGGAATGCTGCATAATTGCCTGACTTCAAAATAGTTCAAAAAAAAAGAAAGATCAATTAGATGTTATTGGCTGCAAAAAAAAAAGAGTACGTTCTATAACGAGCTACATGAAGCGATAATATACTGAAAGACACAACCGAGGGTATTCACAGCACTCTTTTTATGGGTTATGATATTACAGCAACACGGATAACAGGTTCGGGCGATGCCCTTTTAACCACAATCAGTTCGATGTGCGCTATGTTGGAAATCCGCGTCCATCCTTCACCGCCGAATCCCGTTTTCCTGAACAGTGCCACGCCGATACGGTGTTTTATGTTCCGGGTCGCGGCAAACCGTTTTTTAGTCGGAGAGATCGTCAGCGGTAATACCTGATTCAATTTCCGACCATCGCGGAACCACGGAACGATCCGTCCGGTCACCGGCCACCATGTGTCGGTTTCGGCAATCGTGCTGTGGACGTCTCGTCCGGTGGGTTCTGCCTGAACATAGGGAAGCATCGGGATTCGCCACCTGCGGCCCTCGCCTGCATGCTTCCGCTCCTGCATCAATACGAGGCGGTACGTCCCCGAATCGGCCAGCAGCGGCAGATCCTCATCCGCAACCCCTTCTATCACCGTGTAAAAATCATAAGGTCCGACTGTTGCTCCTTTCACCGGAGAAACGTTGCTCTTCTTGGTATGAATACAGAACTGTTCTGACTTTACCTGCGGCAGACTCCCCGTCGTCAACAGTTCGAGGTTCGACGTTTCGAGGTTGACTGATTCTGTCGCCAGGTTGCTATCGTCGCTTCCGCCTTCGTCGCAGGTAGTCCGCACCAGACAGAAAGCATCACAGCAATCCACCGCCGTCTGCCCCTCTTTGCCGAAATTCTCCCACAGCGTGAAGCTGTATTTTCCAACCCTCGACTGGCCTATGCCCGGAACGACAAATTCCAACACGTTCCCGCTGCGCGTAAATTCGACCTCCTCGGTCGTATGGAACGGCGTATGGCATTGCAGCTTCAGGTCACGTCCTTCGAATGAAAGCGCCTCCTTGTTGGTCAACACCGACCAGCGGACCCGGATGTCCTTACCTATGCGAATGTTTTTCATAATGCCCCATCAGAAATAACGCAACCGGCGTGTGGTGCAACTCGGCGTAAACAACGACCGCAACTCCTCCCCTGCGGTCTCGGCCTGCTCGGCCTGCTTCTGCCACAAATCCGGGTTGCGCAACCGATACCACCATGCCAGCATCGTAGCTTTCATGTAATCCTTCATCCTCCGTTCCATGATCTGCCGCGGCAGTTCGCGGGCTATCGTCACGTCGGCTGCAAACCGGTCCTCGGTCAGCGTGCATGCACGCACCGACAGCGGAAACCGGGCGCATAACTCCGCCGCCACCGACTGAAACTCCACGACAAAGGGATCTTTCTCGTCCGTTGAAAGCATATAATCGTCGTAGTATTTGTCGGCAGCTGCCGCATCATTTACTCGCATCGCCCGAAAATCGAGCGCCACCTGATTGATGCACTCGTCCAATATATCCTGCACCTGCAGCGTCACATGGTATGTTTTCATAACAGTTGCAGTATTTCAGCTACTTTGCCGGCGCATATCTGCATGGCCGCGATGTCGTTCATCACAGCCATCACCAACTCCGCCGTTTTCCAGGCTGTAATGTCGGCCAGTCGCTCGGGATAGGCGTCGTCCACCTCCGTGAACCCGAAATAACGAGCCTCTTCGACCGTAGCCCCGGCACCTTTCGACGAACTGAAATACTCCAGCCGACGATCGTCCTCGCATAATGCCACAACAGGCTTGCAGTCTCCGCCGCGGAGCACGGGATTGAACTGCTGGGCATACCGTTCGTCCGTGTCTCGAATAGGAATAATCACGGGCCGGCACCACCCTTTCATCCGGAATCGAAGCAGCCGGATGAAATCTTCCGGCAACAGCAGCGATCCCGTTCCGTCCTCCCGGGCTTCCAGCGACTGCACCGATAAATCCGTTCCGGGTCCGAGCGCTTTCAGCGGCACGGCGTGAACCACCCACCGGGCGGCTTCGTCGAGCACCCTGTCGACCGGAAAAAAGGAGGCGTTGCCAGCCTCCGACGTGGTATAAACCTCGTCAATGCACACCAACGCCTTCTCTTTTATGTCGTCCCGTAAAGCCATCTTCGGATTATTCCCAGTTGTCGAATACTATATTATAAACATTCCGTGCCTCCTCCTTCATCGCTGCGATGTCGGAGGTCTGCGAGAACGTCGCGCCATGCTTCTCCAGCAGGTAGGCAATCGCCTTGTTCTTGCTGGTGACACTCTTTTCGTGCGTCAGGTTGTCTTCGGTTCCGGTCTCGCTGTCGGGGGCTTCTTCCTTGTCCGTTTTCGTCCCGGTGGCGACATCCGTGTTCCCTATGCCCCTTGCTTCAATCCCCTCTTTGTCGGGAATCGTTTTTCCCTCCTCCTCGATGAAAAAGAGCGAGCCGAAATCCCTGTGTTTTTTCAGCGCTTCGACCACCTCCGGATCGGCCGTTCCGAACTGGCTGTTTTCCGTGCGACCGAACATGACGATCGGCGAGAAATCCACTTTCACAATACCTCGTCCGGTCTTGACGAAAGTGGTATAGTTGCGGTTGAACCTCAACCGAAAAATCGTAGTACTTGCCATATATGAATCGAATTTAATGCGGGCGGAAGATCGCTCCCCCGCCCGCGGTTCGTGTTTAGAGGAACATCAGCGTATGCGTGTCGGGGTTCGTCACCTCCATCGTGAAGGCTTCGAGCACACGGGTGTCCTTCGAACGGCGCTCGCCCGCAGTGTCGAGGTCGAGGTCTTTGGTCTGGAGCGCCAACTGCTCGACCTTGCGCACGTTGGCCACATCGAGGATCAGTCCGGCGCTTCCGTACCCAGCCAGAGCCAACCCGGTGTGCATCTTGCAGAGCAGGCGTCCCGAGTTGGTCTCCACCTCGTTCCAGGTAATACCGAACTTCATGACGGTCTTTCCTGCTTCGAGCTGTTTCTGGAAGGTCGCCGATTCACTCAACCCGATGCCGAACTCCGAACCGTAGAACATCACGCGGGTGTCCGAGCCGTTGTTGGCGTCGAAGGTCTTGGCTACGGCGTGAATCAGGAACTTCTCGACACTCTGCTCGGCGTCGCGCACCAGCGTGTTTCCGACCTTGCGGATGATACCGTCCATCATGTACTTGGGTTTCTGCGAGATCGGGTCTACCAGCTCGCGCTTCACGCCGAACAGGGCGTTCATCTCGTTCTGATAGCGGAAGTCGAAGAGCGCCATCTCCTTCATGTCGGCCATGCCCCACTCGGTCTCCTTCTCCTGCACCTCCTGGGCAAAGAGCTGCGAGATTGTACACATGTTAGTCTGCACGTAGTTCTCGTCGTAGGTAGGCATCACAGTCGGATCGCTCGAACGGGCCGCCTCCTGGTCCATCGCGCTGCCCATACGGTAGAACGTCGTGTCGGCTTCGAACGCCGGGACTTTCGAAGCATTGACCGGATAGACCTTGATCGTCTTGGCGGAACGGTCGATCTCCACGATGTGCAGTACAAGCGGCAGGGGCGACACCCCGCTGGAGACTTTTTTCGCCACAGCGTCCGATCCGGTCGCAGTGTAGTTCGGGACGAGCAGGTTGCCGTTGAGCGACAGCGCATGCACCGATACCATTTTGATCGTCGCCACATCCGGTGCCGTCGCTTCCGTACTCAGTTCCTTGACCTTTGCCTGGACGCCGCGTGCAACGACTGACGGATATTTGTAAATGTCCGATTTGGTGGTTCCGGTGCCGATCTCGCGCAAAATGGTGTCCATCGGGAATCGTGACGGGAAAATCTTCGCCAGTTTCTGACTAAACGTCGGTTTGTTCACCTCCTGACGCACGAATCCGTCCGTTTGGGATTCGTCCTTCACGGTTCCAACGACGCCTTGCACGGTCTGTTCCTCCGGAGCTCCGGCGAATACAGCCATCACGCAGCCACCGCCGCCCGACAGCAGTTCGAAAATGTAGTCCTGCGCCACCACGGCCATCGCCAGCAGCACAACGAAGCAGATGGTTCCTGCTACGAAAAGAATTTTTTTGGTTTTCATGTTCTGATCTGTTTGAAAGTTTGATTTTCTGTTGTATTTTTTCTTGTGATTACTTCAGCATGTTGTACCGCCGTTCGTTCCGTTTCAGTATCTCGTCGATCATGTCGCTTGGCTCCGCCGGTGCGGGCGGTGCGATCTGCCCCGTCGAGCTTCCGGGACCTGGCAACCCGTCCGTCGCCTCCTGTCTGCGCTGCCGTTCGGCGTCGATATTGGCATTCATTCCTTCGACCTTTCCGACCTCACGGGCATCGGCCACGTCTTTCGAATAGTTCATGGCGTTGCGGAACATGTTGAGCACATCCACGGTCAGCCGCCCGTCCAGATACGCCTCCATGATGTCGTCCACGTACTTGCCGAGCGCTGCGGCCTCCTCCTCCGACATTTCGTTGTCGGCAAGATACTTTTCCACAATCTCACGGCTTGCTTCCAGATTCCGGTCGAGTTGCTGCTGATACTCCTCGCGGGCCTTGCGGCGCGACGCACGTTCTTCCCGGGACTTGCGCAGTTGCTCGAAACCCGGATCGTCCTCCCCAACTTCCAACTCGTCCTCGTCGATATTGCGCCGGATCGCCACTCCGAGAGGCATCCCTGGATTCTTCGCCAAGTCATCGGCAATCGCCATGATCTCGGGATATTTTTCCGCGATGCTGCGGATTTTCTCGTCAGCCGTCCGGTAATCCGCCAGCGACTTGTCGGCCTCCTCCAACCAGTCGGCCACACCGTTTTCCAGTTCCGCATCGTCCTCCCAGGGTCGATCGGGGAATTTTGCGAGCATAAAAGCCCGAACCCGTCCCGCCGGACGTTCCGTTGCCGGAACCGGCGTTGCTTCGTCAGCCTCCTTTGCTGCTGTTGCTGCGGCTTCCAAAATATCTGTTTCTGGAACCTGCTGCTCTTTGTCGTCTTTCTTTGCCATCTTTTTGTCTGTTTTTAAGTCGAAAAAACGAGTTCAATAACTTTTCGCTGTAAATGTAATTATTTACTATATTTTTGATAAGTAAATTAAATCACTTACTTTTGCTATGAAAGCACAAAAAAATTCCACGGACAATGGATATAAGGCAGGAACCGCAGACACGTCAGGAGTTCATTCGCAACAAGCACCGGGAGATTTACCGGAAATACCTCGAACTGCTGAAAAAGGAAAAGAGCGAGAATTCCCTTCGTGCAGAGCATATCGGCAAGCTCTACTATGCCCGGATCATCGCACGGGACATGATTCCGCCGATGGCTCCGAAATACATTCAGAAAATAATAAACAGCTGTTTGCGGGAAAGTGATAACCGAGGTTAGAACCCCCGAGGGCATCCGGCAGGTGCTCCGGGAGAACGACGACCATAACCGCCGCCTTTTCGAAAAATACGACCCGCTTACGGGGGCCGGCTCCCCCATCCCGCGCGAGAAACTGCGGATCGACACCGAGCGTTTCATCCTCGTTCCCGACTACCTCTACCGGACGCCCGTTTTCCAACAGATCGCCGAGGCCGGGTCGCTTGCGGCCTTCGCCGCACGGAACGGTCTGTCGTTCGACAAGTGCTGCGATTTCCTCAACGGCGAGCGCATCCATTACGATTTCGAATACTGGGCGGCGACGTGCGCCCGGATCAAAGACAAGAAATCGGGGAAAATCATCCCCTTCGTTCTGCGGCGGCCGCAGTTAAAATTACTCAACGAGTTGATTGCGGCCCTTTTCGCCGGGGAGCCGATCCGCGTGATCGTCCTCAAAGCCCGCCAGTGGGGCGGTTCCACCCTCGTCCAGCTTTTCTATGCGTGGATTCAGCTATTCCACCGCATCAACTGGAACAGCTGCATCGTCGCCCATCAGAAAGACCAGGCACGCAACGTGCGGGCCATGTATTCGCGCATGGCGCAATACCACCCGAAAGAGGTGTTCCCGGTCCGTTTCCAGAATTTCGAGGGTTCGCAGTCCAACCGGCAGCTGGAGGAACGCGGGGCCGTCGTCTCGATCGGCTCGGTGCAGAATCCCGAGGCGCTGCGCTCCGACGACCTGAAACTGGCCCATTGCACCGAGGTCGGACTGTGGGAGGACACCCCCAAGCGCAAGGCCGCCGACGTAATCCAGAGCGTCGTCGGTTCCATCCCCGACGATCCCTACACCAGCGTCGTGCTGGAAAGCACGGCAAAGGGCGTCGGCAACTATTTTCACGATACCTGGATTAAAGCGGAGAAAGGTGAAAACGGCTTTAAACCCGTCTTTGTCGCCTGGTTCGAGATCGGCCTCTACTACCGCCGTTTCCGTACCGAGCAGGAAAAGTCCGACTTTGTGCGCAGCATGACCGAAGAGGAAATTTATTATTTCAACCTCGGGGCGACGCTCGAAGGTCTGAACTGGTATCGTCAGAAACGCCGCACCATGCCTTCCGACTGGCGTATGCGATGCGAATATCCCTCCACCCCTACCGAGGCATTCGCCACTACGGGCCGCAATGTCCATAACCCAAACGACATCCAGCGAATGACGGCCCAATGCTGCGACCCGATCCACCGGGGCGAACTGATCGCCGACGCCGCCTACGGCCCGCAGTCCATCGACGATTCCCTGACCTTCGTTCCGAACCCGCAGGGCACGCTGTGGCTGTGGGCGCTTCCCGACAAGAGCCGCCATGTCGCCAACCGTTACGTCGTCTCGATGGACATCGGCGGCAAAAGCGACGATGCCGACTGGACCGTGATCCGCGTAATCGACCGCTACATGAAACTCTTCGGCGGCGACGAAGAGTGCATCGGCACGTGGCGTTTCCACATGGACCAGGACCTCGCCATCTGGAAAGCCGTGCAGCTGGCCGAGTTCTACAACCACGCGCTGTTCGTCCCGGAGTTCAACTCCATCAAGAAGCATAAACCCGAGGACAGCGATTTTTTCTACACAATCCTCGACGAGATCGTGGACGTTTACGACAACATCTATTCGCGCGACGACCCCACGAAAGTCCGCGAAGGTGTGCCGCCCCGGTACGGCTTCCACACCAACAAGGCGACGAAAGATGACCTCGTTACACAAATGCAGCGGCGTTTCCGCGACCAGCTTTACGCCGAAAACGACCTCCGAGCACTCGACGAGGCCATGACCTACGAACAGAAGGCCGACGGTTCCTACGGCGCCGTGGACAAGTTCCACGACGATATTTACATGGCAACTGCCATCGGCCTGAAAGTCTCGTCGGTCATGGACCCGCCCGTTGAAATTCCCCTCAACGAAAAACCCCGGTCTAAAAGGACCGAGGTTCGCACACATGCAAATTTCTGACCTATGCCGCGGGCTTGTTCGGCATCCCGGGCACTTGCCCGGAAGATTGCGCCCCGAACATCCGCGCCAGCAATGCCGTAGCCTGCGGATTCGCCCTCTGTGAGGCTTCTGACTGCACTTGCGCCATCGCCTCCGGATCGAGCTGCTGCCCCTGCTCCTGCTGCTGACGGAGCGACTTGATCTGCGCCGCGAGTTTCTTGCCGAAGGGCAGCGTAGTGTTTTCGAGAAACAGGTCGAACGGCATCCCCAGCTTCACGAACTCCATCAGGTAATCGTCGATCCGCTGACGGAACACCGGTGCATCCGCGGCCTGCGCGATCACCAGCGCGTAGTTGTCGGCAATAGCCTGCGCCTTCTCGGGAATGTATTCCGCTGCCGCGTCGCTGTATGTCTGCCCGGACACGGACAGGTGACGCCGCTTGTCGTAGTACTGGATCAGCACTTTCAGCAGCTTATCGTCGCGCTTGCGACCAAATTCGTTGAAGCGATCGAACAGAAGCACGAAATTCAACAGGGCGTTCTGCGCCTGCTGGGCATACAGCGATGAAGGTGTCCCCGCTTTTGCGACCTGCCCCTGCAAAGCCCCTGTCAGTCCGGCGATCTCCTTTGCCTGTTGCATGTCGAAGTTCAGTATCTCCCAGACGCCGATATTCGTCGAGTTCCGCGACAGATATTCCGGCAGCGGCACGCCAGCCTTCGCTTTGTATCTCACCACGCCGTTGATTCGCTCGATCTGCTCGGCATAATCTTCCAGGGTCAGGTCTGCGGGTATCTGCTCCTCGGCGATGAACAGCGTGTTTTTCGCGCTTCCGGCGATGATCGCGTCGAGCATGGTTCGCTGCCGGTTGATATTGCGCTGAATGTCGATCAGGTCCGACAGCAGCGGTTTCGCCAACCCGTCCACAATCGGCATGGCCGCAAATACATACGGATGCTGCTGGTGCTTGTAAGGGGTCTCCATTTCGAGCAGACATACCCCCTGCGGGGTCAGGTATTTAACATACCAATACTCCTCGTACCGGCGTTCGTACTCGATCCGCGCATCCTCGGCATCCGCTTCCGTCAGCCCCGCGGCCAGCGCCTGCTCGCGGCGTCGGTCGTTCTCGGCCTCCGCGGCCCGCTCCACGGCATCGAATCCCTCCAAATACTCTTTCGGCAGGTCCGCCGTAGCACGGTCATGCACCCACAGCACCCACCGGCCCAGTTTCTGCCACACCTCGATCACGCGGCATTTGTTCAGCGCCGAAGTGTTCTGCCAGAAATCCAGCGTCGCAAGGGTGTCTACCGCAGTCTGATTCACCGTTTCGGCGATGCTTCCGCGGCTGAACATCGGAGCATACAGTTCGCGCAGCGCCTGCTCGTCCGACGGTGTTTTGGCAAAATTCGCCAGCAGCTCCCCGGGCGTATAGTCATGCAGTTCGAAAATACGCCGCAAGTCGAACATGCGCGGGTCCTCACAGTCCTGATTCCATCCGATACGGTTCTGATTCACGAAATAGATTTTTCCGTCCGTGTCGTTTCGCTCATCCCACGCTGTATATGTCACCTTTCCCCACGATATGCCCATCGACAACAGGCAGAACAGGTGATTGATGTCGAGCGTCGGATTTTCGTTCAGTTCCAGACACGCCTGCAACGTATTGGTGAGCATTTCGGCCACCACGTCGTCCTCGCTGCGCCGAGCCCTCACAACCGACTGGTATTTGTTCGAAAGCATCTGCCCGAGGATGTTGCGGATGAACTCCTGCATAATATTCAGCGAGATCGGCGTTATCCCCGTCCGGGAGATCAACACCTCTTCGCGGATCATCTTTCCCGCGTTGTCCGGATCGGCCACCAGGTCGCTCCATTGATCGCCGCCCATGTAACGCATGAACCGTTCGTGATCGCGGCGTTTCCCGTCCAACTGCGACCAGTCGTTCAGGCAGGCATACAGCAAGTCCATGTTCTCGCTCCTCTCCGCCTGCGAGCGGCGGATCTGCGACATTACGCCTTTCGGATATTTCGCCGCTCCGTTCTTCCTGCCCGACGCCAACGCCCGCAAACGCCGGATGTCTACACTCTTTTCAGCCATATATTACTGTTATTTGTTGTTTTCCACATCGACCATATATTCTCGTTTCCGATCCATCAATTCCCGCATCCGCTCCGCATAGCGTTCGTTGTACACGATCACCGCATCGAGTTCCTTTTCCTCTTTGTTGATTTTCCACGCCATCCGTGCCCGCTTCTGCCAGCGTTTCTTCTGTTCGGGGGTTAGCCCCTCCCAGTCGTAGTCCGTGCGCATACCCCCCGCGGCCGTCACCCCGGAGTTTTTCAGAGCCGCCGCATACTCCGCATCGAGTTGCTTCAACTCCGGAACCGTTACATTTCCGTAGATGTCGCGTTCGGCCTGTATCCCCAGCGCTTCGGCCTGCCGGTAGGCGGTGTAGTTGCGCGTCCACTTGTCGCGGCGTTTCTTATCTACTCGTTCAGCAATGCGCCGCTCAATGAAGATCATCCGCTCGTGATATTTCTCTTCGGTCTCCCCTTCTTTGGGTTTGCCGGCAAGGAGTTTCGCCTGCGACTGCGGAGCGTTGAGTATCCACATCAGGTCCTCCACATCCACCCCGTCGCGGATCATGCCCGCGATTCCCTGATACATGTTAACGAACGATTCGAGATCTATTCCAAGTCCGTTCGCCGAGAGCGTTTGCAGGGCCAGATAAGCCGCCGTCTCGTTCCACGCATCGGGATTCTCCTTTTTGACGATGCGCCACAGCCGGTTCGTGAATGAGATCATGTCCGACAGCAGCACCGAGGGATTCGCCCCGTAACCGCTGGCGAAACCTTCGGCCAGCGATCCGACCGTCGTATTGCGCACGGCAGCCACGAAGGCCGATTTCGCCAGTTCACCGGGTATCTCGTCCCGGGTTTCCGGAGCAAAGAGATATTTCCATACGTTGTTGCCCAGCCCCCACAGGATATTCAGCCCGAACATGAATACTACAATGTTGAACAGCGCCCCGAGTTTTGCCTCCACGACCTCTTTCAATGCCAAGTCGGAGGCCTCGTCGTCCGAAAATCCCTGCTCCTTGTAATACTCCGTCCGATTCCTGCGTTCACGCATCGTGTCGCGGAACAGTTCGTCGATTCCTTCCAGTTGCTTGCGCAGGTAGGCGAAGTTCGAGTTTTGGAACGTAGACATGGACACGCTCCAGAAATCCCGGTCGGCCTGCATCTGCCCGATATACATGCCTTCGCTCGATTGCTGGGTCGTGTTGATCGACACCGCAGCGTCAATGCGGGCCATCCGTTCGGCTTCGGCCGCGGATTTTCCGCGCTCCATGTATTCGGTCCGTCGGAAATCATATACGGCCTTCGCCCCGTTCGCACAGGTCAGCGCATCCACGAAAGCATTGGGCAGCATTCCGTACTTATTCATCTTATCGAGCCATTTGTCGAGCAGCGGCGCAGTCATTTGCGCCAGCTTCTCGTTGCCGGCCATGCGGCCCAACCACCGTTCGCGGAACGACGGAATGTTGTCTATACACCAACGGAAATTCTTCGCCCAAGTAGTTGGTGCGAGGTTCTTCGTCAGCTGCGCCCAGAATTTCGGATTCGGGGAATAGGCATAGAACGCCGGATAGGAAAGCACCTGTTTCAGCGCCGTGTTCACGCGGAAAGCGATCTTGCTCGACGCGGCCAGTTTGCCAAGCGCAATCCATGCGCGGTTCACGTCGTTCGCCTGTGGACGGTAACTGTCGGCTGCAAGCTGCGCGGCCACCTTCAACCGCTTGTGCAACCCCGGATTTCGGGTGTCGAGCATCCGCCGGAACTTCGTGCTCGTCAGCAGCGCATTCATGTCGAGTACGACCCGCGTAAAGGCATTCCAATGTTCCATCTGCTGCCCGTGCTCCAGCATCAGGTCGAGAGCATTCGTGTGCAGGTTCAGGATTTGGTTGTTGCGTGTACGCCTGATGATCGACCCGGTAATAGCCGACGGCAGCGTGTCCGGATCGGGTTCCGAACCGTCCACCACCTGTCGCACGTAACTTTTCTGAATTTTCAGCGGCACGTAGTTCTCGATCCGGGCCATCTGTGTCCCGAAGACAGCAAGATGCGTCGCATTATAGGTTTTCCGGCGCTCGGGCAGGAACTCGTTCTGGAGCCAGTCGGCGAACTGCACGTAGCGCGCCGGAAGAATTCCGACCAGCGCATCCACTTCCTCCTCCGTTATTCCCATGCGTTTGAGTTTCACCTGCCCGTCGGTCATTTTGTTCGTCATGTAGATATACAGCGCTTCACCGATCGTCGGGTTGTACTCCTCTGCCGCGGCTACCCTTTCCGGATTCCCGGCATCGGTCCCTTTCTGCTTATCCCGCTCCGGCTTCCGGGGCGCGGCGTTCGTGATCGTGATCGTCGCTTCCGTGGGTACGTTGCTGTCTGCCACGACCTCGGGATAACTTTTACCGAATACGGCCCGTGCCTTTTCGTCGAGCGCCCGTTTGAAATCCTCGTAACCGATATAATAACGGCCGCGGGCCTCCACGTAGCCGTCCGTGCCGCGCATGAAATGATCGTACAGCGCACCCTCGCCCTTCGGGGCGTTCACGCTTATCGTCTTCAGCAGGTAGTCCATCGAATAGGCCGGGGAGAACAGAAATTCGACCGTCCGCCGATACCCCTGCGTCCATACGCCGGGCCGCTTGTCGAGTACCGGAATCTTACTCCCGTCGTCCACATCGCGGAACGCATCGTTTACGATTTTCTTGCGGCGCTCTTCTTCCTGTTTTTTCCATTCGGACAGTATCTCGCGGCCGGCGCCGATCTGTCCCGAAAGCAGCCCCGCCGTTTCTTTGAGAGCCCCTGCCCGATGTCCCTTCGTTTCGACACGCTCGGCCTCCAGCGCATCGATCAGTTCGTTGTTATAGAGTATCTGCTTTTTCAGTAATTCGAACAGTTCCTTATGCCCGACCTTGTTGGCTGCTATCCGCTCCCGGCGCAACTGCGTATTACGCGCCCGTAGCGCTTCGACCTCCCGGTCTATCTCGTCAACCTCCCGGCCATAGCGCACGGCCTCCTGATAGGCTTCGAGGGCGCTGACGGCATCCAGGTCGTAGAGCATGTCGGCATCCTCCTGTTCGCGCAGATCCCCGGCGACTTCCGCCGCGGGCCGGTCAAGGTTGTTGCGGAAAATCTCGAACATCCGCCGTGTTCGGTCGTCCACCTCTTTCGCCACCGAGACCCCGCGCGGCCCTTCGCCTTGCACTTTCAGTTTCAGAAAGTCGTCCACCACCTTCTGCAAACGCTTTATTTCGAGGTCCGTCGCTACCTCAGCAATACGTTGCAGAGGCTTCTCCACCTCCTGCCGGGCCGTAGCCTCCTCGATCTGCCGAATGAGGGCGTCGAACTCGCGCTTGCCCATAATCTCCACCAAGTCGGTGCCGACCTCCTTGCGGACGCGGCGGCTGACGATCTGCGCCACGGAACGGGCTGCGGCCTTGCTTTCACGCACGGCACGCCGCAGGTCGGCGATCAACTGCTGCTGCTTGGTCAGTTTCGGGGCGTCATTCCCCGAATCTCCGAATGAAAAACTCGGACGGTCTAAATCTCCTCCACGTCCACCAATACGTCCTCCGGCGTCTGCGGCAATTCCTGCTGCGCCTGCTCCAATGCGTTCCGGAACCGCATCCCCTGCCGTTCCAGTTCTTCCGCCCGTTTCATCTGCCGTTCCGTCGCCTTCGCGGGCAGGAAATAATCGAGAATCAAGTTGTCTCTCAACTTCTCCCGGGATATTCTGTCTCGTTCTTTCTGTGCCATATTGATCTGCTTTTATGTTTTGCAGGTTCTCAACAATCAAATCTTTCAGTCGGGACGGAACGCCGTGTTCTTCCATGTACATGATTACCGGATAGATCGGACCATTCTCCGTAGCGAAAAACTCTGCCAACAGTCCCTTTCTGTACAACAGATCGACACCGCGGCTAATCATTTCATTCGCGCCCTGAATCATGCTCTCGACGCTGTTCCCGTCCACATGGTACGAAGCATTACGCTCTTCGAGACGCTTATTCATGTAGTCCGCTCCCATCTCCTCGGCTGCATCGTACAACTCATCCGGAGTGAACAATGCCTCCGTGATGTCATGCGCCTGCTCATGGATATAAATCACTCGGGCATGCACCTTGTCTGCAACAGCGTCACCCCGGATGACGATTTCGCCTCGCCATTGCGCACCCTCCGGACAATGTTCGGGAGAGATTCCTTTCAGCTGTTCATCCGTAGCCCCCATTTCCCGCAGTCGGGCGATAAACTCATCGGCATTGCGTACTACGACAGTCTGTGTCGGAAGGTTTATTTCGCGCTGCATATCGTACACCGCATCCTCCACGGCCTGCAGATGGGCATCGCCCGCGCCATCCTTGCCGAATGTATCGGCTACCGGATCCGACTGCATGTATGCCTCGATCTCGGCTTCCACCGCGGCAATCTGTTCGTCAAAGTTAGCAATATTTCCGCGGTCGGCAATCAGCGCATCGCGCTTATTTTCCAACTTTTCGAGCGTCGTCACCCGCCGCTCGGTAAATTCCCGATTGAAACGAATGTCCGGATTCGCCGGGTCGAATGCCCCGATATTCTCCGTCGCCGATTTTATCTGGTCAGGAGAAACCACCGCAATATATTTAACCCATTCGTCATAACCCACAAGACCGTCATAGCCGAGTTCCTTGACTTTTGACAGGAACTCCGGGGTTTCGGTCAGCATCCAGCTGTTGCTTTCGCTCGCGGCCATTTTCAGGGCGACATCCGGAGATACGCTGTCCCCTTTCCCGCCATAGAAGGACAAGGTAGGGATTTTATCTCCGAATTGGTGCAGTACTTCCGACATGGCATTCCTATCCTGAGGATCGAACGGCTTTTTCACATTCGCATACAGGTCATATACATATCCTTCTTCCGTCCATTGTTCGTTCCCCCGTTCATCGTCGGGAATTTCCATAGACCTTCTCGAAGCTATGATTCGTGCTTGGTCATAATCTACCGACGTAAATATCAAGCCTGAGTACTCGCCGCCTCTGAATGTGTGAAAGGGCGCTTCTTGCGAGACATAATCGTCACCATGCCAACCTCTGTTCGGAGTTATTTGATTGCGAGACAAGGGTGTCCCATGATATACCACCATCGGTTCCCCGTTTTCGTCTACGATCTTCGAAGCGTTCTCGGGTTCGTTCTCCCAATCCCCGAACCACTCTTTGAACTGCCGCGTGCGCACGGTCTCCCATTGGTCGGCGGTCAGCTTCGAGGGCTGCCCGTTGGGAGCCTTCAGATACGTGCCGTCCCTCCGGGCCTGCTCCCGTATCCGTGCCTTTTCACCGTTCGTGCTGAACCGCACTCCTTCCAGTTCTTCCGAAAATTTCCGGATAACCTGCGGCCGCTCTTCCGCGGCGCCGTATGTGCGGTACGGAATCCCGGCGGCATCCAGCGCATCCAGAATATCCTTGTCCGTATTCTCCGGGACAACGGCCCCCGCCATTTCGTTCAAGTAAACCGGACGCTCGAATTTCGTCTCGAAGTACATCGCCGGGAATTCCGTCCGGATGGCTTTCACCATCTCCTTCAGGCGGGCCGTATCCTCATCGGATAGCTCCACGCCGTATTCCTTTTTCAGATAGGCCTGCGGATCGCGCTTCCGCGCCGCCTCCGCCAGGCGGTACAGCCCGTAGTCATCATACCCTTCGGCGTCCGGCTGGCACTTCTCGCCCAGGTCGAAGAACACCTGCGACCACCTGTCCCGGAAGGCGTCCACCTCCTCATGATTCGTCGTCAGGCTGCCTTTCCGGGCGCGGATGTCCTTCAACGAACCCAGGCTGTCCAGCAGCCCCGCGGCGAAATTGCTGAAGCTGATGCCCATCCCCGTCGCGCCGTTGCGCCCCGCCGTTTTCATCATCTTCGAGGCGTTCTCCAGGGTATTCGGAAGATAGCGGCGGGTACCGCTCGGGGTGAAGCCGTCGAACAGCACCTCGCGGACTCCGTAGCGCTCCTCGAAACCATCGACCCATTTGTCGAACTCCCCTTGCAGCCCGTTGTCCTCGATCTGTTTTACCGCCGCCTCGTTCGTGGCCGCTGCGTCCGCCTTCCCGCCGCGTCGCACATCGTCCCCCACTGAGCGTGCAAAATCGCTGAGCTCGTTGTAGTCGAAGCCCGTCTCCCGGATTCCTGCCAACGTCTCCGCGGCACGGCGCCGCACCATGGCGCGTTCATGGTTCAGCAGCCCCTCCATACGCGCGACAGTCCCGGCCAGGGCCTGCTCGTAAGCCGCCCTGTCGCCCCCGAACTTCTCGCCGATATAAGCCTCCAGAACAGCCTGACGCTCTTCGGGACCTGCGTTGTAGAGATCGAAGGCCCCCTGCGTCGCATTCTCCACGGCTTTCCGCGTGGCATCTCCGTAGCGGGCAGGGATAATCTGCAGCTCCGGAGCCTCGCCCCGCTCGTGCAGGAACATGTAGGCCAGCTGCCGGGAACCGCGGCCGTCCAGCCAGTCGTTCATGCCCATGCGCGTTTCTGCATACATCGCTTTGGGCAATGCTTGCATGTCCCGGGCAAAGCGTTCGCCGCCATCGTCGCTGAACTGACGCTCCACGTCCGGATAGGTCGGGGTCCACGCATCCGCCGTCCACGTCCCGGCATTGCGTCCCGCACGTTTGTCCACCAGCGAGGAGGGCAGGATCAGCGAAATCTCCCCGTAGCCCTCGTGCGACTGCTTCTCGACGTCGATAACGGCGGCACTCGGGTTGGCCAGACCGCCCTGTTTGATCGCCTTTTTCAACTTTTCGGCCGAAATGTTGTGCACCCCGGCCAGCGTCTTCTCATCCCGGTATTTCGTGAGGTCGATCCCCTCCACGAAATCCTTCAACGGAGCCCCCATCACATCGTCGGCCTTCATCCGGGCCAGCTCTTTGTCCGACCATTTGGCAAAGGCCGATTTGAGTTTTCGCCAGAATTCACGCACCAGACGTTTGAGCACTGCGAACAGATTCTCATGGTCCCGGATTCCGGCCTGTTTGCGCGCAAACCATTCTCCCGTAGCGCGCGACAGCGTCTCCGAAGCCCGCAGATCCTCGCCCAGATCGCGGTAGTTCGGATCAGCGTTCACCTCCTGCCATATCTCTCCCAGCCGCCCCGTATCACCGCGCATGATCTCTTTGGCGCGGTTCCACCACGCGGGATTTTCCCGGGCCACGATCTGCGACCACAGCTCCGTGTATTCGTGCATCGGCGTCGCGGCGTTCATCCGCTCGCTGTCGAGGTATATTTTCCCGCCAGCCGTGAATCCGTACACCTCGCCCTCCGGCGTCCGGAAGTAACGCGTTTTTTTGTCTTGCGGAACTATATTTTCCGGTCCGATCTTTGGATTTTCGAAATTTGTTACTATCTTTACAGCAGTAACAAGTCCTTGATCAGATGCACTTGAGGCCAAAGGAGCCTCCATAGACATCCAATCGAGGACTTTTTCTTTGTCCACCCATTTCAGATTCTCCGCGCCAAAATCCGTCAACGGTGTATTCATGTCCGCCAGCAGACGTTCTGCCGACTTGCCGTGAATACTGGCTATTTTATTGATCTTTATGCCATCCTTGATCGTTTTCAATCTGACAGCAACGGCAATCCGTTCGTTCCCGCGCGGAATAGCTGTAATTATTACAATAGATTTCGCCTTCGATCCCCACTCATAGACCATAATCGGATGCTCCAGCGCTTCGGGCAGATTTTTCAGATCACCGGCAGACAAACCGTGTTTTACCATGTGATTCCTCAACACACTCTGCGTAATATACAGTTCCGAGTCATCGACACCGCTGGCTAACAAAACCGGGCAAGGACGCCCTATCACGAGTTTTTCATCCGAAGGCAGCGTTCCGCCTTCGAACAAATCCAACTGTGTGTTAAAGCGCTCGTTCGCCTCGGCCACCTGCTGCCGCCGTATTTCCATACCGTGCCCCATGATTTGCTCATAGGCCGCCCGAACCGCTTCTGGATCGGTAACGACATTCTCCGCCCCAATCACCTGCCGCAGCTGTTCCACAATCACGTTCCACCGTTCGGGCGTTATACCTTTTGGGCTTGGCATCAACCAGTCTTCCGGATGTCTGTAATGAACATCTTTCAAATAGACCTTTCCATACGCTCGACCATTTTCGTCGATTGTGAATGGACGCTGAATAAACCAATAACATGTCGCTATGGGACGGCTATACTTATCCATCATAGGATTATCCGATCCATTCTCCCGAATAGTACCGCTCCAATGATCGCTTCCTCGAACGACATATTGCCCGCTTTCATCCTCTCCATACCAATATTCAGAACTTATTGCATTGGGATTACCAAATCTCGTAGAAACGTAGTCTGGCTCCCGATCAGGGCGTTCCGTGCCCTTGAATACGGCACGAGTTGAATTATGGAAGTTGTTAAATGTAACCGGAACATTGCCACGCGTACCTATTATTGAGAACGGTACGTCATCAGGCCCCGGTTGTTCTGCTATTACCGGCTTCGTCCGACCGTTGTTCCTCTCCCGGTCATACGCCTCCATTGCCGCCAGATCCTCGGCATCCCGCGGAGCCGCATCGTCCTCCGCATGCCGGGCCGCCATATCGCGCAACTGTGCCATCGCCGAGGCCCGTGACGGCGTGGCGAGCAACACGTCGATCACCTCGTCGCGCAGCGCCGCATCGTCCATGTCTAAAGCATATCCATTACTGCCCTCCCACAGATCATGGACGTAGCTGCTGACATGCTTCGCTCCCGTGGCCTCACCTCCGAGCATTCCGAACCGTGCCCGGCGTTCGCTCTCGTTCCCTGTAAACCCAAGTTCCGTCGCCACGCCGCGCTTCGTCCCGTCGGGGCTGTCGTTCCACACGAACCGCTGCCCACGGGCGATGTCGGCCAACACCTGCGCCCGGACATTGGGCAATCCCTCCGGGAACAGCCGCTCGACCTCCTGCGAAAAGTTCTCTGCCGGTGTCTTTCTGGCAACGGGTTCTTCGGCCGCGCCCAACTGCTCCAGTGCCCCGGCCAGCCGGGCATCTTCCTGCTGCATGGCGGCGAGGCGCAGCTCCACGGCCATCGCCTTGTTCAGATCGCCCATCCCGTCCAGCGACTTGCGCAGTTTGTCCATGCTCTTCGCATTAACCCCTCGGGCCACTTGTAGACGCGCCACGGCCTTGTCATGCCCGACTGCCGCCGACAATTCCACAGCCAGCATATCCGCCGGCATGGCGTTGAAATCCGGCTGTCCATTCTTCTGTCGCGGGATCTCCGGTCCTACGGCCTGTTCCTGCGCTTCCTCCGGAGCTTCCGTTTCATCTGCCACTATCGGAGCCGTGTTCCCGTCCGATCCGACTGCCTCCGGCACAGATTCCTCCCCCACGGGTCCGACAATATCCCCGGCCTCCACTCGCCCGGTCACAATCCGACCTTCGGCATCCTGCACCGCCACGTTGAAACTGCCGTCCTCGTTCACTCCCTCGACGGCACCGATGCGGCCGTCCTTCAACTGCACCAGGCCGCCAGTCTCGACCGCCTCGGCCAACGCTTCCTCGCGGGCCGCCGTGTCGAGCTGTTCGCGGATCGCCTTCAACGCTTCCGCCCGGGCGTCGTTCGTGCTCACCGCCTCAACGATCATGTCGATCTCCCGGACCGACACCTGGCGCATCTCCCCGTCCTCATAGCGCACGACCACGGTAGAGTCCGACTGCGTGGCATCCACCTCCCCCGTCTCCGGATCATAGACCAGATTGGCGCCCTTGATAATGTTCGCCTGCCGCCCGTCCTGCATCGTCGCCGTGTAAACCACACCGTCGTCACGGTTCTGCGCCTGCGTAATCGCCTGCTCCGTCACCTCGACCAACTGCCTCTCGGCCCGCTGCTCGGGCGTCGGCTCCGGCCGCAGTTCCTGCGTAGCTATCTCTTTCAGCCGGGCAGCGTATTCGGCCACCGCGGCCCGCTCTTCGGGCGTCCGAACCTCCTCGCGCCGGGCCAACGCCTGTTCGAATTCGCCCTCCTGGAGACCGTGTTTCCGACCGATCTCTGCGGCCAGCATCCCCGGAACATCCACAGTCCCGGTACCGGCCTGCCCGGATAGCTCCACGACCCGCCGGACCAACTCTTTGTCATACGGCTGTCCTCCGACAGCTTTCCGCACCTCGTTCTTCACGGTTTCAACCGGCACGCCCCGCTCTACGGCATATGCCTGCGACGCCTCGTCGAACGCCTGCACCCGGTCGATCAAGGCTTCGTAATACTGAATACTGTTGGCCTCCCGCACACCGGCGCTTTCGCGCTCGAACGCCTCCGCGGCTTTTTCCGAGGAGAACGCGCGCCGCTGTACCAGGTTCCCGGCCGGATCGAGCAGGTCCACCGTTGTCCGGCCGTCCTCACCCACGATCCGCCGCACGTCGGTCGTCAACGGCAACCGTTCCGGAATACGTCCCTCCACCAAATACATCAGCTTTGCTTTCGCCGACACGGGAACCTCCGGCGACCGCATCACGTCGGCATAGCGGCTTCCCAACTGCTCCGCGGCCCGCTCGGCAACCTCACGCCCTGCGGCGGTTTCTTTCGCGTTCAGCAGGTCGAAAACGGCCCGTTTGTACGAACGCCCGTCCACCCCGGCACGGCCGAGAGCCTCTACCTCTTCGGGTGTAAACTCCGTCTCGGCAATCACCTTATCGTAGAACCCGGGATTCTTCGCCCGTCCCCGTTTCAGAGCGCCGACACTCTTCATAATGCCAAGCACACCGACGCTGTGAGCGAAATCCTCGGCCAACTGCTCCGGCGAACCCCATTCTCCCGTGCGCAACCCGTCGTAAAGGGTCCCCATACCTACGAATGCGGCATTTTCCGCCGCAAACCCGCCCAGTTCCGCAGCATAGCGTCCCAACCGTGACGTGGCCGCATCGGCCACGCGTCCCGTTGCCATCCCGATCCCCGGAAGCAATGCCCCCGTAGCGAAACCGCGGCCCATTGCCCCGATTATATCCCCAAAACTCGGATTTTCTCCAGCTGCGGCCATCGCCAGCGGCGTCGCCACGGTATCGTAGGTACTGAGTGTGGTTCCGCTTGCCACCAATCCCTGTGCAAGACGTTGCGCCGGACTCCCGGCCACCAGCCTCCGGGCCACTCCTTCGGCCCCCTCCGTGATTCCCCGCGCCATCAGCCGCTTTATTACGCTTCGCTCGGCTATCCGGCGCAGACCTGCGGCCCCAGCTTTACCCAATGCCCCGCCTGCGGCAAACACCGGACCGCTCGACAGTAGTCCGGCCACTTCACCGCCGATGCGGCTTGCGATCGACGGATCGTACTTTTCCAATGCCCGTTGCATGATCTGCGCATGCAGGGCCTTGTCGCCTCCTGCTGCATTGCTGACGGTCCACTCCGTCAGCATCCCCGGCACCGAAGCGTTGAGCGCGATCCGGGTAAATGCGTCCAGTTCGCTCTCGGGCATGTTACGCCGGGCCATTTCCTCCACAAGCCGTTCAGTTATCCCCTGCTGAAACTGCTGCGCCTGCCGTTTCCATGCGGCATCCGCGGCTTTCTGAAAGGCTTCCTGCTCCCCGACTATCCGTTTTTGCTCTTCCGACACGGCCTTATCATACTGTTTGCGCTGTGCAGGCGACAACGCAGTCTGCAACCGCTCGATCTCTTCATCCGATACCTCCCCGCCTGCGGGTACAACTCTCTGTAAACGGTCGGCCGCCGCCGCAAACTCGGGATCGTCGGCCAGCCTGTCGGCAATGTAAGCATTCGCCTTCCCGGGGTCAATTCCCGACAGGACCTCTTCCACGATTCGCGCAGGTCCGCGTTCGCTGCGGCTCGTCGCAGCCGTCCGTACCGCATCGGCCACATAATCCCCCACCGGGTCGATATTGAAATGCTCCAACCAGCGTCGATCCCTCGCTTCACTTTGTTCGGTAAGCACTTTGCGGGCACGTTCGTCAGCCGCAGCCTGCATCGGTTCGATTCCGGGCATGACTTGTTCCCGGAAAAATTCGTCCAGATCCCGGTCGCTCTTTCGCAGTACCGTCCCCGACGGCAGCGCCATGTCGCCCGCCGCCGGAGCCTCGCTGCGTTCCGGATCGAGCAGCACACCCGACCGAACCGGAGTTGGATTCAGTATGCCACGCACATCGAAGCGCTCCACGGGCATCCGTCGTCCCGTTTTCTCCGCAGGGACCAACACGGCTCCGGTCTGCAACGTCTCGACAGTCTCCGACGCAGGCATGGATTCGGCAGCCCTCTCCCCCTGCCAACCGTCCATCATCCGCTGCGACTGCTCCAAAAAAGCCAACTTTTTCTTTCCGCGGAAATTCGGCGTCCATCCGGGTTCCCGCTCTTGCTCGGGCCCTATCCACGGATCACTCGGAACCCAAAATCCAGGATCGGCCGGCGATAATACCGCCGTATCGGTCCTTTCCTTCGACAACTCTTTACCAGTGCCGAATATCTCTTTCAGCGGACGTGCCGGCTTGCGCTCCATCCGGCGCTTCCCGGCACCTAAAATCTCCCCCAGCGGTCGTTTATTCTGATGTGCCATGATGTCAGTTCGTGCGAATGAATAAAACAATGTCGTCAACGCTATACCCTTCGGCCAGCGCATCGGCGATTTGCTCCCAGCCTATTCCGACGGAAGGTTTCGCAGTGATCGCCTCTTGCAAAATCCCGATGTCGTAATCCGACAGTTCATACCGCTTTCGGATCGGCGCGATCTGTCTTGCCAGCGCCGTAGCGGCTGCCACTTCTTGCTTGTTGTACGACGTGACATCCCGTACTGTCGTCATATCGAACTTTCCGCCGCTCGTGGTCGAGGTCCGAGTTTTCGGCAACAGCAATTTCGTCAGATAGGCCACATCGTCGTCCACACCCGTACCGGTTCCTTTCAGTATTGCGGCATTTCGCTGTTCTATCAACCGCTGCTGGTGCCGTTTCTGTTGCAAATCAGCACGAACTGCGGCTTGCCGTTCGTATGCGTCCGACCGATTACCGGCCCGCATCGCCTCACGGTCCATGTAGTCCTGCGCCGTGCGCAACTGCTTTTCTTCAGCAGCAGCATCGCGCCACCGCTCCCGGGCGGCTGCCGCACGATCCCCTGCGTTTCGTTCCAGCATGGAGCCCATCAGATTGCGGTATTTTTCATTGGCGAGAATATCGTTATCGCGCAGCTGCTGCAACCGCGCCAGCGTATTACGGTACAGTCCCGGCATCTTCGGGACATATCCGCGGCCCGATCTGCTTCCGAGGCCCTGAATACCGCCGAACAGCGCCCCGACGAACTCCCCGACGGCCTGTCCGATAGCCAGGTTCCGAAGTCTGCGCTGTTCTTTCGCTGTGTCCCCGGATTTAGGTTTGGCGGCGCTCACCAGCGCCAGGCGGGCGCTCTTCTGCTCTTCCAGCGCCTTCTGCCAGCCACTCAACACCTCCTCCCGGCTCCGGGAAGCCTGCGAACGGCGGGCCGCAAGGCTTTTAGACAACCCACCGAACTCGGCATAGGGAGCCGCAACAGTTTCGGATACGCCCAAGGGTTTCAAAGGGGCATCAGGCACAGCCGGTTCCTCCCTGATTTCGGGAGCCTCCGGCGTTTCCGGCTTCAGATCTGCACCCGCGACCGGCTTATAAACTTTCTTCCGTATTTTTTCAGCCATAGCGTCACCCTATTTTGTATCGGCCCGCCCACGCGGGAATGCCTGCGGCATTCTGCGCCATAGACTGCACCTTTTGAGACACCCCTACTCCCGGAGATGCGGGAGCACCCGTCCCGCCACCCAAGGTACCTGCCAGCCCTGCAGCGGCTCCTGTAATCCCCTGTACCATGTTATCCACCCCCGAAGTGTCCATCAGATTCTGAATTTTCAGGTTGTCGAGATTCCGTGTTTCATCCATGTACTGTTGCTGCACCCGGTCTTTGTGCCGGGCTCCGGCTCCAGCTATCTGACTGACGACATCGGCATAATTCTCGTTGAGTTTCGCGGCTTGTGCCACCTTTGCCTCGTCGGTCATACCAGACTTCACTGCATTCGTGTTCGCCGCCTTCTGCGCTTCTTTATTATGTTCGAACACGCGGCGCAATGCGGCTCTCGAATCGGCCCGGTCGAGATAGTTTGTGCCCATCTCCGCATCCCGCCATTCGGCCAGTTTCTTTTTCTGTTTCTCCAATTCGCGTTCAGCCTGCCTGCGCCTCCTGTTCGCTGCCGCCGCACCGAATATACCCGAGGCGGCCGAGGCAATGCCGCCGATCAAGGCCCCGACAAACGAAACATACACCTTCGGGCTATCTATTGCAGTGAATCCAAGACGATCCAACGCGACGCAAAGGGCCCACACCAGCAAAATCCAAATATTCCGCCTACACATAGTATATTAATTTATTTACACGATTGCTCAAAAATAAACTATTATATTTACTTTTGCTACAAAAACGTAGCACAAAAAAACGCGAAAACCTTATGACCGCTCCGGTGAAAAAAACCGCTTCCCGTCGTAAGACAGCAGCCCGGAAGCAGCAGGAAGCGCGCCTCGAAAAGCAGGAACGCGACAAACTGATCTGCTACCGATATGCGCAACTGCGCAATGCTTCCCGCGTTGCACAAGAGTACGGAGTCAGCCGGATGTACGTCACTCGCACCTGGGAACGCCTCTCCCCCGACGAACGGGAAGCACTGCTTTCCGTCCGGGAACAGGTTGACGAGGACCTGAACCGCCGGATCGTAACAGCCGAAGCTGCCGCCGGCGATGAATTTACAGCGAACGTCGTACAGGCCCGCGAACTGCTGGGCAAAGAGCTGATCCGGCGTTGTACGAGCGTATCGCTTAAGGAGATCTCCGACAAGGATTTCACCTCCCTGCTCCGGCTTGTCGCCACAATCGCGACACCGGGTAATAATTCCGACAAACCGAACGGTCCCGAAGAGGATTTCTTCAATGCTCTGCGGCAGTCGATCCGAAAATCTATCAATCAAAACGACGAATAATATGGCAAAGCAAGAGAACAACCGCAGGCGTATTTCCGTTCCCGTTTCGGGCCTCGATACCTCGACGCCCGATCTGACCGTTGCCGACGGCAAGTGCGAAGAACTCCACAACCTGCGCTGGGAAACGGGCGGCTGGCATAATATCGACCCGCTGAAGATCAAACATTCTCTCCGGGTTCCAGGCGAGGACAAGGAATGGCTCCCGAAAATCTCGATCATCTACCACCACCCGGCCGCTGGTGACGACACCTACATTGCCTCCGTCCCTTATGACGACAGCGCAATCTACCTGCTTACCGTCATCATTGATAACGAAACAATCTACTGGGACTACGGCGATGTCTTCACCGAGAGACTGTCCTCCGACATCCGGATCACGCATTTCGGCAATATTTTGATCGTAATGGACAACACAAACCAACAGGTTGTGCATTACTACCTCAATGGCGGCACCTACGAGGAATTTCAAATTCCCCAGCCTCCCGTCGTGCGGCAGTCCACCATTCTGGGACTGGAAGGATATGGAGGAGTAGATTCTTCCAACAAGCCGATTACGTGCACCGGCATTGCAAAATACAAGACGAACGAAGTGAAGAACGGGGTCCCCTTTTACAACATCTCAACAGGGGTATTCTATATCCCTCAAATCAGTGCGGAATATTTCTGGGGTGAAATATGCTTTTTCGCAGCATTCCAGATGGCCGACGGCTCTCTCGTATCACCATCGGCCCTCGTCATCGCCGCATCTGAACCGTTCGCCGCAGGGGAGCAATATCGCAAATACATTAATTTTTCCTTGAAAAAGACGATTCAGCCAGGCGTGTTGTATACCGAAAGCGTAGATAATGAAATAATCGTCAAAGTCAAGACTGCAAGCGGGGACGGAGACTGTACCCCTTTCACTTTCTGGATACGCCCCTATATCACTATCACGATTCCCGACAACCTCGATACGAATCTCGTCAAAAGCATCATCATCTATTCCACGCGGATCAATCCCATCTGGGACAGCGAGAAACTCAACCGGCTAAATGCCGGCATAACAATCGGCAATAACATGATCCATAAATACTGGGCCGACAACCGCCTCCCCGAGCAACCCTTCTATTTTGTCAAATCAATTCCCATCGAAGACTTTTCCGACAGCGCATACAACATGTATCTCGGTGCTGACCTGCTTAAAGACATCGAACAGAACGGCGCCTACGAGCCCGTCGATGCCCATTCGCTCTTTTACGATGTAGCCAAAGAGTACAACTCCCGGCTGCATATCGGGGGAAATGCCGAGCTACGTCTCTTCGAAGGTTTCGGGGATGCCTTTTTTCCCGTCTCCACAAATCCTCCCCAATATAACATCATCACCAACATACGTATCGACAATACCGACTACCGCACCACGGCGGCCGCAACGCTGCCGCTCAACAGTTACACTACGTTCGTTCCGAATAAAATACTCTCTTATCCCGATTACCGGGCAACATTCATGTATGCACCGGTTTTAGAAGAGATCCACACAGCACCTTATAAAATAGACTTGCAACCCGCCCAAACGAACAATTTCGCTTGGGCGACATACAGGGACGACAGCGAACTGTACGACAACGAGACCTATCGTTACGTGAAATATTCCTCGGTCATATTCAAAGGCATGAAACCCGCTAGCCAGACAATCCATGCGACCGCCACCCTTGTCCCCCAGCGCAACAAACTCCGCGTTTCGGCTGCCAACAACCCGTTCTCGTTTCCGCTGGCCAATTCCTATGCCATCGGCACAGACAGCAACCGCATCCTGGGTATAAACTCCGCGGCGATCGAAATGTCCGATGCCAAGTTCGGCGAGTTTCCGCTCTACGTCTTTACCGACGAGGGCATCTTCACGCTCCAGTCCGGCAGCGGCGATATACTGTATTCGGCGACGATCCCGCTCAACTACGACCGGATCGTCAACCCCGAAACGCTCGCCGTCAATCACAACGTGCTCTACGTGACAGCGCGGGGTATCATGGCGATGTTTTCCAACGAGAGCCGCCTGATCTCCGAACCGCTGAACGACCTGCACAATACACCGCCGCTCGACTACCTGCGCACGGCGAAGCTATACTACCAGCCCGCCCATAACGAGGTGATCGTTTGGAATCCCGCCCAAGCCATCGGGCGGGCCGCTGCGGGAACCCGCGCCTATGTCTACTCGCTCGACGGAAGCTATTGGTCCACGCGCGACTTTTACGGAGCAAAACTCAACACCAACGAACTGTTCGTCCGCCTGGCTCCCGGTCATATCCAGCTCCTCAACCTCGACGAGGAGGAGGCATGGCCCGACCAGCCCGTCCGGATCCGCCTGGTCACACGTCCGCTCAAATTCGGCTCCACGGAGTACAAACGGCTCGAAAGCATGATCCTCCGCCTTCACACTCCCAAAGCCTATCCGATGCAGCTCATTGTCGAAGGGAGCACAGATTTGAAAACATGGACCACCATGCGGAACACGGACCTCTCTGCCGCTGACCGCGACATCCTGCTGCGCCGGTTTCCATGCTCCATGTGTTACCTGCGTGTTACCTTCGAAGCTGCGGTCAGTTCCCGGCTCGAATTTACGCAGTTCGACATGGAGTACTACTTGCGCTTCCTGCACCGTCTGCGCTGACAACGTGCTACTGCACACAAAAGAGGGGGTATTGCACAAATTACTGCACAATACCCCCTCTTTTGCGACCTTCACTCTACTATGTAGAGTGGCTTGCGTTGTGCACTCGATGTTTCCGGGATGCACATTGCACGCTTTTCTTCGATTTCAGACCGTTTCCCTCCAAATCATCCCCACGTCCAGCGAGGTGTCCATCCGCTCCGAATAACGTCCCGAAACGGCCAGTAACTGCACCTTCTCCCCGTCGTCGTAAACAACCTCCATGTAACGCTTGTCGTAAAGCGAATAGAGGCCCGTGATCCATCCTTCCCGGACGTCGCCCCGGTGATCGGGATAGCTCGCCACCCGTGCGCCCACAGCGGCCAGCCCTTCGTCGTATGTCACCCAGCCACCCATCACGCACACACCTCCTTTTCCCGCGTTGCGGCGTCGATCTCCGCCGCGGGAACCGACTGCCGCATCGCCTCCATCATCCGGCCGACCCCGGCGGCGAACATCATTTCGCATAGCTCCCGGGCAATAGCCCGGAACATTTCGCGCGTCACCCCGGCGGGCGGCACAAGTTCCATTTTCTTTTCCAGGTATGCCCCGATCTTCGGCCGTTCATCCCGCAACAGCGTCCCGACATCTATTGTAATTCGCTTGTATTCCATACTTTAAGTGTTTCATGGTTCATTGTTCATCGTCCGGCATTTCTCCCGAGTGCTCTCGGCAAAATCCGATCGGCCGAATATCCGGTCCCCGTTCGTCCTCGAATACAATCACGACGACCTCTCCTTCCGTCCTGCACCCCACGAGCCTGCATCCATCCGGCACACCCACCCGCAGTTCATATTCTTTATCCGATTTTTTCATCCAAAATGCGCTTTACCGTGCTTTCTTTCCACCCTCGATTGTTATTGAATCCCCAACGACGGACAACCGGATTCTCCGTTTCCACCGGTTCCCAAATCGAATCCACCTGCACGTTTTTGGTATGACCGCAGCGTGAACAGGTTTCGTATTTCGTCATTATGATCCGTTCTTTTTTTGTCGTTTTATCGACACCCAGGAGTGCGCTGTAACGATCCCGATAATCATGCCCGCATACGTGGCAAATCAGTTTTTCAAACATATCTTTATGTTGTTTTCGATCTTATTCTTCATTCGAAACCGGACTATCTCCACACACCTCGTCGTCCGCATCTGCCGGCCATTGGTGAAACCCGCACCATCCCGCATCAATCCCGCCCTCGAACCACTCGAAGAGCGGACACTCCCCGCACACCCTATTTTCGTACATGGTCCCCAGGCTTATCCTCCAACATCGAACAATCGACATAGATATTGCCGATCTTCGTATAGTTCCGGCACAACGTCAGCACATACGCGTTGTAGGCGTTGTCCATGTCGTAGTCAGGTTCTCCCTTGCGCAAATACCCCTTCCCAGCGGTGTAGAGCAACCGCCGGTAGGTCCCTTTATCGCAAACGTACAGATTGTCCTCACAGCCCCGACACCACATATTTTCTTCATAAACAGCGAATATGTCGCCGTCGAAAACATCCATATACCCCGACTGCCCGCATGAAATCTTCTCCACGAAATCCAACGCCGCAACGATCTCGCCCCCCTGCCGGAGAATCCCGGCGTATGCAATTACCTGCGACGCTTCATTGAAATCCACCTCAACGGACTGCAACTCTTCACCTTCGGCCCGACGATAATAAATCTGCTTGCGGACCGGCTTTGTGTGCTGCTTGACGTGGTACGGAACCGCCTCGTTCAGCCCGATCAGCCGGACGATCTCTCCCGCCTTGTCGAGCAGGTCGTCGAGCACGGCATGGAAATCCGGGTTATGGACAATCCCCGGAAACCGGTTGAACACCTCCCAATAGTGTTCGATGCGGCTTTTCTCGAAGCCGTACAGGTGTTCGAAATAGTAGAAAAACCGCTCCCGCGACAGCGGGTGCTTGTAGTCGATAATATCGGCTATCTGTTGTAAAGTAAAGGTCCTCATTGTCTGTTTTATTTTATGTACTCGAATGATGCAATGTCGCCGAAATAAAACCCGGTCAAAGATTTTCCGTTCACCGATTCGCAGGCTATCAGATTCGTTTCATAATCCATATATCCGATGATCGTATCTCCTTTCCGGCTTATAAACTCTGCTTTTCGGTTGAACTGAATGTATTTCGCAGGATTTTTGTAGAAATCGTCGTTATCATAAATCGGTGTCATTCTTTCTTGGAATTTTCTATCGTTGCAATCTCGTCAGCCATTTCGGTTGATATGGGCATTATGTTTCCATGAATCTCGTAATAATCGAAACAAGATGCAGCAATCAACAATCGAGCGGAAGCCGCCGGCTGCTTCCCATAACCACTACCGCAATGATACGGTCGACAATAAATTCCGGACGGTTCCACGTAAATTTCAAAATCATACATAGCACAATAAGAATTTTCCCCGGATTTGTAATGCGGTATATCGGGATATAAGTCTAATTGATCTTGATAACTGACCTCGCTCCCATCCGGGCGGATCACCCGGAAATTATTCCGGTTCCAATAGGGATGTCCCCCTTGTCGAATAAGTTTTACGATTCTCATTCCCCGTTCAGTTTTTGTTCGAATTTTTCCAGAACAGCCCCCGCATAGTTGACCGCCCCGATTACGAAATATCCGTCCGTCGCCTCTTTGAACGCGGCCACGGCCCTGCCGCGCAGCTCCTGCGACGCCCTGCGCAGGTCGGTTATCACCTTCTGCTGAATCTTCTCCCGCTCCAATGCCTCGTCGAGCGCCTGTTTGTAACGGGCAATCTCGGCCGACTCTTCGTGCTCCCGGATGAACATCTGTCCGTCCCCGGCCAACAGCCACAATTTGTCGATCTGCGGGAATTTGGCACAAATCCGCTCCGCCACGTCGAGCGAAATGCCATTGTTGCCCCGTTTGATCTGATAAAGGTTTTCACCCCGTGCAAGGCCGATATACCGTGCAAACCCGTTCGTGGACATCTTCGCCCACCCGATCACCGCCTCGATCCGCTGCCAGCAATCCATATCCGTATTTTTCGCTTTCATACTTTTCGCTTTACAGTTCAAAATTTCGGTGCATCTTTGGTTTCCCGCCTCAACGTCCGTATCGCCCGGTCTATGGCATCTCCGATAATCGTGGGGTTCGGCTGTTTTCCCCGGCCGCCCCGCCGCCATTTCTGAAAATGATGCAGGATGCGGACAGCATGAACCTCGTCCGGCTTGTCGTCCTGAAAACTGCACATTTCCCCGCAATGCTGTATATTCCGGGTAATGATACATTGCCCGTAGCCGTCTATGCCTTCATTCTTCAGAAAAGCACACTCGCCGCACTTACAGTACTTTTTCATCTTTCTCTAATTCTGCAATCAGGGCGTCGGCCATGCTGCATGAAGCTTTAGCTACTATGATCTCTGATCCAATAATGTTAAGGCCATTGTGAGACGCTAATCCTCCAGCTATATGCCCGGCATACACCCGCCGCCAGTACTCGCGGTCAGTATTTAAGTTTTGCTTAATAGCTGGCCCGATCATTTTGGGAGCGTCAGCAATATGGCCATACTCTCCCCGCTCCAGCTTCTCCATATAGTCGTCGTCTCGCATCATCAGGTCCTCATCTCCTCCTATGTCCTCAAGAAACGCAAATCCATTAAGCGTATATGAAAATATGTGCTCTACCCCTGCTTTATTTTTACGTAGCCCTAAAATAGGATATTCGAGATCTACACGGTCGAAGCATACAATGCGAGCCTTCATCCCCTTCCTCGTGCACACCGCCGCACCTCGCTTGGCGGCCTCCAAATCGAAATTCTTCATATTATTCAGTTTTAAGTAATTCTGGGTTGTCGTAGATGTTGCCGATGATTTTCGCATTATGTTTCCGGAGTGACCAGTGCAGCCCCCAAAGATGGCCATCCTGTAAGGGTATGATATAATACGCATCTTCCTCAAAGAGAACCCGGCCAATTATCTCTGCATTGAAACAGGTTTCGGGAATACGCATGATGTCACCTTCCCAAATGTCCGTTCCACTCATATCTTTCAACCCCGTATACTGGCCGACGGTGGCGGGATCGACCTCATAATCGAATAAAATCTTACAGAGTGGATCGCTTCCCGATGCTGTGCCCGGTATAATTGCACATTTGCAAGGGGTATAACATTGCTGCCCAAATTGGACTAAATCCCCATATTCCCATTCCCCATTATCGAGGCGTCTGCCCCGATATTTGTTTTCTCTCATAACCATCTCATTTTACGATTTTCACACACTCGTCCGCCCCAATGATTCCCTGGCGGCGCAGGCGCTTGATGAAGTTCTTCATGTTCAACGCCTGTTCGTAGTAGCAGTCCTTTTCGACCTTCACGTCCGATTTGACATGGCGGATAACCGTATCCGTATCAGGATCGTATTGGCGCGTTATCTCGGTTCGCATTTCGGCTTTCGAAGCCTCCCGCGTAGTCGCATTGAACCTGTAAAGGGTGTGGCCGGGGACCTTCGTCAGACGACCGATCAGTTTGTATTCGTTCTGTTTCTTCTCGACGGCTTCGATCTGCGCCTTGCAAATCTTCTCGTTCGTGAGGCCGCCATGTGGGGTTAGAATATCCATAGCTCTATTCGTGAATTTCCCGCCAGCCAATGACTTGCTCATCCGATATTTCCCATTCTTCGGAATCGGCGTACCACCACCCCTCGTCACCCCGGTCTGCTAACGCATAACCTCTTCCGAAGTTGAGTTTTACTAACACAACCTTTTCAATAGGCGGCAACTCCTCTTTCGGGTCATGCCAACGGATCAGCTCTTCACGCTCATCTTCAGCCCCCTGACAATACGCCGCAAAGGCCGCATCGGCTCGTTCTCCTTTCAAGTCATGCGCATCTCGTCGGTATTGATGCGCATATTCTCGTGCTCTTTCCTCAATCGTTTCCATGTTTCAAATTCTTTAAAGTGTTTAAAGATATTTACAACTTTTTCGAGATTTTGCGAGAATCTCGCTATTTCAAAAGCTCCACTTCTTATCGCCGAAACACTTTCGAATAACGTTATCTCTGTCATCATCGGAAGACATCCTCCATTTATATCTGTCGCAAATGATATTCCCGACATATTCTCCCGTATTCTTATAAACCGACACAACTACATCGTTGCTGCCGGCTAAAGGTTCTGTAATGTAGTAAGCCATCTCATTGATATTTTACAAGTTCGAATTCGTACACCACGACCCACGGATTCGAAGCCCACGTTCCCCGGCCGGAAACCTTGTCGATCAGTCTGGCGAAGGCTTCGCGGGGAGTGTTATACCACCCTCGGGCAAACCATCCTTCGGCCTCATTGAAAAAGCCATCGAACCCGTAATGATGGCATTTTTTGCCTTTGCCGACATACTCGTTAACAAAAATTCCCTCCTTAATGCAATCCTCGTCCGAAATGTCCCGCAACCGTTCGCACTTGATTCCGATGATGCGGATTTGGTGGGGCATAAGTTCCGCTTTGGTGAACATCTTGTTATTCCACCCTGCAAGGTCATGTACGCTTTCGATGGATATTTTATGCGCTTTAGCCACCTGGGGCAAAAACGTATAGACATCCGGATGCCCGGCGGCAATCGTCGAATAGCTCTGTGCCACGGCCACGACTTCGCCAACCTTATAGCGGGTATACTTCGAGTGCCTGACATCAATAAAATCCCCGTATTCGTTTTCATAAACCAAGGTGTCGCCCCTCGTGTCCCACGTAAGTCCGAAGAACTCATCAGGAATCAACCGTCGCGTCACGGTCTTTCGGCCCTCGATCACCGCCTGTGTCAAACCGTAGCGGTCGTTAAACATTATCTTTTTCATGGCTTACATTGATATTAATTGTACCACTTCGGTTTTGGGAATCTTGTGGTGAAGGTTATTTCATTCACTTCTTCGCATTCGATCATATAAGCCTCCGGCCATAAATCCTTTATTTGCTCGACATTTTCGGCATAGGCGACAATAACGAAAGAGTCGACGCTTTCTCCCGTACACCAATACGGATACTTGATTGGCCATTTAACTGGCCGATAATCGTTACCGCAATCTTTGAATTTGATATAGAATCTTGCTCGTATCATTTCTCCCTCTTTTTGAAATGTTCGATAATCTCCTCGACCGTGGCTTTGCGGCAAACAAGAGAATAATCAAGGTTTGTATTTCGATTTTTGTGCACACAATACGAACTTCCGGCTAACTCAGTCACAAAATACTGTTCGTTGTCATTCTCGTCGTTCATAGCCGCCAGCGCCTTGAACAACTCGATATTTTCGCCACAGTCAAAACATGTTTCGGATTTGCAATGGGTTCTCACCCATAAATCAATCTTACCGAATGCGGCTATCACAACCGGAGTATCGCCATCTATGCCTATCAAATCCTCGCATAACTCATATCCAATGTTAAAAAGCCACCCAATCAGTTCTTTCCGCTTCTCCGCATCCTCGACGCGGACAAAGCACGGGGTCGTGAATTTCATTCTATTCTTGTTTTAAGTTGTTCAACCTGTCTATCTCCGCGGCGATAGCTTCGACGGTCTTGCCCCGGCCTCGGCCATTGCGGCGCACTCGCTCTATCTTCTGAAACCGACGAATAACTCCAGTAGGTTGAAGGTATTCGTCAAGACCCGAATAGGCGACAACCTCATTGAGCCATTCTCTAACGTCGAACCCATTCGGCGGTCCTTGCCAAATACCATCAATCAAAAAGTTTTTCATTCCTCGTTCAGTTTTTGGATAAATTCATTCATATAGAAGCAGTCATGTTCACCGCATTTAGTTGCCGTATTTGCACATTCGCCATTGCGGAAGTTGCGGAAGAAACAGCGTTTTTTGTGCTCTTCTATCGCTTTCGCCCGTATCTGTTCATAAGCCTCCTCCTCGGCGAGTTCGATAGCGGTAGACACATCCCATCTTGACACGACCAACTCGCGCCCTCCGAATCTTTCAGCATACTCTTGTGCCGTACACGTGGCATGTGTAATGTATTCCTTTGCATTTTCGCTTTTCATGGCTCAATCGTTTTCATCGTTATCGTCATCGGGATAGCTCACATCCTCATAGTTCACGCAGAAGTCGAAGCCCGGATCTTCGTCGAATACTCCTTTGGCTCGGCATTCTTCGTACTTTCGGCAGTTGGCGCAATAACATTCGTTTATTTGCCTGTTGATTTTCATTTTCTCTTTCCTTTTAGCTCCGCAACGCGGCGGAGAATATAGATTCTTTGTTTTGTGCGGATATATTTGTTGGCTTGTGTATAGCTCCACCCAAGCGACAATGCAAACTCGCGCAAAAACATAGGTGAATAGTGCATACGAGCCTCTTCCCGCAGTCGTTTCAGTAGGCGTGTTTTCATCCTTCAATCAATTTTGCATGAAAACCATCAATCTCATACTTGCGGCCGCATTTATCGCAGGTAATCGCTCCACCCTCATAATCCGGGCTTTCCAATTCTTCCCAATCGTCAGTATAATTCGTGTTTTTCTCTTTAATCTTATTCTCGCAAATGCACGTAAACTCACAGACGACCTTGTATTCAATGTCTTCCGTATAAATCGCCACATCCAGCTTGCCAGCCTTGGCGGCCTTCTCTGCTTTTTCGGCCTCTTGCTCAAATTTCCGCAAGAGGGCTATTTGTTCCGAATTGCCTATTTCAGGCTTCTCCTCAACATCCCCGCGCATAAATTTGCCATTAACGAGGCGCAACGGCCGCTCAATGCTTGTTACCTGATCTTTCATAATTTTCGTACTTATTTATCGTTTCGAATATCTGCAAGGCCACCTGCGGTACTACTGCGTTCCCAAATCCTTTGATGGATTGGTTTCGCCACTTTGGAACGGTAATACCGTTCAATCCACCGGGAATCCCATCATTTCGGCGACAAACAGGGGATTGAGTCGGGAACCCGCTCCAGTCCGGTATTCGTCGCTTTGCATTGCCATTCCGGGCAATCCGCTCTTGCGTTTGACTTGGCTGGCCGGGAGACTGGAATTCGTGGCATCGTTGGCCGTAAGTGTCGGCAACAGGCCCATCTTGGCCGAAAGGGCCAATGTCGGACGTTTCGCAGCTTCCGGAGACAGACTCCGGTTGATACGCCCCGATCCGGCGTCTATCGCAGTCGGCGTCGGCAGCAACTTCAACGACATGAAAACCGTCTTGCCCTTCTCGCATTGTTTCAACCCCTGCGTCTGTACGGTTGGCAACAAACCAGCATCTGTCTCGTCGGTGGGGAGCGCCGACACCGCAAGCCGGTATAATGTACGGCTGCACTTCGTATCCTGCCGCTTCCAGGTCAGAACACACCTTGTCGAAGACCATTCCTTCCGACCAATTAACAATTCCGAAAACGTTCTCGCCCACGACCCAACGGGGTCGAACAGCCCGAATAACCCGCAGCATTTCCGGCCAGAGGTAGCGGTCGTCCTCCATGCCCTTGCGCTTGCCTGCGAGACTGAACGGCTGGCAGGGGAAACCGCCTGTGAGCACGTCGATGCGGTCTCGCCAAACGGCAAAGTCTGCTGTTCGTATGTCTCCGTATTGTTCTGCATCTGGAAAATGGTATTTGAGGATTTTTCGACAAAAAGGGTCTATCTCGCAGTTGAAGGCGTTCGTCCAGCCCGCCCACTCGGCAGCCAGGTCGAAACCGCCGATGCCGCTGAAAAGGGAGGCGTGGGTCATGGTCATTCGCATAATCCGTAATAGCTCATGCAGCTGGTCGCCGTGTCGTCGTCGAACAAACTGCCCGTGGCGTTCTGCCATTTAACATAGCGCACGACATCTCGGATCGTCGGATATTTCTCGCCGCTGGTGATCGCGTGGGCAGGAATATTGCCCGGTCCGAAAAACGAGGATCTCAATTCACTTTCGAGGGTTGCAATCTCGTCGATGCGCTCCGGGGCCTGCCGGGCAATATTGAGGATGTCCCGCTGATTCGCCATCACGCACGGCCAGCAGCCGACACGCTTGTAGCCCATCCGGTAGAGCGGGTTCGGCTCCAATCCTGCGTCGAGGATGTAATCGATCACCTGCTGCGCCGACCAGTCGAACACGGGCCGAAGCAGATCGTCGGCGAACTTCTCCCGAAATGCTCGTACCTCCTTGCCCCGATAAGTGTGCTTCTTCGGTTTGCCGTTTTTGTCGTAACCGTAAGGCTCGAAATAGTACTTGAAGTACGTGCATTGCGCTGACATCTTGGCCCGCGCCGGGGATTCCGCGCCTCTGATGCCCTGAATCATCAGCATATTGTCCTGAACCTCGTCCAGCACGTAATCGATCGTCGGCTTGGTTTTTAGTTCTGCCGTGCAGAACCGAGCCCGCGTCGAGGGCCAGCGCTTTTTCTGCCGCGCAAGATCGACCATCCCGTCGTACTTCTTCGATTTCAATGTTACCAGATCGAGATGCAGTTTGTCGGCGATACGGTGAATATATTCGTAGGTCAGCGGATGTTCCCAGCCCGTATCGCAGAATACGGTCGTGAAATTCTTGGTGATATGTTCCCGGGTCCACAACAGCGCCGCAAGGCTGTCTTTCCCGCCCGGAAAGGTGACGATGACTTTCATGGCTTTCGTGTTAATGCTCCACAGCCGCCCGGCGGTCGATGAAGAAGTGGATACCCGGAGCACATTCGTTCCAGCGGTCACCGTCAAAGTCGGAGACCTCGACGGTAGCGCCGACCGTATACACGAAGTTCTCATCATGGTTCGAATGAATTGTCTCGATGTCGGCTTTGGTTCCATCAGCATTCTGAATCTCCACCACATAGGCTTTGTCGCAGCGACATTTTTCGCCTCCAGCAGAGCTGCGGCGGGCATCCTCCGGGATTTGCAGCTTCACGATATATCCCGAAGCCTTCTTCCAGCCGATAAAGCTGCCGTCGGTAGGACAGGCTATGTATGCACCTCGGGCGCCGCACAGGTCGGCGCCGCGCAGGTAGGCGTCGCGCAGGTAGGCGTCGCACAGGTAGGCGTCGCACAGGTCGGCGTTGCGCAGGT
>ENA-UONX01000815-UONX01000815.1-human-gut-metagenome-genome-assembly--contig:-P74old-NODE-815-length-38210-cov-45.380343_pt1 | contig 38210 bp, 30 predicted proteins | sample MGYA00242466_ERZ724013 | MGnify/ENA metagenome assembly ERZ724013 | reverse complement strand
ACCCCATTTCCTAAACAGTATACCATACTGTCTAACAAATGGGGTGCAGTTCATGATGCAGACGGCGGGGTTTTGTTGTGTAGAAAAACAAAAAGAAAAAAGCTCCTGATTTTTCAATCAGAAGCTTTTTGGTGACCCGTACGGGAATCGAACCCATGTTACAGCCGTGAAAGGGCCGTGTCTTAACCGCTTGACCAACGGGCCTTAGAAATACAGAGCTTCGCTAAAACCTCCGACTTTCATCGTCCACTACTGCGGACGACCGTCCCCCTTATCTTAGCGAAACTCTGTAACGTGGTAGCGGTAACTGGATTTGAACCGGTGACACTTCGGGTATGAACCGAATGCTCTAGCCAACTGAGCTATACCGCCATATTTATTTTGTGCACTTGAACAGTGCTTTATTATTATAGCTAATCGACCGCGATTTGTCAACAATTATTTCGCAAAAATTCAAAAATTTCTGAAATATCTCCGTCCATGGCGTAAAAAAGACGCTGTAACAGAAAAAAGTTACAGCGTCTTGCATAAATCATTCCCGGTATTTCTCCATCATTTCCTTGAACAGCACAGCCGGAGAGGGCGGCGTGTAGGTAATGGCGTTGGCACCCGCCGCAATGGTGGCGGAAATGCTCTCGCCGGTCTTGCCGCCGCTGGCGATGATGGGCACATCCGGGAACTGCTCCCGGATCTTTGCCACCACCCGGGGCGTGTCGGTGCTGCAGGCCACATTCAGGATGGAGGCCCCGGAATCAATGCGGCTTTGGATGTTGGTGTCCTCTTTTGTCACTGTGATGATGACCGGGATGTCCACCACCCGCGAGACCGCCAGCAGGTTCAGGTCAGAGATGGGGGAATTGAGCACCACGCCCATGGCACCCTGGCTCTCCACGTCGCGGGCAAGGTTCAGGGTGCGCACGCCGTGGGTGGTGCCGCCGCCCACACCGCAGAACACCGGGATGTAGGATGCCTTGATGAGGGCATCGCTGATGGCCTGCTGGGGCGTGAAAGGATAGACCGCGAACACCGCGTCCGCGTCGCAGTTGCGGATGATGGCAAGGTCGGTGGTGAATACAAAGCTTTTCAGCCGCCGCCCGTTGATGACGATGCCGCTGGCGGCATACACCTCCTGGGGCATTTTCAGGATGTTGTGGCGCAGGCGGCTCTCTACGTTGGGGGAAGTTTTCTTTTCAGCTGCCATGGGCAAGTCCTCCGTTTCTCAATTGTTTCAAATAGGAACTATATTATAGGAAAACAGGGGAGTTTATGCAAGAAACATCCTGTGAACAGTCTGCAAATAAAAATCGACCCTCTCCGTCCGTGCTTCACAGCACCGGAGAGGGTCGTTCCTTTAATGTGTTCTAACGTATTCTAAAATATCCTCAGGCACGCTGGCCAGTGCATCGGCTCCGGCAGCAGTCAGCTCTGCGCGGCCCCGGAAGCCCCACAGCGCCCCCATGGCAGGCAGACCGGCATTGTGCCCGGTCAGGATATCTACATCGCTGTCGCCCACAAACAGGGTGCTGGCAGGGTCTGCGTGCAGGTCCTGCATCAGGCTGTAAACACCGGTGGGGTCGGGCTTGGTGGGCACGCCCGGGCGGCTGCCCCGCACCAGAACAAACCGACCTGCCCCGAAATAATGCTCGATGATCTTGCCGCACAGCGGGTCAGCCTTGTTGGAGAACACCGCGCACTGCACGCCTGCGGCGTTCAGCGCGTCAATGAGGGCAGCAATGCCCTGGTAAGGCGCGGTCTTGTCCTCTTTGTGGGCATCGTACCGGGCGGTAAACTCCGCCAGCGTAGCGGCCAGCTGCTCCGGTGTGCGGGCATCGGCGGGCGAAAACCGCTCCACGAGCTTCGGGATGCCGTTGCCCACCATGTGCTTGAACTGCTCCACCGTAAACTCCGGCCACCCATGCTGTGCACACACCCAGTTGCCTGCATCAGCCAGGTCGTCGATGGTGTTCAGCAAAGTGCCGTCCAAATCAAATAATACCGTATGAATCATAACAATTTTACTTCCCCTAAAAACAATAACGTTATCTTTATGCCAAGGGCTCCCCTTATTGGGGATGCTGTCGCAGATCGGCGGCTGAGAGGTTTAATTCGTTTCCATAAATCTGAAAAATTTCTCCGCATCCCGCAGCGGCACGCTCCTCACCTTGAGCTTTACCCAGCTGGGAAAGGTCAGGGTCAGGTTGGTGCGGCCCACACTGGCAGCCCAGGGGCTTTGTGCTGCGGTCAGGCAGACATCCGGGTGAAACACACAGATGCAGTGCAGGTAGAGCCCCTGCTGCCGCCGCAGGGTCATGCGGCCCTCCCGCAGCCAGAGGCCCTCCCGCCGATAGCCAGCCGCGGCTCCGGCCAGCAGTGCCCCAAAGAAGAAGGTGGGGATGAGCAGGGTCACGGTCAGCTGGGGCAGCACTGTGGCCGAGACCAGCGTCAGCAGCAGGCAGAGGGCAAAGGGAATGCCTGCCGGTGCAAAAAAGATGAGACTGCGCTGCTCGGTGCGGGCCAGCAGGTCGGGCGGCATCCGGAACTCCGGCAGCAGCTCCCGGAACAATGCTTCCTCGCCGCTGCGGTAGACGAACAGCGGCAGCTCGGGGGAGCAGCCGCCTGCCGTTACAAAGACCGGCCAGCGTTTCATCAGCCGGGCAGCGGGGGAGATGCGGACATCTGCAAAGCTGATCTCGCTTGTCCGCACCCGGCACTCGAAGTGCCCCAGCCAGCCGCCCCGGCTGCCGATCTGGTCGGCCGTGTGCCAGACAGTGTAGTGCACGGTCTGGGCAAAGCTGCGCATCAGGCTGGCCCCCAGCAGAAAGCCAGCAGCCGCCAGCAGCCACGCTGCGCCTGCAGGGAGCCACCGCGCCGCGAAGCGGGCCAGAAAGCTCACCTGGATCTGGGCAAAAACGGCAGGGTTCCAGTCCGGAACATCCCGGGTCTGGCGCACGGCCAGCACAAACAGGGCCAGCGTGGAGAGGCCGTTGGCCCCCAGAAAACCCAGCGCCGCCCGCTCCCCTCCGGCGGGACGGTGCAGGGTAGGATTTACCAGAGGCATCAGCTGGTCTGCCACCGCCTCGGCATCGGCTTTGGGCAGGCAGACCGAAAGGGTGTGCTTTTGCGCCGCGCCCACCGGGTAAAGGGTCAGGCGGCTTGCCCCGGCCATCCGGTAGAGCAGGGGCCGGTCGATGGTCAATGCAGCCAGCATCTCGCCCCGCAGGGCACGATCCAGCCGGATGCCCAGCCGCCAGTGCAGATGAAAGGCTCCGGTGTCATCCATGCTCCAGCTGCTCACACGCAGGATGCCCCAGCTCACTGTGCAGAGTAAAAGGAACAGCAGCGCATCCTGCCGCAGCGCCGTGTGCAGGGCTGTCCAGTTCCGCTCAAACAGCACCTGAACCAGCGGCAGCAGATAGACCACCAGCGTTTTGCGCAGAAACCGCAGGACGGTAAAGGGGTGCAGGCGGCGTTCGTTCATCGGATCTCCTCCGCAAGGGCATGGGTGAGGGCAGCGGCCTGCTCTGCCGGGACCGCCGGTAAAATAAGCTGTGTGCCCGGTGCCGTGATGACGACCACCGATACCCCTGCCAGCCGGAGCAGCGGCGTGCGCAGCCGGAACAGCCCTGTTACGGCCCTGCGTCGGATCGCCCGCCGCAGCGGGAAGACGATGCCGGAGTACACCGTCAGGGTCTCCGCGCCCAGCGCAGCGGCATAGCTGCAGGCGCGCTGGTACACCACCGCCACCAGTGCGGCCCAGAGCAGGCAGAACACCATCCCGGCGGGCAGGCTCTGCCAGAACACAAAGGGAGCCGCCAACAGGCCCGGGATGGCAGCCCAGCAGCAGAGCACAGCCCGGCCCCGGGGCGGGATGATGAGCGCCGTGCGGCGCAGCTCCCGCTCCGTCACTTGCTGTTCAGCTCCCAGGCATCGGTCAGCAGGTGCAGGGTATCGTCCTGCGTCAGCACCAGGATGCGGTCCCAGGGCAGCAGAACGGTGTTGCCGTGGGGGATGATGAACTCGGTGTCGCGGGTGATGCTGACCAGAATGGCATCGCCGGGAATGGGCACATCCATGATGGCCTTGCCCGCAAACTTGAAGTTCTCGGGCAGCAGGATCTCGTTCAGGCTGGCTGTGCCGCCGCCCAGGCTGAGCAGCTGGCGGATGGTATCCGTCTCGATCTCCCGCTCCAGAATGTGGCTCAGGTTGTCGGTGCCGCAGACCACGGTGTCCACGCCTAAGGTGTGCAGCAGCTCCCGGTTCTTGGGGTTGGAGGCCCGGGCCACGGTGCGGTCCACGCCGAACTCCCGCTTGGCGATCTGGCAGGCCACAAGGTTGTCCTCGTCCGAGCCGGTCACGGCCACAAAGGCGTTGCAGCTGCCAACATCGGCGGTGCGCAGGGTGTCCACGCTGATGGAATCGCCGCAGATCACGGGGATGTCCAGCGAATCTGCCAGCATCCGGCACTGGGCCTCGATGGGTTCAATGATGACCACCGAATGGTGGTTCGTCAGCAGGCTCTGGGCCAGATACCGCCCAACACGCCCGCCGCCTGCAATACAAACTTTCATATTGATACCTCGTATTACTTTGCGTAAAGCTATTTTGGGATAAAACCTCACTTCGCCAGCGCACGGAACACTGCCTGTTCTGTCAGGATGGTGGGGCAGATCGTGTCCAGCTCGTAGGTCTTGTGATAGAGCACCTGCAAATGCGGGTCAGAGACGCGGCAGATGACCTTTTCGCGCCGGAAGATGTTCTTTGCGATCTGTGCAGCCATCAGGTTCACGGAGTCATCCTCGCACACAGCGGCCACCGCGTCGCAGTTCTCCACGCCGCCCTGCTTGAGGATGTCGGGATCGGTGGGGTCGCCCACAAGGGCTGTGCCGCCAAAGGAGTAATCGTCAAAGCTGTCCAGCCGCTTGAGCTGCTCGGGGTCCTTTTCGATCAGGGAAATATCATGGCCGATGCGTTCCAGATCCCGCACCAGTGCCGCGCCCACCTGGTCGCAGCCGATCACCAGAATATTCATGGATGTCACCTCATTGTTCAAAATCTGTTGTTGTCTGGCCCGGCATTCCGCGTCAGAAGGAAACACAGGGAAAAACGTTGTGTCCAGTATAGCATATTTCCGGCGGCAGATAAATACAGAAAAAGCAGACAGTGCTCCTGTATAAAATTTGTGATTTTTCGTGCGCAGGCTCTCAGAATATGATATACTGGAAAGCGAACCCAATCTGAATGTGTGCAGAGCGCCTGTGCCGCTTTGCAGGGAGGAGAACCCATGTTTCTTGAAATATTGAAAGCCATCCTGATGGGCATTGTGGAGGGCATCACCGAGTGGCTGCCCATCTCGTCCACCGGCCACATGATCCTGGTGGAGCAGGTGGTCAAGTTCAACGCCAGCGAGGAGTTTATGTCCATGTTCCGCGTGGTCATCCAGCTGGGTGCCATTCTGGCCGTGGTGGTGCTGTTCTGGAATAAGCTCTGGCCCTTCGGCCTGCGCCATGGCCGCGTCTGCTCCAAACCTGCCGTCTGGCAGCTCTGGTTCAAGGTAGTGGCCGCCACCATTCCGGTGCTCATCATCAGCCCGCTGGACGACTGGTTTGAGACCCGCTTCTACAATTACATCACGGTCGCCGCCATGCTGATCCTGTACGGTGTCCTCTTCATCCTTGTGGAGAACCGCCGCACCGCCCCGCATGTCACCCGGCTGGAACAGATCACCTACCGCGAAGCCTTCATCGTTGGCGTGTGGCAGATGCTGGCCATCATCCCCGGCACCTCCCGCTCCGGTGCCACCATCGTGGGCGGCCTGCTGCTGGGTCTGTCCCGTGCCTGCGTGGCCGAGTTCACCTTCTTCCTCGCCATCCCGGTTATGGCGGGCGCGTCCCTGCTCAAGGTGGTCAAGTTCGTCCTCTCCGGCGCTGCGATGACCGGCACCGAGATCGCTGTCCTCGTGGTGGGCTGCGTGGTCGCCTTTGTGGTCAGCCTTGCCGCTATCCGCTTCCTGATGGATTACGTCAAGCGCCATAACTTCAAGTTCTTCGGCCTCTACCGCATCGTGCTGGGCCTAATCGTCCTGGCTGTGGCCGCTATCACCGCCATTGCGTAAATCCCTCCCAACCCCCCAGCCGCCCGCACGGGCGGCTTTTTTGCGTTACGGGGCAATTGCACCGGCCCCGGCCTTGTGTTATACTGGAGCCATAAAGAGAGAACCCGGCGGCGGGAGAGTGCCGCGCCTGAAATTGTCAAAAACGGAGGAGATCCCTATGGAAGCATCGACTGTATATTACACCGACTTCCGGTGTCCTGTGGGCACCAGCCTGACCGAAAAGCTGCGCCGCCTGTGCATTGCGGCAGGCATCAAGAGCATTGATATGGATGGCAAGTTCGTGGCCATCAAGATGCACTTTGGCGAGCTGGGCAACCTGGCTTTCCTGCGCCCGAACTACGCCAAGGTGGTGGCAGACCTGTGCAAGGAGCAGGGGGGCCAGCCCTTCCTGACCGACTGCAACACGCTGTACCCGGGTAGCCGTAAGAACGCGCTGGAGCACCTGAGCTGCGCGCAGGAAAACGGCTTCTGGCCCATGACCACTGGCTGCCAGATCATCATTGGCGACGGCCTGCGCGGCACCGATGAGCTTGAGGTGCCCGTGCCCAACGGCGAATACTGCAAGACCGCCAAGATCGGCCGCGCCATTATGGATGCCGACATCTTCATCAGTCTGACCCACTTCAAGGGCCACGAAGCGACCGGCTTCGGCGGAGCCATCAAGAACATCGGCATGGGCTGCGGTTCCCGTGCGGGCAAGATGGAGCAGCACTCCTCCGGTAAGCCCGCCGTGCAGGAGGAGCTCTGCCGCGGCTGCCACCGCTGCGCCAAGGAGTGCGGCTCCGACGCCATCCGCTACAATGAGAACAATAAGGCGGTCATTGATTACGAAAAGTGCAAGGGTTGCGGCCGCTGCATCGGTGCCTGCAACTTCGATGCCATCTATTCCATCGACAGCAGCGCCAACGAGGAGCTGGACCGCAAGATGGCAGAGTATGCCGCTGCCGTCTGTGCAGACCGCCCCTGCTTCCACATCAGCCTGGTGCAGGACATCAGCCCCAACTGTGACTGCCACGGCGAGAACGATGCCCCCATCCTGCCGGATATCGGCATGTTCGCCTCCTTTGACCCCGTGGCGCTGGATCAGGCCTGTGCCGATGCCTGCCTGAACGCACAGCCCCTGCCCAACAGCCAGCTGGGCCAGAACCTTGCAAAGCCCGGCTGGAACTGCCACCACGACAACTTCAAGGATTCCAACCCCAATGTCGAGTGGAAGGCAACGCTGGAGCAGGCCGAAAAGATCGGCATGGGCACCCGCCAGTACACCCTGAAGAAGATCTGAACATAAAAATAAGCCCGACAACGTCGGGCTTATTTTTATGTCTCTTGCATTCAGGGGCAGACGGAACGATCAATACTCGCTGGAAGCCGGGACCAGTACGTCAATGACATCGGCCAGGGCTTTCCAGTTTTCCTCGGAACAGCCGGGCAGCTCTTTGACATCCAGACCGGCATCCTCAATGCGGCCGGTCATGCTGTCCTTGTCGGTCAGCAGGGCCTCAGCATCGGCCTTGATGAGCGGCCAGGCATCGGCAAAGCTCTGCTGGTCATCGGCGCTCAGGCTGTCGAACCACTGGGTATAGGCATCTTTGATGTCGCTGACCGGCTGGATGCTCATGTTGCAGCCATCGGCCCATTTCAGCAGGGAAGCCGCCGCGATGACGGATTTCAGCGAGCAGCCGGACACGCCGGGGCCCCAGCCGAGGCAGGGGGCAAAGGCATCGTCCGGGTCAGAGAGGGAGAACAGGGAGTTCTCGCCTGCGTCCAGCGGGCCCACCTTGCCAGTGTCGGCGGTCACGGTGGAAGAGGGGATGCTCTCGCTTGCAGAAGCGGAAGAGCTGGAAGCGGCAGTGCTGCCGGAAGAGGTGCTGCAGCCTGCCAGCACGCCGCACAGCAGGGCGGCGCAGACCAGCAGGGAAAGAATACGCTTGCGAATCATAGGAAAGCCTCCTTTTATCGTGTTCCGGCTCATCTGCCGGAGAAACTGCTCTGGTACATTTCTAGTATACTGTTCTGCCGGGCTGTTGTCAATCGGCGTGCGCAGGACGATTTTTCACACCGGCTGTGCAAACTATACAAACTTTTGTCGTTTTTTTCTCAGTTGGGTGGGATTGACATTTTTTGCGCTGGCGCGTATAATTCTGCCATGGTCAAACTGGGAGAAATGAGTGAAGAACCGGAAAAAGGGGGAGAAACGGATGCAGAAATTTCTGCGGCGGCTGGAACGCTTTTCACAGTCGCTGCTGTCGCCGCTGTCTTATCTTTCGGCGGCGGGCCTGCTGCTGGTGCTGGGGGCGCTGCTCACCAGCAAGCCCTTGTGTCAGGCGCTGCCGGTGCTGCAGTGGGCTCCGCTGCAGCTGATGGGTCAGCTGCTTTACAACGGGATGATGGTGCTCATCAACAACCTCAGCGTCATTCTCTGCGTGGGGGTGGCTGCCGTGCGCGCCAAAACCGAAAAGCAGGATGCTGCCCTGCTGGCGCTGATGGCCTACCTGGTGTTCCTCACAGCCAACCACACCGCGCTGGAAGCGCTGGGACTGCTTGCCCAGCCGAACGGGATGACCGGCCTTGCGGGCACGGGCCAGACCACCATTCTGGGCATTCAGGTGGTGGACACCGGCGTGGCAAGCGGCATCGTGCTGGGCTTTGCGGCGGCGTGGCTTTTCAACCGCACCTGCGAAAAGCAGTTTTATGGCATGATCACCCAGCTCTATTCGGGCCTGCGGTGGTCGTTTTTGTGGCTGTCGGCGCTGGCGGTGGCACTGGGGTTGGGGTTCTGCTTCGTCTGCCCGCCGCTGCAGCGGGCAGTCAGCGCCCTCACGGGCTGGATCGCGGCTTCAGGGAACGCGGGTGTGTTCCTTTACGGCTTTCTGGAACGGCTGCTCATCCCCACCGGCCTGCATCACCTCATCTATATGCCCTTCCAGTTCTCTTCGCTGGGAGGCAGCCTGACTGTGGGCTCTGTGACCTACACAGGCGCTTACGCCGTCTGCATGACCGAGTACACCATGGGTCTGCCCCTCTCAGACGGCATCGTCTGGATGTACACCGGCTTCACCAAGACCTTTGGCTATCTGGGCATTGCGGCGGCCTTCATCTTCACGGCCCGCAGGGAGAACCGTGCCCGTACCGCCGCCGCTATGATCCCGCTGGCGGTCACGGCCTCGGTGGCCTCCATCACCGAACCCATTGATTTTCTGTTCTGCTTCGTTTCGCCCCTGCTCTGGGTGGCCCATGCGGTCATTACGGGCGGCTTTATGGTGCTGCTCCATGTCCTGCATGTCCGGGCCTTCACCTCCAACCTGCTGGGGTCGCTGGTGTTCAACCTGAGCGCCGGGGAGCAGCTGCAGAACATGCCGCTGCTCTATCTGCTGGGCCTTGCGGAGACCCTGACCTACTTTGCCGTGTTCAGCATCCTCATCAAAGCAAAGGATCTGCCCACCCCGGGCCGGGAAGCAGCCCTTTCCGCAGACCAGTCCCCGTACGCCGACCCGCAGGAGGTGTGCCGGTTCATTGCCGCGCTGGGTGGGCCGGAGAACATCGCCCAGCTGGGAAACTGCTTCACCCGCCTCCGGCTCACGGTGCGGGATGCCTCGCTGCTGGATATGGGGGCTCTGCTCTCCCTGCCCCATAAAGGTCTTGTGGTGCAGGGCACCCGGGTCCAGCTGGTCTGCGGCCTGCACGCCGCCCAGCTCCGCCATGCGCTTGAACAGCAGCTTGCCGAGATGGCCCCGGTGTGATTGCTTTTTGATAAGAGAAACGGTATAATTGTGGCGAAACCTCTCAGTTGCCTGCGGCGACAGCTCCTCTAACAGGGGAGCCAAGAAAGGTGGCATTGCGAAGTAATGACGGAGAGGTTTAGCAGCGGATCACCTGAAAATAAAGGAGAACATAAAATGCAGAATAACACCTTTTCCGTCGAAGGTCTCTTCGACTTTCTGAACGCCGGTGTCAGCGCCTTCCACTCCACGGCTGCGGCTGTGAAGATTCTGGAGGAGAACGGCTATCAGAACTGCCCCGAGAGCGCAGCCTGGGAGCTGGTGCCCGGCGGCAGATATTACACCACCCGAAACGGCTCTGCCGTGCTGGCATGGCGGATGCCCAAGGGCGAGCTGACCGGCTGGCATGTCACCGCCAGCCACAGCGATTCTCCCACCTGGCGCATCAAGCAGCTGGACGGCGGCAAGGACGCAGTCTTTGCCAAGGCGGAGACCGAGGGCTACGGCGGCATGATCATGCCTACCTGGCTGGACCGTCCCCTGAGCGTGGCGGGCCGCATTCTGGTCCGCACGGAGAACGGCATCCGGAGCCTGCTGGTTCACCCCGACCGGGCGCTGGCTGTCATCCCCAACCTCTGCATCCACTTCAACCATGACCTGAACAACGGCATGAAGTACAACCCTCAGGTGGATCTGCAGCCCATCTTTGGTGAGGCAGGCTCCACCCTGCGGGACGCTTTGGCCGAGGAGGCCGGGGTCAAGGCTGAGGACATCGTGGACGCTGACCTGGTGCTCTGCACCCGCGAAAAGGCCGAGCGCGTGGGCCTGAAGGGCGAATATTTCATGTCCGGCCGCATCGATGACCTGGAATGCGCCTACACCACCCTGTGGGGCTTCCTGCAGGGCCGCGGCGAGGAGGAAGGCCGGGGCGACATGTGGGTCATGTTCGACAACGAGGAGGTGGGCTCCTCCAGCCGGCAGGGCGCACAGGGCACCCTGATGGCCAATGTGCTGGCCCGCATTGAGGAAAAGCTGGGGGTCACCCGGGAGCAGAGCATCCGTGCCTGCACCAACAGCCTGCTGCTGAGCGCCGACAATGGCCACGCCACCCACCCCAACCACCCCGAAAAGAGCGATCCCGCCAACGTGGCGGTCATGGGCGGCGGTGTGCTGCTGAAGTACAATGCCCGCCAGACCTACACCACCAGCGGCTTTACCGGCGCTGCCTTTGCCGAGATCTGCAAAAAGGCCGGTGTGCCGGTGCAGGTGGCCGCAAACCGCGCGGATGTTCCCGGCGGCTCCACGCTGGGCAACCTGCTGGGCCACCAGATCCTGATCCCCATGGTGGATATCGGTCTGGCACAGCTGGCCATGCATTCCGCAATGGAGACCGCCAGCTGCAAGGATGCCGAGTATATGGCAAAGGCCGTGGCCGAGTTCTATAACACGCCCATCTCCCAGCCTGTGGACGGCGAGTGGAAGCTGGGCCTGTGAGCGCTGTGACCGGGCGCTTTGCCCCCAGCCCCAGCGGGCGGCTGCATCTGGGCAATCTGGCCTGCAGCCTGCTGGCCTGGCTCAGCGCCAGAAGTCAGGGCGGGCGCATCGTTCTGCGCATTGAGGATCTGGATGCCGAGCGCTGCCCCCGCAAATATGCCGACACACTGGAAGAGGACCTGCGCTGGCTGGGCCTTGTCTGGGACGAGGGCGGCAGCAGCGGCGGCCCCAACGGCCCCTATTACCAGAGCGAGTGCGCCGCCATCTACACCGAGAGCTATAACAAACTGGAAGCACAGGGCCTTGTTTACCCCTGTTTCTGCTCCCGTGCCCAGCTCCATGCCGCCAGCGCACCCCACACCTCCGACGGCAATGTGATCTATCCCGGCACCTGCCGGGGGCTGACGGCGGAGCAGATCGCCGAAAAGCGCAAAAAGAAAGCCCCGGCCTATCGTCTCATGGTTCCCGACGAGGACATTACCTTCATCGATGGCTGTATGGGCCCCCACACCGAGAACCTGCTCCGCGACTGCGGGGATTTCTACCTCCGCCGCGCCGACGGTGTGTTTGCCTACCAGCTGGCCGTGGTGGTGGACGATGCCCGCATGGGCGTGACGGAGGTGGTGCGGGGCGCGGACCTGCTCTCTTCCACCGCCCGGCAGCTTTATCTCTATCGTCTGCTGGGTCTGAAAGCGCCGCAGTTCGCCCACTGTCCGCTCCTGCTGGCCCCGGATGGCCGCCGCCTGTCCAAACGGGACGGTGACCAGAGCCTGGAAAACCTGCGGGCAAAGTATACGGCGGAAGAGATCGTGGGCAGGCTTGCCTTTGCCTATGGTCTCCAACCTGAACCGGCTCCCCGCACCCCGGAAAGCCTGATCCCAGACTTTTCCTGGGACAAGGTGCCCAAGCAGGATATCTACCTGCCGGAAAATCTGTTTTAAGCAAACCCACGATTTTTGCCATGCCTGTGCAAAGATCGTGGGTTTTTTCTTTACAAAAAAACAATCTATGGTAGAATATAACTAGAGATTTTGCCGAAACAGAAAGGAGCCTGTTATGCGTAAAATGTTAAAAGCGTCGAGTTTGTTGATTTGTGCAATGCTTTTGTTCAGCGCATGTGCAGGCTCTTTGAATCTGAGACCGGGACCTTTCCGTTCGGAAATGCAGGATGTTTTCGTTCAGCAGACGACACTTACGGTTCCGGCCAGTCACGTCGAGCATGGGGAGGATTATGTTATTGAGTGGCAGGACCCTGTGATGGAAAAGCACGTCCGGAAATGGCTTGACCGCCCGAAGGGGGATATCTATCACAGCGATGTCTGGGATTATCAGCGCGTCACGATAAATTCCGGAACCGGTGTGAAAGATCTCCTCGTCAAAGATGCACCGGACGGGGAAGATATTGGGGGAACCGTTAATGGCAATGATCAGCTGGAAGCCTGTGCGGTCAGGGTAGAGGGAACGTATGATCCGGTGGCCTCTCTGGCAGACCTGCGGCATTTTGACAGCTTGCAGGTATTGTCGGTCAATAATAGAAGGGGAGCCCCACCCATTACAGATCTGACAGGTCTGGAGGAATGCAAAAATCTGATGCTTTTGAGTGTGCCCAGTGTGGAGAGCAGCGCATTCCCGACCTTTGCAAAGCTGGATTCTGTGGTAAAGCTGGAATATGGCAGTGACGGGATCCGGGCGGATTCCAATGTCTCCGACCTTTCGGCGCTGGCGCAGATGAAGTCGCTGAAGATGCTGTGGATCACCGGCAGTGAGGTCGATCTGACCCAGCTGGCCGGAGCTGACTTGCGGGTCCTGAGACTGGACGTGACCCGGATCGGTTCGCTGGAACCGTTGAAGCAGATGGAAAATCTGAGCTTTCTGCAGCTGTGCCAAGGGCCGGAGATCGACAGCTTTGCCCCGCTGGCGGAGAGCAGTGTGCAGTATCTGAGTATGTCTCTCTCTGAGGGTGCGCAGGAAAGATATAAGAACATGGATTATACCCCCCTGACCCGGATGCCGCAGCTGATCTGGCTGGATCTGACCAACAACATCACGTTTGATACGGAAACCTGCAAAAAACTGCTGGCAAACGATACGACCCTGAAATATCTGAAAATTTCCTATACATCAGCGGCCAAAGATGCCGAAGAGCTGGATACAGCGCACCTGAAAGAGTTCACTGCCCCGGCTCCGTAATGCCCCAAAATGCAAAACACCCATGCCAGCGCCGGCATGGGTGTTTTTCCGTACAGATTCACAGCCGCTGCAAGGCTCTTGCGTCGCTGCGTTCCAGTGCGGTCATGGCCGTATCCAGAACCATGGCCAGCAGGATGCCCAGCAATACATCAATGCAGCTGTGCTGCTTGAGCAGGACCGTGGACGCAATGATGGAAACGCAGAGCACGGCGGAGGCGGGCCGCATCCAGCGGCGGCCCGGCGTTTCAAAGATGCGGCTGCGGTAATAGGCCATCATCAGGGTGACGGAGTTGAACACATGGATGGAGGGGCAGACGTTGAGGGGCGTGTCGGTGGCATAGAGCATCCGCACGGCCTGAGCAAAGAGGTCGCTGCCGTATACCCGGTAGGGCCGCAGATCCAGCCCGGTGGGCAGGATGACATAGCAGGCCAGCGCAATGGTCATGCCCGCAAACAGGGGCAGGCAGAGCCGCCAGAAGTCGGCCCGGGGCGCTTTCCACAGCAGGTAGAACAGGGTGAACGGGATCCACAAAAACCACGCAAAGTAGGGCACGATGGCATATTTGCAAAAGGGGATCAGGTCGTCCAGATGGCAGTGCACCAGAACATCGGGCACGGCAATATGGACTTCGAGCCAATGGAACGCCGAAAGGTAAAACAGGAGATAAAACGCCATGAACGAAACGGGATGGCGGGAAAACCAGTTGCGCATGGAACACACTTCCTTTTCTGGAATGGGGGCCGCAGCCCCGCCTAAAGTTCTTTGCAGCGTATGATTATACCGCGCAAAGACGAAGAAAACAAGACAAAAAGCTGACAAAATCGTGAACACATCCGCGCGGAATTTGGTATGCTTTGGGGAAGCGGATGCAGGGGAGAGAAGCTTCTGCCTATTGATACGAGACAGGATGCGGATTTCCTGCACAAAAAAGGCCCTCCCCGCCAAAACTGCAATGGCGGAGAGGGCCGGATATACGGAAACTCAGATCACCTTTTGTTCCATCCACCTGCCGCGGACAAAGCGGACGCAGAAGAACAGCGAGCGCATGGCCCAGTCCAGGAACATGCCCATCCAGATGAACAGCAGGCCGCAGTGGAACTTGAGCACCATCAGGTAGCAGAAGGCCACCCGGAACACCCACATGGAGATGACGCTGACCGTCATGGTAAAGGCGGCATCTCCGGCGGCGCGCAGGATGTTGGGCAGGGTGAAGCTGGAGGGCCACAGGATCAGCGATACAGCGTTGAACCAAACCATCAGCTCCAGCGCCATGCCGTAGGCATCCGGCGAGAGGTTGAACCAGGAGAGCGCCAGCTTGTTCAGGAAGAACAGGCCGGAAAGATTCATCACCCAGTCCCCGGCGTAGGCGGTCAGGAGCAGCAGGCGGGAATAGCGCTTGGCCTGCACCTTTTCCCCGGCACCCAGACACTGGCCCACAACGGTCAGCGCGCCGATGCCAACGGCGGAGGCGGGCACGTTCAGGAAGCTGGAGATGTTGCCTGCCACGGCGTTTGCGGCAATGGCGGCGGTGCCCAGCGTGCTGGTCAGGCTGGAGACCGATAGCTTGCCGATCTGGAACATGCCGTTCTCGATGCCGGCGGGAATGCCGACTTTCAGAATGCGCTTGATGAGGTCGAGGTCAGGCTTCAGGTCGGTGAGGTGGTCGATGCGCAGTGCACAGTCCGGCTTCTGCAGCAGGAACATCACGGTGAAGCAGGCGATCATCCGGCTCACGAGGCTGGCGGTGGCCGCACCCATCACGCCCATGCCGAACCCGTAGATCAGGATGGCATTGCCGCCAATGTTGACCACGTTCATCACCAGGCTGGAAAGCATACTGATCTTACTGTTGCCCTGGGCGCGGAACAGAGCCGCACCGGCATTGTACACGCCAATAAAAGGATAGCTCAGGGCCGAGAGCAGAAAATAGGTCTCAGCGTAGCGCATCACATCCGCGTCAATGGAGCCGAAGATGCCCCGCAGGATGGCATGCCGCCCCACCGCCACGATGACGGCGGTGACCACGCTGAGCGAGATCATAATGAACATGATCTGTGCAGCGCTGGCCTTGGCCCGTTTGGGCTCCCGGTGGCCGATGTACTGGCTGGCGACCACCGCGCCGCCGGTGGCCAGTGCGCTGAGCAGCTGGATCATCAGCACATTGAAGGAGTCCACCAGGCTCACGCCCGAAACGGCGGCTTCGCCCACCGAGGAGACCATCAGGGTGTCCGCCAGACCGATGGAGATGCTGAGGGCCTGCTCTGCCACCAGCGGCAGGAAAAGTGAGATGAGCTGTTGACGGTTGAACAGCGGTCTTGATGTGGTCGATGCGTCTGTCATGGTGTCCTCCCTTGGCGCGTGGATTCAAACACACCCATGATAGCGCGGAATGACGTGAAAATCAAGATGTTGTATCCAACAAATCAAAAAATCAGGCGAACTCTTTGCTGGGGGTCAGGCTGGTGCCATAATAAACAATGTAGTCGTAGGGGACCTGGGGGTTGTATGCGGCCAGATTGCCGTACTTGGCCAGAATGTCGTTCCGCAGGTTCTCCGGGGTGTAGGGCTGCCCGGCGGAAAGGGTGTCGGCGCAGACCGCGTTCCACATGCTCTCGGTAAAGGCGGCGCAGTTGAAGTAGGCCGACCAGTGGTCAGATTTGGCAAGGTTGCGGTTGACCACGTCCAGCTGGCCCTGATCCAGCGAGGTCTGGACAGCATAGATGTTCTGGTAGTAGGAATCGGCCAGATAGCGCTTGTAGTAGCCCTCCAGATTGTACCAGATGCCGGTGTGCTCCCAGCGGTTGCCGCGGGGGCTGAAGGTCATCTCGGTGTCGGGCGCGATCCGCAGGCCGCCCACCTCGATGTCGTGGTCAGAGACGTTCCGCACCGAGAGGAAGGAGTGGCCGCTGGAATTGATGGAGGCATCGCCCCGATCCTCGGCCCGGGCGTAGACGCGCAGCAGGGCCACGGCACCCTCGGCGGGTTCTGCACCGTAGGCCTGCACGGCAGATTTATGGTCGGCCTGTTCAAAATCGTAGGGGCCGCCGGTGCTGGTGGTGAAACCGACGATGTTGCGGATCTGATCCTCAAGGGGGCTTACATCGGTGATGACACGTTCGTCCTGGGGGGCGGGCGTGGCGGCGGGAGCCTCGGCCAGCGCGGCGGTGCTGCCGGACACGCACAGGGCCAGCGTCAGGCAGAGGGAAAGGGCGCGGGACAGCTTTTTCATGGGGGAACCTCCAAAGAGAAAAATTTCAGGGTAAGGATAGACGATTTTTGGGGCGCTGTCAAGAAAAAGATGTCTGCCGCCTTTACCCCCGGGGCCGGTTGTGTTAAAATGTAGCTGGCAGCTGTGCCCGGTGGTTTGGGGTATGGGGCCGATCGGAAGGTAAATGAATCTGACCCAGAGAGGGGAACAACCTATGCCAAAAGAAGCACACAAGGTCGTGGTCATCGGGCACCGCAACCCCGATACCGATTCCATCTGCTCCGCCATTGCCTATGCGGAGCTCAAAAACCGCACCAGCACGCTGGTCTGTGAGCCGCGCCGTGCCGGTAAAATGAATCAGGAGACCGAGTTCGTCCTGAAAAAATTCGGTGTCACGCCGCCCCGGATGTGCACCGACGTGAACCCCAAGATCCGGGACGTGGATTACCGCGAGATGGCGGGCATCCCGGGCTCCACCAGCCTGCGCCGCGCATGGAAGATCATGCGCGACCAGCAGATCGACACCCTGTCCATCACCAGCGCGGACAACGAGCTGGAGGGCATCATCACCGTGAAGGATCTTGCCACCGCCAACATGGACGTGTTCGATACCGCGGTGCTGGCCAAGAGCCGTACCTCTTATAAGAACATCCTTGAAACGCTGAACGGCACCATGGTGGTGGGCAATGCCGACGCGGTCTGCACCACCGGCCACATCAAGATCGGCACTGCCACCCCCGAGCTGCTGGAAAGCAGCGTGGAAAAGGGGGATATCGTCATTCTGAGCAACCGGTACGAAAGCCAGCTCTGCGCCATTGAAAAGGAAGCCTCCCTGCTCATCATCTGCAATGGGGCCAAGGTGGGCCGCACCATCCAGCGCATTGCCGATGAGACCGGCGTTGCCATTATGACCACCCCCGTGGATACCTATGCGGCGGGCAAGCTCATCAGCCAGTGCGCGCCCATCTCCTATTATATGACCCGGGACAACATCCTCAAATTCACCCTCGTCACCCCTGTGGCCGATGTGCTGCGGGTGATGGCAAAGGTGCGCCACCGCTATTTCCCCATCCTCGATGAGGACGGCAAATACTGCGGCATGGTCAGCCGCCGCAACGTCATTGCCCTGCGCAAGCGGCGCATCATTCTGGTGGACCACAACGAGGCCACCCAGGCCGTGGAGGGCTTTGATCAGGCCGAGATCCTGGAAATCATCGACCACCACCGCATCGGCAGTCTGGAGACCAGCGGGCCGGTCTACTTCCGCAACCAGCCCGTGGGCTGCACCGCCACCATCATCACCCAGATGTACGATGAAAACGGTGTGGACATCCCGCCCCAGATCGCGGGCCTGCTGCTGGCGGCCATCCTTTCGGATACGCTGGCCTTCCGCAGCCCCACCTGCACCCCCGTGGATGAAAACGCCGCCAAGCGTCTGGCCAAGATCGCAGGCGTGGACATTGAAGAGTTTTCCACCGAAATGTTCGAGGCCGGTGAAAAACTGGACGGCAAGACCCCCGAAGAGGTCTTTTTGCAGGACTTCAAGGTGTTCATGTGCGGCGATATCCGCTTTGGCGTGGCGCAGGGCAGCTACATGACCCGCAAAAACCTGCAGGCCGCCCAGGCGCTGCTCCAGCCCTATCTGGAGGAGGCCCGCAACAAGCAGAACGTGGAGGACCTCTACATGCTGCTGACCGATGTGCCCAAGGAGGAGAGTGTGGTCATCTGCACCGGCCGCTACGCCGCCGAGGTGTTGAGCAACGGCTTTGAGAGCCGGCCCGCCGCCGACGGCAGCTGGACGCTGCCCGGCGTGGTCAGCCGCAAAAAGCAGTTCATCCCCGCCATGATGAGCGCCTATCAGGAGCTGTAACCCCCCGATACAAAACACGAAGCCCCCGGAACCCTGCATGTTCCGGGGGCTGTTGTGTTTTGTAAGGGAGCGTCAGGCTGCGACTTTTAAGGGAGAGTTATCAGTCCAGATGGTGCCATCCAAAAGCTTTGTTACGGCCAGTGTGCCGTTCACGCTGACCCGCGCGGGGTCCAGCGCGTAGAAATCGCTCTCCCGCAGGTTTTCGGGGTCTGCCGTGGGGGAGATGCCCACCACGCACACCCAGTGTCCGTAGGTGCTGCTGGTGGCGATGTGGGGGTAATTGACCTCTTTCCAGCCGGAGCCGGAGAGGTGGTATTCATAGCTTGTCACGCGGTTGGTGTGCTTGGACACGCCGCTGACAGCGGTGTTTTTCAGATGTACGATGACGGGCCGCCCGGCCTGCAGCTCTTCATACAGGCGGGAAAGGCAGCCGGAAAGGGAGCCGCTGTAAGCGTAGTACCCGGCGGCAGACCATACCGCGCCGTTCGACCACATCCCGCTGCCTGAGCAGGGCTTGCCATCCAGAATGGTGCGGGCGTAGCGCAGGGCGTACCAGCTGCACCGGCCCGAGGTCTGGTTGCCGATGGAGACGATCTGCTGGCTGTCGAAGGACAGCAGCGTGATGCCGTTCACATCCTGCAATTGTGCCGCCGCAGCCTTTGGCGCGGCCAGAAAGCTCAGGCACAGCAGAACTGCTGCCACAAAAACGCGCACCGGAGCGCGCAGGGAACCATGCTGCATGGGGCAAACTCCTTTTCCTTGTTCAGGAACGGCACCCGGCGGTTCCCACTGCCTTAAGTTTAGCACCAAATCGTGGTAGAATTGTGTAAACGCCGGAAATATTTTCCGGTTTTTGCCCCGGGCATGGCAAAGGATCTTTGCGAAAATTCGTTCTGGAAAAAACAACAAAAGCAGGAGAAAATATTTGGTGAAGCTGGCAATTGACAAAAGCGACAGTCGTTGGATAAAATAAAGCCAGAAGGGGCCCTGTTTCAAAATGGAAAGGCACCCTGCATATTATGAAAAACACAACAAAACGACTGGAGGTCCCGACATGAAAATGCTGAAAAAACTGGCCGCTTTGATTCTGGCGGCGACCATGGTACTTGTTCTGTTCACCGCCTGCAGCGGTGATGGCGGCAGCACCGGCACCAGAGAACCGGAAAAAGAAAAAGTTGCATTCGATGCCATCGTTGGTGATAATCGTGTGGCCGCTACTGCAAAGGTCAATGATCCGCAGCTGCAGGCTGTGGCTGAGAAGCACCTGAACGAAGATCTGCAGGCACAGATCGATTTCTTTGGTGCAAAGTTCTTTGGCAAAGTTCACGTGGAAGGCAAAGAGGAAGAGTATCTGACCATTACCGTGACGACAAAATACGATTACGGGTCTTTCTTGACGAAAATCCTGAAGGCAGTTGAGAGCGAGATCAATAGAGAGGTCGGCACCAACGTCAAAGTGGATGGCAATGGCAGCTGGACTAAGCTGGGTGTCGTGGTCAAGAGCGACAATAGCCATAGCTACATGGCAGTGGCATTCCAGATCAGAAACCCCAAATACAAGAAGTAAATTAAATCTGTCTTACCCCCGGAGCGTGGCTGAAAAGCCGCCCTCCGGGGCTTTTTGTATTTGTGGCAAAATCCTTCTGATTGTGGTACAATAAAAGATAGATTTTGTCGAAAGAAAGGAACCTTTGGATGCAGCTGTTTGAACTGGTCAGCCCGCGGCTGTTCCGCCCGCTGGCGGGGCCCAACCGGGCGTTTTATGCGGAGCTGCTGCTCCTGCTGTGGGAGGAGTGCCGCCACACGGCGGATTACTCCATCTCCCGGGCAGAAGCGGTGAGCCGGGCCGAGGATTACTTTGCGGCGCTGGCAAAGCCGCTGGCACTGGATGCCGATGATGCGGGCGACGAAGCCGAACAGCCCACCCGGGATCCCCATACCCTTGCGCTGGGCTTTCTGCTCCGCCTGCGCCGCACCGGCTGGCTGGAAGAGCAGCCCGGCAGCTATGAGGAGGAGCCTGCCCTTGCCTTTGTGCCCGAGGTGGCTCCTCTGCTGGAGGCGCTGGAAGAGATCCTGAACCCGCGCGTTGTCACCTACACCGGCAAGCTGTACAAGGCATGGCAGCTGCTGCAGAACATCGGGGAGGAAAAGAGCCCTTATGAGAATGTTCTGCGGGAGGTGGCCTCCGATCTGGAAACACTGAACAAGTCCCTGCGGGCGCTGAATGCGTCCATCGGGCATTATATCGACCGGCTCACCCGCAACCGCACCCCGCAGGAGGTGCTGGAGCTCTTTGACCAGTACGAGGAAAAGGTGGTGGCCGCCGCTTACCACCGTTTCAAGACCAGCGATAACCTGTTCAATTACCGCGCTTATCTGGAAGAAGAGCTGGACGACTGCGAGGCAGAGCATCTGCCCCGGCTGGCGCTGGATTACGCCCGGGTGGAGCGCTGTGCCCCCGGCGAAGCCGCCCCTGCCGTGCGTGCCCTCATCCAGAAACTGCGGGATTCGCTGGAAGAGATGAGCACCCTGATGCGCCAGATCGACCAGAGCCACATCCGCTACCGCAAGCGGGCCGTGCAGCGGGCCCAGTTCCTGCTGCTGAGCGACCGCTCCTCGCAGGGCAGTGTCACCGCCCTGCTCCGCCGCTACGCCGAGGAGATCAAAACGCCCGACCAGCTGTTCGCGCCGGATGACGGCCCGGTGGCAAAGCACCTGCACCTCTACCCGGCGGCGGTGTTCGGGTCAAAGCCCCTCTACCCGCCCGCCGCGCCCCGCAGCGAAACGCCGCTGGCCCCGGTGCGGCAGGCCGGGCTGGATGCGGAGCAGCTGCGCAAAGAACAGCAATTACTGCTGGACTACGCCCGGATGGCCGTGACTGAGGAGAACGTGGGCCTGCTGGCAAAACAGGCCCTTGCCGCCCGCAGTGCGGTGGCCGCCTCCACGCTGGCGGAGGAATACCCCCGCGATTTTGCCCGCATCATCGGCCTGCACACCTACTCGCAGTCGCCGCGCCGGGCTTACGATATCACCCTTACCGGAAACTGGGTCGAACGGGGCGGCTTCCGGTTTGAAGAGTTTATTCTGACACCCCGCAGGGAGGACGCTGACCATGGCCGAACCGAATAAAATGCTGGAAGAGACCGCAAACTATCTGCTCAACCACTGCTTTGTGCTGGGCGGTGTGGAGGATCAGCGGGCAAAATACCTCTATGTGCAGGATCATCTGCCCGAGGTGCGGGCCGTGTTCGCGCCGCTGGGCTATACGGTAACGCTTTACCCGGCTCCGCTGCAGGCTGCGGCGCTGGTCAACGAGCATGAGGGCAGCCAGGCCCGGCTGCTGAAATACGAGAGCATTCTGCTGCTGGTGCTCCGCCTGCTCTACCTGCAAAAGCGGGAGAGCCTTGCCGCCAGCGCCGATCAGGTGCTGGTCACGGTGGAAGAGGTGCAGACAGAGCTGCAGAAGATGAACCTGCCCCGGCGGCTGGACCAGCGCACGCTGGAGGAGCTGATGCGCACTTTGCGCAGGTATAATCTGGCCCGCCCGGTGGGGCGGCTGACCGGTCTGGACAGCCGCATCGAGGTGTTCCCCACCGTGCTGCTGGCTCTGCCGGACGCAGACCTTGCCGATGCCGCCGCCGAGAGCAGCCGCACCCGGGAGGAACTGGCCCTCTACGAGCGGCCTGACGGAGATGCCAGCGGGGAGGAAGAAGAATGATCGAATTAAAGCGCCTGAAGCTTATCAACTGGCACAACTTTGAAAATGTCACCTTCGATTGTGCCCGTCTGACTTATATGATCGGTGTCAACGCGGTGGGCAAGACCACCATTCTGGATGCCATCCGCTACTGCCTGACCACCAACCGCAATTTCAATGCCCTGGGCAATAAAAAGAGCGGCCGCACCCTGCAGGGCTCTGTCCACGCCAAGCAGCGCGGCGAGAACGCCTACCGCCGCCCGGGCCGCACGGTGGCATATATCGGTGCCGAGTTCTGGGATACCGTCAAGCGGACAAACTTTGTCATCGCTGTCCGGGTGGAATCCGAGGGCCCCATGCAGGAGCTCCACCCCGGCGACCAGACCTGGTACATCTCCGAGGACGGCATCACGCTGGAAAAGCTGCCCTTCCTTGATCCGCGCACCGGGGCCCCCAGCGCCAAGGAGGACTTCAAGCCCGCCGTGGGCCGTCTGTCCTACACCCGCAGCCCCAGCGAGGCCCGGGACCGCATCTGCCGCGCGCTGGGCATCGGCCGCGCCTCCAGCCCGCTGGGCAAAAAGTTCAACGAAGTGTTTCAGATGGGCACCAGCATGGACGAGATCCCCAACTTCCGGGAGTTCCTGTACCAGTACATCCTGCCCCAGCCTGAGCTGGATCTGGAAGCGCTGCAGGGCGACCGGGTGGAGCTGGAAAACCTCCACGCCGTTCTGGCCGAGGCCCAGACCCGTGCCGCCGCGCTGGAACAGATCGTGGCGTATGGCCGGGAAGCTGCTGCCAAAGAGACGGATGCCCTTGTCAACCGGGGCGCGGCCCTGCTGGCCCGCGCCGAAGCGGATGCCGGTGAGGATGCCTCCTGGCAGAGCCATCTGGATGCAGGCCGCCGCCAGCTGGCCGACCTGAACGCAAAATACGAGACCGCCAAGAACGCCGAAGCCGAAGCCCGCCGGGCCTATCTGGCGGCCCACGGTGCGGCCGGTGACAGCGGCGCGGGCCGGGCATTGGATGCCCTGACCGAGGAGCTGGCCCGGAAAAAGAGCGCGCTGGACGCAGCAGCCCGGACAAGGAATAGTCTGGAAGCAACTGCGGATACCATCACCGGCCTGCTGACCCAGCTGAACCGCAGCGGCTTTGCGGTGGAGAAGGAGCTCTGGCCCCAGCGCCTGACAGCGGAACATCTCCCCGCCCTGACCGAGGCCCTGGCCCGCATCGAAAAGCCGCTGGAGGAGCAGTATTTCGCCGCCCGGCAGGCTTCGGCGGATCTGGCAAAAGAGCAGGAGGCCCTGCGGGCCGAGCTGAACGCCGTGTCCGGCGGCAAGTGGGTCTACCCCCACGGCGATGCCGCCACCAAAGTGCGGGATGCCGTGAACGCGGAGCTGAAAAGCCGCGGCATGACAGCGGATGCGAAGATCTTCTGTGAACTGCTGACCGTGGCCGACGAGAGCTGGCAGGACTGTGTGGAAGCCTGCCTGGGTGACCGCCGGTTCGATATCCTTGTGCCGCCTGCCCACTACGCCGCCGCCAAGAGCGCCTTTGTGGCACTGGGCGACCGGGTGGGGCCCATCAGCCTGCTGGATACCCCGGGCATCCGCAAGGCGAACCGCCATGCGGAGACGGCCCCCGCCGACAGCCTTGCAGCCCAGGTCACCAGCGAAAACCCGCTGGCCGCACAGTATGCGGACACCATCCTGCGCCGCATCGTCTGCTGCGACACCCCCGATACGCTGGAGCATTTCCCCGACAGCGCCACCCGGGACCTGCTGCGCCACCATCCCTTCCGGCTGGAACGCCTGCGCAGGCCCCAGCGCTATATCGGCCTGGATGCCCGCAGGGAGCGTGCCGACGCGCTGGAAGCACAGCTTGCCGCTCAGGCCGACCGCTGCCGCGAAGCCGCCCAGACCGAAAAGGCCCTGAAATCTGCCTACGACCAGTACCAGAACGTCCTGCGGGGCCATGCGCTGGAACAGCTGGCCGAACTCTGGGCCAGCCGGGCCGCGCTGGATGCCGCCCGTGCCGACTACGCCGCGCAGGAGCAGAAGCTGGCGGACTGCCGCGAGAACCCCATGCTGCAGCAGCTCTACCGCGAGGAAGAAGCCCGGGAAGCCGCATGGGAGACTGCCCGCAAGGCCGTGGAGCAGGTGGGCGGCGATATCCGCGTCTGCGAAAAGCAGATCGCATCCTGCGAGGCAGAGCAGGGTAAGGCGGTGGAGACCGCCGCACAGAGCCGGGAGGCGGCAGAGGCATTCTTTGCACAGCACCCGCTGCTGGAGCCTCTGGCACAGGAACGCAAAAAGGGCCTGATGACGGGCGGGCGCACGGCCCGTGCCGCCGCGCAGACTGCCGAAAAGGCACAGACCAGGCTGGACGATGCCCTGCGAGCTTATCTCACTTCCACGCTGGAACCTGCCCAGAGGGATTACAACGAGCACTACGTCTGCGATTATCCGCTGGGTCTGGCCGGGGTGGAGCAGTACCGCGCCCAGCACGACAGCCTTGTCCGCATTGATCTGGAACGCTACGCCGCCCGGCTGGAGCAGGCACAGCGGGACTGCAAGGATCGCTTCCGCAAGGATATCCTCTTCCGGATGAAGGATGATATTTTTAACGCCCGCCGCCAGTTCCGGGAGCTGAACAAGGTGATGGAGCAGCTGACCTACGGCGAGGAAGTCTACCGCTTTGAGCTGGAGCCCAGCCGTGACCCCCAGCTGGCTGCCTTCTATCAGGTCATTGTGGACAAGGGCAACCAGCAGATGACCGATGGCGACTCGCTGGACAACCTTGCCGCCACCGCCGACCCCGTCTACGAGCGGCAGGTGGACGCGCTGATGGAAAAGATCATGGCCGATGTGGACGAGAACACCCGGGCCCGGCAGGAGGGCCGCACCACCTCCGGTGCCACCCTCTCGGATTATGTGGACTACCGCACCTATCTGGACTATGACATCAAGGTGACCAACACCGTCTCGGGCCAGCAGGCTTATCTTTCCCGCGTCAGCCGCGATTCCTCCGGCGGCGAGAACCAGGCTCCCTTCTATGTGGCCATCTGCGCCAGCCTGCTGCAGATCTACCAGAAGAGCGAGAACAGCATCCGCCTTGTCCTGCTGGACGAGGCCTTCAGCAAGATGACCAGTGACCGCATCCGCCCCATGATGGAGCTGTTCCGCCGCCTGCAGCTGCAGGTTCTGCTCATCTCCACCGTGGAAAAGAGCACGGCCATCCAGCCCTACTGCGACATTACCTATTCCATCGTGCGCCACGGCGATGCCAACGCCATTGCGCCGTTCTACCGGGCCGGCACCCTTGCCGATGCCCCGGAAAAGGAGACTGAATATGAATAACACCCTTGCAAACATCTGGCTCTTTGCCACCCACTGGACCAAGCTGGATGCTTTTGATACCGAAGAAGAGCTCAACGATGAACTGGAGCTGCTCCAGCGCCAGAGCCTGCCCACCAAAGTCCGTCAGGTCACGGACAAGGAAGGCAGGGAACAGTTCCTCCTTTACGTCAAACAGGCCGACCGCGATTACGCCCGCTATTGCACCGGCTGGCGGCCCGGCGGGATGATGTGATCCACCCCTGCAAAAAGGAGAATCCATGTCAAAACAGAAAATTCAACTTTCGGATCACTTTGATTATTCACGGCTGATCCGTTTTGTGCTGCCCTGCATCGGCACCATGCTGTTTACTTCCATTTACGGCATTGTGGACGGCCTGTGTGTCTCAAACTTTGTGGGCAAAACGGCCTTTGCGGCAGTCAACCTCATCATGCCCGTGCCCATGCTGGTGGGCACAGTCGGCTTTATGCTGGGCACCGGCGGCAGCGCCATTGTGGGCATCACGCTGGGTGAGGGCGATAAAGCCCGTGCCGACCGCTATTTCAGCCTGTTTATGTCAACGGCGCTGATCGCCGGCATCGTGCTGTCCGTGCTGGGAATGCTGCTGCTCCGGCCGGTGGCCCTGATGCTGGGTGCAGAAGGCGAGATGCTGGACTATGCCCTGCGCTATGGCCGGGTGCTGATGCTCAGCCTGCCCACCTTTATCCTGCAGAATATGTTCCAGAGCTTTTTTGTCACCGCCGAAAAGCCGCATCTGGGCTTTTACTTCACGGTGGGCGCGGGCTGCACCAACATGGTGCTGGACGTGCTGCTGGTGGGCATCCTGCACTGGAGCGTGGAGGGTGCCGCCATTGCCACCATGCTCAGCCAGGTAGTGGGTGGCCTGCTGCCGGTGTTCTACTTCCTCAACCGGAAAAACACCAGCCTGCTCCACCTCTGCCGCCCGCAGTTTGATGGCGGTGTGCTGCTGAAAGCCTGTGTGAACGGCTCCTCTGAGCTGATGACCAACCTTTCCATGTCGCTGGTGAACATCCTGTACAACTATCAGCTGCTCCGTTTTGCGGGCGAGGATGGCGTGGCCGCCTATGGTGTGATCATGTACGCGTCCTTCCTGTTCGTGGCAGTGTTTGTGGGCTACGCCGTGGGCAGCGCGCCCATCGTCAGCTACCACTATGGTGCCAATAACCGCAAAGAGGTCAACAACCTCTACCGCAAGAGCCTGAAGCTCATCGGCGTGGTTGCGGTGGTAATGACCATCGGCTCCATGTTCATCATCCCCCATGTGGCCCGCTTCTTTGTGGGCTATGATGAAAACCTGCTCATTCTGACCACCCGGGCCTTCCGGCTCTATGGCCTGAGCTTCCTCATCATGGGGTTCAACGTCTATGCGTCCTCCTTCTTCACGGCCCTGGGCGACGGTGTGACCAGTGCGCTCATCTCGTTCCTGCGCACCCTGCTGTTCCAGGTGGCGGCGGTTCTGCTGCTGCCGCTCCTGCTGGGCATTGACGGCATCTGGCTGGCCGTGACAGCCGCCGAGCTGGCCGCTCTGCTGGTCAGCATCGGCCTGTTCATCACCAGAGACCAGCAGTTCCATTACCGCAAGGCAGAATAACCGCAAACAAAGAAAGGACCCTCGGCGGGTCCTTTCTTTGTTCAGAATGTAAACTCCACGAACTCGCAGTTTTTGATGCCTGCCGCCGCGTACTCCTCGTTGGTCATATCGTAAAAATAGGACTGCACCACCCGGGCAATGCCGTTGTGGGCCACCAGCAGGTAGGTCTTGTCGGTGTCGGCCCGGAGCTCGTCCAGCAGGTTGTAGATGCGCTGGGCCAGCTGCATCATGCTCTCGCCGCCGGAGTAGCGGTCGGCAAAGTGGGTCTTGGAGATGCGGAACTCCTCGCCGTCCCGGGGCGTGCCCTCGTAGCGGCCAAAGCACTGCTCCCGGAGCCGGGGCTCACACCGGGCAGGAATGCCGGTGGCCTCCGCAATGGCCCGGGCGGTGTCGGCGGCGCGGGACAGGGGAGAGTACAGGATCTCATCGATGCGGAGGCCGCTGGTCCGGAGTTTTTCGCCCAGCTCCCGGGCCTGGGCGCGGCCTTTTTCGGTCAGTGGGCTGTCGGTCATGCCGCAGATTTTGTTTTCCACGTTCCACACGGTCTCGCCGTGGCGGGTGAAATAGACCTTGTGCGCCGCTTTGGCCAGCCTGTGATCCCGCAGGGTGACGGTGCTGCCCTCGTTGATGTCCAGCCGGGTCAGCTCGGCATCCGGGTAGGGGAGAACCCGCTGCGTGCCGTCGGCAGCCTCCAGCAGGACATCACAGAGCACGGGCTGGCCCTCGGGCAGCTCCTCGCAGCCATAAAGCTGCTCCTCAATGCGCAGAACGCGGTAGTTTTTTTCTTCCATCCTCTTCGACCTCTTTCGGGCAGATTGTTTCTTACATTATAAAACGGCAGCGGGGCTCCGTCAACGCTTGACAGCCCCGTGTGCCGCCTGATAAACTAGGCGCAAGGGATAAAAACGCCAAAAGGAGAGAAAAAGTTGAACATTACAGAACTGCGGTATCTCGTCGCCATCATGGAATGCGGATCTGTGAGTGCGGCGGCAAAGCGGCTGTATGCCGCTCAGCCCAACGTGAGCAAGGCGCTGAAAAATCTGGAAGAAGAATACCATCTCCGCATTTTTGAGCGGTCATCCACCGGCATGATCCCCACGGAGCAGGGGCGGCACTTCATCGAGCAGGCCGAGCGGGTGCTGCGGGAGGTGGACAGGCTGGACCGGAGCGTGCAGGAGGAGCAGGAGCGCTGCGCCGAACTGCGGGTAATGATCCCCCACGCCACCTATGCCTCCTATGCGGCGGTGGATTATCTGGAGAAGGCGGCATCCATTGAGCGGCTCCACATCCACATCCGGGAGGGCGGCTCCATGGAGGCACTGGATCATGTCCTGCGGCAGGGGTATCATCTGGCTCTGCTGCGGTACGCCGTGGAGGATGACGAGCACTATACCCATTACTGCGCCCGGCGGGGCCTGAAAATGGAACCCATTATGGATTTTGAATACAGTCTGCTGACCAACCGGGACGGCCCGCTGGCCCGGAAGGCGATCCGCGACCTGTCTGAGCTGGACAAGTATATGGAGATCCTCCACGATGATTTCCAGCTGCCCGGCGAGAAGGGCGGCGACGGTGTGCGCTGGCATGTCAACCCGGAGCGCCGCATCCATGTGTATGAGCGGTGCAGCCAGTTCTCGATCCTGCAGCGGCTGCCCACGGCCTACATGTGGGCATCGCCCATGCCCCGCAGGGCACTGGAGCAGTACCATCTGGTGCTGAAGAAGTGCCCGGCCCAGCGCCAGCAGATGCGGGATGTGCTGGTCTACCCGGACAAGGGCCGCCTGCGCCCCGAGGAGCAGGCCTTTGTGGATCTGCTCCACAAGGAAGCGGCTTCCACCGTAAAATAAAGGGGCTTTCCGGCTAAGGCACGGCAAAGGTTACTTCCTTTGAAATTGACAGAAAAACCAATAAATGGATGCAAAACCGGGCGAAAATAAGCGCCCGGTTTTATTTTTGCTGATAAATGGTCAAAAAATAAAAGGAAAAGCGGCAAAAATTCTTTGCAGCTATATCAGAAACCATATGGCCCCATGCCGGAAAGATATTTCTCCACTGGAAAAAAGTGTGCTACCATGAGGCCAGAAAAGAGCCCCGGGTGTGCGGCAGAATGGGGCCGCGGCCGGCAGGGGCAAAAAGGAGGTTTCTGGTATGATTAGTTTCCTGCTCTGTCTTGCGATCCTGGTGGGCGGATACTTCGTCTATGGCAAGATCGTGGACAATACCTTCGGCCCGGACGACCGTGAAACGCCTGCTGTGCGCATTAACGACGGCGTGGACTATGTCGTGATGCCCCAGTGGAAGCTGTTCCTCGTCCAGCTGCTGAACATTGCGGGCCTTGGCCCCATCTTTGGTGCCATGCAGGGCGCTTTGTGGGGCCCCGTGGTGTTCCTGTGGATCACCTTCGGCACCATCTTTGCCGGTGGCGTGCATGACTACTTCTCCGGTATGATGAGTGAGCGCAACGACGGTGCTTCCATCGCGGAGATCACCGGCAAATACTTAGGCCCCGTGATGCAGAACGTGATGCGTGTGTTCTCTGTTGTGCTGCTGATCATGGTGGGCACCGTGTTTGCCGTCGGCCCTGCCGGTCTGATCGTTGAGCTGTGCAGCCAGAGCGGCGCATCCGGCGTGATGACTTCGCTGCTGTTCTGGCTGGTCATCATTCTGACCTACTACTTCATCGCGACCTTTATCTCCATCGATGCGGTCATCGGCAAGATCTACCCCGTGTTCGGCATCTGCCTCATCATCATGGCCATCGGTGTCATCTTTGGCATCTTCACCAACCCTGCCTATACCATCCCCGAGATCTGGGATCACTTCGGCAGCATGCACCCGTCGGGCACGCCCATCTGGAGCTTCATGTTCATCACGGTTGCCTGCGGCGCGATCTCCGGCTTCCACTCCACCCAGTCGCCTCTGATGGCCCGCTGCATGAAGAGTGAGAAGCAGGGCCACTTCGTGTTCTACGGTGCCATGGTCTGCGAGGGTGTCATTGCCCTGATCTGGGCCGCTGCAGGCTGCTCTCTGTACGAGGTTACCGATGGCCTGAACACCGGTCTGGCCCAGGCACTGGCAATGGGTCAGTCCAAGGCCATCTATGATGTCTGCTCCAAGACCATGGGCGGCGTGGGCATCGCACTGGCCATGATCGGCGTGGTCGTCTGCCCCATCACCTCCGGCGATACCGCCTTCCGTTCCGCCCGCCTGACCCTGGCCGACTGGTTCAAGATCGATCAGGACAGCTACGCGAACCGCCTGAAGCTCTGCATCCCCGTTCTGGGCGTGGGTGCCTTCCTGGGCATCGGCAACGCACTGGGCTTCATCAACTACACCGTGATCTGGCGCTACTTCAGCTGGACCAACCAGACGCTGGCCATGATCGTTCTGTGGGCCGCTTCCATGTACCTGTTCAAGGAGAAGAAGAACTACTGGATCACCGCAGTGCCCGCTACCTTTATGAGCGCTGTGTCCGCTACTTACTTCGTGCTGGCTCCCGAGTGCCTGGGCGGCTTGCTGAACCATAAGACTGCTGAGGGCGCTATCGTCTATAACACCGCAGTTGCTTACCCGGTTGGCATCCTCTTTGCGATCGCCATGCTGGCGCTGTTCCTCTATGCAACCAAAAAGCAGACGGTGAAAAAGACTGCATAATTGACATTTCCCCCTCTTCAACCTTCTCAATACCCATTCACAACCGCAAAAACCGCCTGCCGGGCCGTCCGGCAGGCGGCTTTTGCTTGTGCAGAGAAACAACGAATTGCGGCAAAAAGAACAGGAATGCAGACAAGATGCACAAAAATATACTAAAAAGTTTGGCAGGGTGCACTAAAAACGAAAAAACACCCGCTGAAACGATTTCGGAAAAGAAGTTTTGCCGAGGATACGTTGAAAAATATTTGCCGGGATTCCCGGGAACAGCTGACTTATATAGTTTTTGATATAAGGGCCATTCTGGAAGGATATTACCAGATTTATGAAGATTGTGTTAACATAGGGCCAAGGAATGGCCGTGACGGGGCAGAATGGGGCTCCGGGCACGGACGATAAAAGGAGGTTTCTGGTATGATTAGTTTCTTACTCTGTCTGGCGCTCCTGATCATCGGCTACTTTGTCTATGGCAAGATCGTTGACAATACGTTCGGACCGGACGACCGCGAAACTCCTGCTGTGCGCATCAACGATGGCGTTGACTACGTTGTGATGCCCCAGTGGAAGCTGTTCCTCGTCCAGCTGCTGAACATTGCAGGTCTGGGACCCATCTTTGGTGCACTGCAGGGTGCTCTGTGGGGCCCCGTGGTGTTCCTGTGGATCACCTTCGGCACCATCTTTGCCGGCGGCGTGCATGACTACTTCTCCGGCATGATGAGCGAGCGCAACGACGGCGCTTCCATCGCTGAGGTCACCGGCCGCTATCTGGGCCCCGTGATGCAGAACATCATGCGTGTGTTCTCTGTGGTGCTGCTGATCATGGTCGGTACCGTGTTCGCAGTCGGCCCCGCAGGCCTGATCGTTACCCTGTGCAAGAACGGCGGTATGTCCGGCGTGCTGACCACCACCCTGTTCTGGCTGATCATCATTCTGGTGTACTACTTCATCGCAACCTTTATCTCCATTGATGCCATCATCGGCAAGATCTACCCCGTGTTCGGCATCTGCCTGATCATCATGGCTGTGGGCGTTATCTTTGGTATCTTCACCAACCCCGCCTACACCATCCCCGAGATCTGGGCAAACTTCAGCAATATGCACCCCTCCAACACTCCTATCTGGAGCTTCATGTTCATCACCGTTGCCTGTGGTGCTATCTCCGGTTTCCACTCCACCCAGTCGCCTCTGATGGCTCGCTGCATGAAGAGTGAGAAGCAGGGCCACTTCGTGTTCTACGGCGCAATGGTCTGCGAGGGCGTCATCGCTCTGATCTGGGCCGCTGCCGGCTGCGCACTGTACACCATCACCGACGGCAAGATGGTCGGTCTGGCCGAGGCTCTGGCTGCCGGTCAGTCTGCCGCTATCTACGACGTCTGCCTCAAGACCATGGGTAAGGTTGGCGTGGCACTGGCTATGATCGGTGTCGTTATCTGCCCCATCACCTCTGGTGATACCGCATTCCGTTCCGCTCGTCTGACCTTGGCCGACTGGCTGAAGATCGATCAGGACAGCTACGCAAACCGCCTGAAGCTCTGCATCCCCGTGCTGGGCGTTGGTGCTTTCCTGGGCATCGGCAACGCACTGGGCTTCATCAACTACACCGTCATCTGGCGTTACTTCAGCTGGACCAACCAGACGCTGGCTATGATCGTCCTGTGGGCTGCTTCCATGTACCTGTTCAAGGAGAAGAAGAACTTCTGGATCACCGCCGTGCCTGCAACCTTCATGAGCGCTGTGTCCTGCACCTACTTCGTGCTGGCTCCCGAGTGCCTGGGCAAGATGATCAACACCTATGCAGACGGCAAGCTGGTGGCTTACAACACCGCAGTTGCATATCCCATCGGCATCGTCTTTGCAATTGCTATGCTGGCGCTGTTCATCTATGCAACCAAGAAGAACACCGAGAAGAAAGCCGCATAACCCATTCATAGCGGCAATTTCTCAGTAAAACAAACCGGCCGCTGTCAGTTCAGCGGCCGGTTTCCTGTTTTTGGCTAAGAGTGCGGGCTGGGCCTTGCATTTTCTCTGCCGGAGTGGGAAAATGGGTACAAACAAAAACGCAAAAGAGGGATGAACGTTATGCTCTTCAAACCTGCACAATTGGGCCTTGCCAGGCTCGACCCCGCCGAGCTGGCGGCTGACCGGAAAGCCTGCAAAAAGATCGGCCCCTGCGGCGTGGGCAAAAAGGCCCTGTATCTGAACAGCTTTTACATCGACCGCCGCTACTACCTGCCCTACACCAGCATCACCCGCGTGTTCAAGCGGGTGGCCATGAGTGCGGGCGGCTTTACCGGCAAGGGAATGTTTGCCTCCATGGCTTACCTTGTGGTGGAGTACGACGGCGGCAAACAGAAGCAGTGTAACTTCAAGGATGAGCGGGACGTGGATGCCCTGCTGGAGCTGCTGGCAAAGCAGCAGCCCCAGATCCGGCTGCTGAGTGCCGCCGGGGAGCAGGCGCTGCAGAAAAAGGCCGAGGAAAAGGCCGCCCGCAAGCTGCCGGAGCTGTCTGACGATGCCAAACACACCGTGACGGTCCTGCGCAGGGCAAAGGAGTATCTGGACGCAAAGCCCGAGCTTTCCAATGAGCTCAGTGCTGCTCAGCGCCGCAAGCGCGCCCAGCTCAAGAGCAAGCCGGTCTACCGCTATGTGGCTCTTGCCATCTTCCTGTTCGGCACTGCTGCCGCGGCCTACGGCCTGTACGCGGTGTTCACCCACACCGGCAGCTACGGCGTGTACTTTGCACTGTTCGGTTTTGCAGCCATCTTCCTCTTTTCCAGCTACAACATGCTGCCCACGGCGCACAATAACAACAACGCCATTATGAAGCGGGCCGATCAGGCTGACGCCGCCATGGCGGAGTATGTGAAGCACTACCCCAACGGCAGCTTCCCGGTGCCCAGCTGTTACGCCCACCCGATCGTCCTCAAGCGGATGATCGATGCCGTGGAGGAAGGTCAGGCCGTGACCACCGCCGAGGCACTGGATGCCGTCAAGGCCCGCCTGCAGGCCGTCAATGCGGATGTGCAGGTGGAGCAGGAGGAGTACGACGAGATCGTCGCCATCAAAGCGCTGTTCCTGAACCACGATTATCAGTAAAACTGACCCTCTCTGTCATCGCTGTGCACTGCCACGCTTTGATGGAGAGGGTTTTTCTTGCGTTGTGGGGCAATTCGCCCTATAATGAGCACAGAGAGTATTTTTGGAAAAAACAGGAGGTTCCCTATGGATATGGTCACATTGGGGCGCACCGGCATCACCGTGAACAAAAACGGCTTTGGTGCCCTGCCCATCCAGCGCATTTCCCAGGAGGACGCGGTCTTTCTGGCCCGCAAGGCTTACAAGGCGGGCATCCGCTTCTTTGATACCGCCCGCGCCTACACCGACAGCGAGGTGAAGCTGGGCGAAGCCTTTGACGGCATCCGCTCCGAGGTCTACATCGCCACCAAGACCGCCGCCCAGAACGCGGAGGAGTTCTGGAAGGACCTGCACACCTCCCTGAACAATCTGCGCACCGACTATGTGGACATCTACCAGTTCCACAACCCGTCCTTCTGTCCCAAGCCCGGTGACGGCTCCGGCCTGTACGAAGCCGCGCTGGAGGCCAAGGAAAAGGGGATGATCCGACATATCGGCATCACCAACCACCGCCTGTCCGTGGCTAAGGAAGCCATTGAGAGCGGCCTGTACGAGACTCTGCAGTTTCCGTTCAGTTATATTTCCGGTGAGCAGGAGCTGGAACTGGTGCAGCTGTGCAAAGAGCACGAGATGGGCTTTATCGCCATGAAGGGTCTGTCCGGCGGTCTCATTACCAACAGCGCCGCCGCCTATGCCTTTGAAGCGCAGTTCGAGGGCGTTCTGCCCATCTGGGGCGTTCAGCGGGAAAAGGAACTGGACGAGTTCCTCTCCTACATTGATAACCCGCCCCGGATGGACGCAGAGCTGTCTGTGGTCATTGCCCACGACCGGGAGGAGCTGTGCGGTGAGTTCTGCCGCGGCTGCGGTTACTGTATGCCCTGCCCGGCTGGCATCGAGATCAACAACTGCGCCCGCATGAGCCTGCTGCTCCGGCGCTCGCCCTCGGCAGAGCATCTGAGCCCTGCCGGTCAGGCTAAGATGAAGAAGATTGAGGGCTGCCTGCACTGCAACCAGTGCAAGGCCAAGTGCCCCTACGGGCTGGATACGCCCGCCCTGCTGGCCCGCAACTATGAGGACTACAAGCGGGTCCTGGCCGGGGAAGTCAAGGTGTAATAGAGAAAACAAAAAAGATGGATGCCGCACGACATCCATCTTTTTTGTTTTACAGCGAAGAGGGGATCGGCTCCCGGAAGATCTTCATGGCCTGCTTGTAGCAGTGGATGAAATAGAGGATCTCCGCAATGGCGGTCAGGGCCCAGGAGCAGGGGTAGAGCAGGTAGAGTGAGGGGATGGTGTGGAAGTGGGCGAAGATGGTGTATACCCAGATCACCCGGAACACACAGGAACCCATGATGACGATGACAGTGGGCACCACGGTCTTGCCCAGACCGCGGGAAGCGGCAATGGTGCAGTCCATAAAGGCCGAAATACAGTAGGCCAGCGCCATGACACCCACACGCTTCATACCTGCATCGATGACGGCGCTTTCGGTGGTGAAAAGGGCGAGGAACTGCCGCCCGAACAGGAACAGGCCGCCGCCCAGCGCCAGACCCACACCAAAGGAGTAGGCCAGCGAGATGAAGTAGCTCTTCTTGACACGGTCGGGCTTGCCTGCGCCGTAGTTCTGGCTCATAAAGCTGGCACAGGCCATGTAGAAGGCGGCCATGCAGTCGTAGATGAGCGGGTCAGCGTTTGCGGCGGCGCTGTTGCCCTTGACCATGAGGGAATCAAAGGAGTTGACACCGGCCTGGATGAACAGGTTGGCGATGGCGAAAATGGCGTTCTGGAATCCGGCAGGCAGGCCCAGCGCCAGAATGCTTTTGGTCATGGTGGGGTCGAGCTTTGCTTCCTTAAAATGGAGGGCGTAGCAGTCCTGCACCCTGGTCAGGGCGTGGAGGATGAGCCCGGCAGAAACACACTGGGAAATGGCACTGGCCAGCGCCACGCCTGCCACGTCCAGGTTGCAGACGATGACAAAGAACAGATTCAGAAGGATATTCAGCACACCGGCAAAGCTCAGGATGTACAGCGGCTTTTTGGTCTCCCCGATGGCGCTGAACACGGCGTTGCCGAAATTGTACAGAGCCAGTGCCGGCATACCCAGGAAATACACCCGCAGGTAGAGGATCGCACCCGGCAGCAGGTCCTCCTTGGTGTTCAGCAGCCGCAGCATGGCAGGGGAGCCCAGCAGCCCCACAACCAGCAGGATCACGCCTGCGATCAGGCTGACGATCAGGGCCGAGTGGACGGTGTCGTGGACATCGTTCGGGTGTCTGGCTCCGTAGAAGCGGGCCACCAGCACGTTGATGCCGTTGCCCAGGCCAATGAGAAAGCCGGTGAACAACGTGACAAAGATGCTGGTGGAGCCCACCGCGCCCAGCGCTGTGGAGCCCGCAAACCGCCCCACCACGGCCACGTCCGACATGTTGAATAAGACCTGCAGCAGGTTGGATAATGCCAGCGGCAGGCTGACCAGAAGGATCTGCTTTGCCAGAGGGCCATCTGTCAGGGATCTTGTGCTAGATTTCATGTTCTCTTTTTTCCTTTTTCAGTCCTAAACCGTGCCCGCGCACACCGGGGCACAACACCTATTATAGGAGATGCGCACACTTTTGCAAGATGAATCTTTCAAAAAGGAAGAACAGAATGCATCAGCGTCTTGCTGGCGCGGAATCGGGCACGGAATCCGGATACAGAGCCGCCAGACGGCTTGATTTTTGCCTCCGGCTGTGCTATACTACATTACACTGGTTTGCCAGTAATGTGCGATCGTAGCTCAGCTGGATAGAGCGTTCGGCTCCGACCCGGAAGGCCAGAGGTTCGAATCCTCCCGGTCGCACCAAACAAAGAAAATCCGAACCTTTTCTCGATGGGAGGAAAGGTTCGGATTTTTTGTTTTCCCTGGAAATGGGAGTGCCGCAGCCGCTCAGCTGCCCTTCCGGTTTCGCTGCCAGATGCGGTATAGGCCGTCCGTGATCAGATACTCCCGGTATTCGATCGGCGTGCGGCAGGCCTCCCGGATGGTGCGGGGCAGGTTGCCGGTGGCATAAAAGCGGATATCCGGGCCAAGCTCTGCCTGAAAGCGCTCGGCCAGCCCGTCCAGCAGCCCGGCGGTGCCCAGCACGAAACCGTTCTGTAAGCAGGCAGAGGTGTTCTTGCCCAAGATCGAGGAGGAAGCTGGAGCGGAGAGATCGATCTGGGGCAGCTGGGCGGTTTTTTGCACCAGCGCGGAAAGGGAGAGCTGCGGCCCGGGCAGGATGACACCGCCCACCAGCTCCTGTTTGCCGTTGACTGCCATGATGGAGATGGCGGTATCTGCCGAGATGACCGCCAGCGGTCCGGGTCCCTCCTCCAGTGCGGCCACAGCACCGCATAGCAGCTCTGCGCCCAGCTGGGCCGGGTTGTCCAGCCGCAGCTTGATGCCGCTTTTCAAGCCGGGGCCAACGGTCAGGAAGCGGGCAGAGCAGAACATCCGCAGCGCACCCAATACCCGGCCTGTCAGTGCGGGCACCACACTGCCCAGAATGCCTCCCTCGATCCGCTCGGGGGCAACCTGATATAAGGAGAGCAGATTCAGCAGGTTCATGGCGTATTCGTCCACCGTTGCGGCCGGGCTGGAATGCAGCCGCCCGCTGAACTGCAGGGTGTCGTGTTCGTAGCCGGCAATCGTGATGTGTGTGTTGCCGATGTTGACCGTAAGGATCATGGTTGGGGTCTCCTCCGCTCTATAATGTAATTATATAATATAACACCGCCCCGGAAACTGCAAGGGCTCTCCCCTTGGCAAAGGGGAGACGAAATGGCCGTGGCCATTTCGGAGGGGTCAAAACCTGCCCGGAAGCACTCATTTTGCGAAATATAGAAAAAACTCAAAAAAGATGCAAAAAAGTGTTGACAGAAGGCTGGGGATGTGGTATTATACTTGAGCGCCAAGGGCCGCCGGAAAGAATGACTTCTGAAAGCGGCAGAAGCAAAGCGAAAGAACCAATATGGATACGTTGAAAAACGAGCCACAAGTTCGAAAAGATCGAAAAGCTTCTGAAAAAAGTGCTTGACAAAAAATCACTTCTGTGATAAAATAATCAAGTCGTCAGCCGCTAAGGCTGAGGCGCACAGGACCTTGAAAATTGAACAATATCGAAAAACTTGTAACGGAACCTATTTTCG
>ENA-UONX01000796-UONX01000796.1-human-gut-metagenome-genome-assembly--contig:-P74old-NODE-796-length-38640-cov-17.715744_pt1 | contig 38640 bp, 46 predicted proteins | sample MGYA00242466_ERZ724013 | MGnify/ENA metagenome assembly ERZ724013 | reverse complement strand
TTTTTTGATGCCGTTTTTCTCTTAGCAGACGCTGCCGTCCTTAAAATATCAGCAAACAGGTCTGACAGCCTTTGAGAAATATTGAATGAATCGCAGTCTGGGATTATATCCTTAAAAACTTCACACAGAGAATCCCTTGTCGCATCTGTAAAGCCATCATCTATATATGACACAAAGTTTTCGGGCTCCATGTGGGCGCAGATTGTTTTTGCTATCCGGGATATACCTGTGTTTCCGTTAAAATACGCTTTATATGTATCTTCAGAATAATCATCTAATGCATCCGAATAACCATCTTCGAGCATCACTTCGAACATCGACTTTGTAAATGCGTGGGTGCTGTTTCCCGCTCCGATAATGGGAAATAGCCTGCTCATAAAATCTGAAAATGTCACGATACATTTTCCTTTCCAACGATTTTATTAAACCTACCGTAGCCTACCGAAGCCCACCAATGGGTACCGGAGGCATTTTTTATAATGAAATCGACCCTTAAACAAGGCCACTGCTCGCCGCAATAGAGAGCAACAGAAGCCGTAAGAACGACTTCTACATCGAGCGAGATTATATTTCATTATAACACAGAACTGTGAACTTTTCTACCCCTTCTGTAGAAATCGTTTCTGCGGATATGAATTTCTCCTCATTAATTATGAATTATTCATTCGGAGGTGCAATATGACGAAGAACGACTGGCGCATCAATATTGAAACCCTCGCCGCAAGCGTGGCGGAAAAGTACGGGAACGAGGTGGCAGAATCGGCGTTTACGCCCTACGACGCTACCAACTTTGACAATCTCAGCCCCTCACATTACTGGGATGTTTTCGGAAATCTTCAGCAGATGGACGAGGATTTCGATGATGACGGAGATGGGTAACGGCTGACGCAGACCCTCCTCCGCTTAACCTTATATATGTTTGAACGTCGAGCTGACGGCACGGGTGCCGCGCTGTCACCTGGGCGCTCAAAGCCCAAATAATACATCTCGAAGTCAAGTGCGCATTAGACGGCGGGATGCAATAGCGAGTTCAGGACACGGTGATGAAGACCGTGTTTGGAGACCGGATTGCACCCACCTTAGTTTCTTGCGCTCTTTTTTCGGAACGGGGCCTGTGGGAATTCGGAAACCACAGGCTCCATTTGCATTCCGCTGTCGGCTCACCCGCAGAAAGGAATGCAAAGATGAAACTGAAAATCCGTTATGAGGAAGCCTACCAGGTCCTTGACCTGGACGAGCAGGCAACCGAACAGCTGTGGGTCTCCCTTGACCTGGACGGCGGCGAGGCACTTTCACAGGAGGAGCGCGAGAAGCGTATCCAGGAAGCCTTTGATGCGAAGTACAACAGGCCGGAGTATAACTCCTGGCGCAAGCTGAACCGCCACAGGGGCGAATCGAAGGCGAAACCCGGTAAGGACGAGACCGAGGATGATGTCGACACCTCCGAGCCGCTGATGAGCGAGGTGGCAGATGACCGTGTATTCCGGCAGGACGAGCTTGCCCGCGAGGAGCGGGAACAGTATGAAGCCATCTGCGAGTGGGTCCGCAGTGTTCTGACGGACAAGCCCCGGTGGGCGGAAGCGTTCATCGCGGTACATATGGACCTTGTGCCGACAAAGGATTACGCGGCTTCTCTCGGTGTCGACCCCACCACGGTCACGCACTGGCTGCGCCGCGCAGAAAAAAAGTTGAGAGAAAATTATAAAAACCGTCAGTTTTGACCTCCCGCCGAGGCTACCCGTTAGAGGGTGACATCGGCAAATCTTTACAAGGAGGTCGTTTGAATGAGAAACGATACGAAAAATCAAAAGCCGTTCCGTCCGCTCGTCTACATCTGCTCCCCGTTTTCCGGGGACGTCGAGGGCAACACGGAACGCACCAGGCAGTTCTGCCGTTTTGCGCTGGAACACGGGCAGATCCCACTTGCGCCGCACCTCATGTTTCCGCAGTTCGTAAATGACGAAGACCCGGAGGAAAGGAATCTCGCTCTGTTCATGGATATCGTCCTGCAGGGCAAATGCCAGGAACTGTGGGTTCTCGGCGACGTGATCTCCGAAGGCATGAGCGTGGAGATCGAGACGGCGAAGCGCCGCAGACAGCCGGTACGGTATTTCAATGCTGATTTCGAGGAGGTGGATGCGCTGTGAACGGACTGAAAGCAATCGAGACCGAATACAAGGGTTACCGCTTCCGCTCCCGCCTTGAGGCGCGGTGGGCCGTGTTCTTCGACGCCTGCGGGGTCAAGTGGGAGTATGAGCCGGAAGGATACGACCTCGGCGACGGCACGTATTATCTGCCGGACTTCCTGCTCCACGGCGTGACCGTGAACCACGCCACCTACGCTGAAAACTGCGATATCTACGTTGAGGTCAAAGGTCAGATGAACGACGCCGACGCAGACAAGATCAAGCGGTTCGCCGAAGCCGGTATGCCGGAGGACGGCTTGTGTGGCCTGTCGAGGACCGCCGTGCTTGTGGTCGGCAACATTCCCTGGGGTGAGACCTTCTACGGTCTGCTCGACGATATCCAGAGCGAGGCTTACAACGATCATCACGGGTGGCCGAACTACTACAATTTTGAAACCATCGACGGCGACTACTTCGCGGCGTATCCCGGTATCGACCGGAACGGCGGCTTTCAGCTGTTCGGCGATGACTCCGGCTACCTCGGCGACATGAACCGCGGCGCTACTCTGAAGGCATATGCGGCGGCGAGGCAGGCACGCTTTGAATACGGCGAGACGCCGAGGGTCAGGAGGTTCAGATGATGAGAGATCTTGCCATATCCTACGGCAACAGCCGGCAGGCAAAGAAATGGGTCAACAAGACGATATCCTTCGACGCTCTGAAGGAGCGGCTGAAGACCACCATCCGCACAACGGAGTCGGCGGAGGAATATGCGAAAATGTCCAAGGCGCAGTGGGACGCCGCGAAGGATCACGGAGGTTTTGTGGGCGGTACGCTGAAAGGCGGCCGTCGCAAGATCGACACCGTGGAGCTGCGTTCCATGATCGCTCTGGACGGCGACCGCATCGACAAAGCCTTTCTTGATAACTACGAAACCGTCGCGCCGTACACCTCCGTGCTGTACACCACCCACAGCAGCACGGAGGATTCTCCGCGTGTCCGCATCATTTTCCCTATGACCCGCGACGTCTCTTCCGAGGAGTTCGTGGCGGTGTCCCGTTATGTGGCGCAGGCGCTCGGCATCGACTTTTTTGACGAGTGCAGCTATCAGCCGAATCAGCTTATGTACTGGCCGTCCACACCGCAGAACGGCATCTTCGTATATAAGGAGACGGATAAAGGGTGGCTCGATCCGGACGTGATCCTGTCGGCACACCCGGAATGGACGGACCCCACACGGCTCCCAACCTCCTCCCGCGAGAGCAAGGCGAACACTGTCACGCAGCAGAAGGTGCAGGACCCGCTGTCGAAGGAAGGCGTGGTCGGTCTGTTCAACAGGGTCTTCTTCCCCGTAACGAAGGCTCTGGAGGCGTTCCTTTCCGACGTCTATGAGCCGACCGACAATCCGAACCGCTGGCATCTGATCGAGTCGCGCAGCATCGCCGGCGTGGAGATCAATGATGACAAGTTCGTCTATTCCCACCATGCGAAAGACCCGGCATACCTCAAACTCTGCAATGCCTTTGACATCGTCCGCATCCACAGATTCGGCGACGATGATGACAAGGCTTCCTTCCGCGCCATGTGCGACTTCGCCATGCAGCAGGAGGATGTGAAGCTGCTTGCCGCCAACGAGCGCCTTGCCGAAGCGGAGGCGGACTTCGCTGATGCCGGGGACGGTGATTGGAAGAAACGGCTCAAATATCAGCCGCGGACGAGCCTGCTTGAAAACAGCGTGTACAACCTCAACCTTATACTTGCCAATGACCCGGACTTCCGCAACTTCGCCTTCAACGATATGGCGAACCGCATACAGGTCACGGGGCCTTTGCCGTGGGAACGGCCGAAGGGCAACCAGTTCTGGCGCGACGCTGACACGGCGCAGCTCAAGTCCATTATAGATATCCGCTATCTTCCGTTCTCAAGCAGAAATCACGACGTCGCGTTCACGAAGGCCGCCGACGACCGGCACTTCCACCCTGTGAGGGACTATCTCGACAGTCTTCCTGCCTGGGACGGTGTAAAGCGCGTGGAAACCCTTTTCATCAAATATCTGAAAGCCGATGACACCGAATACGTCCGCGCCGTGACCAGAAAGACATTCGCGGCTGCTGTTGCGCGTATCTACGTCCCCGGCATCAAGTTCGACTGCGTTCCCGTACTGGACGGCGACCAGGGCATCGGCAAAAGCACCATCGTCAAAGACCTCGTCACGTCCGAGTATTACTCCGAAACGCTGTCGCTTACCGATATGGATGACAAGTCCGGTGCGGAAAAGCTGCAGGGGTTCTGGGTGATCGAGATCGGAGAGCTTGCCGGCATGAAGAAGGCGGACATCGAGAAGGTCAAGGCGTTCCTCTCCACCTCCGATGACAAGTACCGTCCCTCCTACGGCAGGGTGGTCGAAAGCCATCCGCGTCAGTGCGTCATCATAGCAACGGTCAACGGCGAGAGAGGGTATCTGCGCGACATCACAGGAAACCGCCGCTTCTGGATCATCAAAGTACATCAGAAACGGCAGAAAAAAGCCTGGAACTTCGACGAGGATTTCCGGGCGCAGTTCTGGGCGGAGGCAAAGGCAATATGGCAGGCCGGTGAGACGCTTTATCTTGAAGGTGACATCCTGGACGATGCGGAAGAGGCGCAGCGCGGAGCTATGGAGGCGGACGAGCGCGTCGGCATCATCGAGGAGTATCTCAACACGCCGCTGCCGGACGGATGGGACGATATGGATCTGTACGCCCGCCGGAGCTATCTCAACGGCACGGAGTTCGGCACTCCCGAACACAAAGGAAAGACCGTCCGCGCAGAGGTCAGCAACGCGGAGATATGGTGCGAGTGCTTCGGCAAGTCGAAGGAGGATCTGAAGCCTTCCGACAGCTACGCCATTGCCGCCATGATGTCCCAGGTAACCGGCTGGGAGCGCACCTCACAGATCAGGCGTCAGCCCCTGTACGGCAGGCAGCGTCTGTACATCAGAAGCACGTAACGAACACGCACGACACAACTATTTCCCCTTATATTCAAAACGGCTTTTACAAAACCGAAAGCAAAAACCGTGAGCGCGAACACGCGCGTAGTAAATATAGGGGGAAAGTTGTGCCTGCTGTGACCTGTGACAGACGGAGGCAGACAGTGAATGAAAAGACTATCGAGAGAAAACTCGTAAAAACGGCGAAAAATATGGGAGGTATCGCGCTGAAGTTCGTATCTCCCGGCTTTGACGGAGTGCCGGACCGTATCGTTCTCTTCCCCGGAGGCTGTGCCGGATTTGTGGAACTGAAAAGCCCCGGCAAAACCATGCGTCCCCTGCAGGTCAGACGGAAGCGGCAGCTGGAAAGTCTCGGCTTCAAGGTCTTCTGCGTGGACGGAACAGAACAGATCGAGGAGGTACTCAATGCGATACGAACCCCATGAATATCAGACATACGCGACGCGGTTCATCCTGTCGCACCCCATAGCGGCGGTACTGCTTGAAATGGGTCTCGGAAAAAGCGTGATCACGCTGACGGCGCTTTTCGACCTGTGTCTCGACAGCTTCCATATACGGAAAGTGCTTGTGATCGCGCCGCTGCGTGTGGCGAGGGACACCTGGCCTTCGGAAATAAGGAAATGGGATCATCTTGCCGGACTGACATACTCCGTGGCGGTGGGAACGGAGGCTGAACGGAAGGCAGCGCTCAGCTTGCATGTTGCATCTGATTACGGATAGCTGCTTTAAGCTGATAATCGTATGCGGCATTGTGAATAGGGTCATTCTTTGGGACAGAATAGTTTTTATAAGAAAAGTATGAATTGCTATTCAGCATGTCTACCAACTTCTCATACGCATCTGAATATGTCCAAGAGTGACTAATAAAAAGATTATATGTCATTTGTTTTCTCCTCAGATTTTAGTGCAAACAATGAAGATGAGAATTGCAACATACAAACAGCAAAAGGCGATGGGAAAGCTCTTTTCGAGCTTTGTTCCCTCAATATACTTTTTGCTTTTCTTAAGTAACGTCCATTCATCATCAAAGACGCTGACAGGTAAAAGAAATTCTATCTTGTTAATAACATCGAATTTTGCTTTATTTAGCTCTCTGAAATTTCGAATAAACAAAATCCAAACTGCGCAAACGATAATACCCGCTATGAGCAGGGCAAGCGTTTTTGTATCCCACATAAATGAAATAGCTGCGATAATTGCAAGGTTAAGTGTGACAAACAAGTTGTTCATTGTGTCTCTACGTTCACTCACTGCATTCGCCATTTCAACGCAAGTTTGCCATTGAGCCAATAGAGCTTCTTGATTTTCGGTTTCCTTTAGTTTGATTGATTGTGCTTTTGCACTCATTGCAAACCTCCATTTTCAAACCAAGACAACCAACTATTTGTGGTTGCCTGCCTTGGATTGGTTATAATTTAGTTCCTGCCATATTTGCCTTTTATTTCATCCCACTTCGGGAAGTCAATATCAACGCCGTAATGATTTTTGTAACTTCTCTTGAATCTGTTTTTCCACTGTGCGCCTTGAGAGCGAGTTTCTGGATTCTGATATATGGTTTCTTCAAATGCCGCCAGATAATCTTCTTTCGATTCAAAGACTTGAGCATTGCCCCTGCTGGTAAACCAGTTTCCCGGCCTCATTTTTTGCAGTATACCATTTTTGTATTGAACCGTAATGGGCCAGTTGCTCATAGTCTTTGTGATTTCCCAGATCTTTTTAAGCCACAAATCTTTGACAATTACATCACCTGTAGCTTCATCCATCACATATCCAAAAATCAAGAAGTCCGTGTCAAGATGATATGGCTTTTCTATAAGCTCATTGACGAATGCCTTAAAATCTGCAATATCAAAAGCAGGGCTTACTTCTCTGTTGAATGCTTTTACTTCTAACAGGTTTGTTGTGTGGTCACTTGGATCTAAGTAAACATCTGGCGGCATCTGTGTATTCGGATTTGGATCAAATTCGATACCCCGCGCAATCAACCAGCCTTCAAGCCATTCTTGAAGAATGTTACCTACAACATCTTTCTTTTTTACAATAATGCTGACATCACCGAGATGGAATCTAATTTGTCCTTTGACAGTTTTAATCTTACGCTTGCCGTTGTTGGTGCGGTGAACATACATCTTGCCACCGCAATCCGCACAATACATCAAGCCCGTCAGCGGTGCGACTTCGCCCCATCCGTCCGGGTATCTGCGGACTTTGCTTCTGACTTTCTGTGCAAGGTCGAAAGTCTCCTGGTCAATAATAGCTTCGTGGGTGTCCTCAAAAATCGTCCATTCATCTTCCGGCACATAATGACTTTTCTTGTCCTTAAAGTGCTTTCGGGTCTTGAAATTGACGGTATGACCGAGATATTCACGCTTGTCCAGTATGTTGACGATGGTGGAAGAACCCCAACCATATACATCCTTGAATGTCTTGTTTTTGTTCACGCCCTCGTTGTGTGTCGCCAGATAAGCAGAGGGAATGAGTACCTTTTCTTCTTTCAGCCTGCTGGCAATCTGATAAGGACCCATGCCCTCGATTGTCATGGCAAAGATACGCTTCACAATCCCTGCGGAATATTCGTCCACAAGCCATTGGTCTCTGGCTTCATTCCAGAGATAGCCATAAATGACTGTCCCTGTGACGTGCTTGCCGGATTTTCCTTTGGACTGGAAAGTGGAGCGAATTTTGCGGCTTGTATCTCGTGCGTAATACTCGTTCATAATGTTTCTGAACGGGGTAAAATCGTCGTCCCCTCTGGCACTGTCCACGCCGTCATTGATGGCAATGAGACGGACACCTTTCTGTCGGAGAATTTCCATTATCTGACCGACTTTCAGATAGTCACGCCCAAGGCGACTCATGTCCTTTATCAGCAGATATTCCACTCGTCCGGCTTCGACTTCTTTCATCATTGCCAGAAATCCGGGACGGTCAAAGCAAGTGCCACTTATGCCATCGTCCGTAAAATGGACTGGATTCGGGAAGCCCTGAGAACGGGCGTAGTCTTCCAACTGGCTTTTTTGATTGGATATGCTGTTGGATTCGCCCTCTAAGTCATCATCACGGCTTAGTCGCTCATACAGGGCAGTTATCATTCTTGTATTCATGCGATTGTCTCCTTTCTTCGATTATGTAAGGTTGTATGTTTTAGGCGACTTCCTAACCGACTGATTAAGAAGTCTTCTAAAGCATACAGCACCCTCGACCCCGGAGGATCTGGAGACCCGCTGGAGCAAGGTGCTGACCTTCGGAGACAGAGTTCTCCTCGCAGGACATTACTACAACGGCGCGAACAAACCCTGCTTCTTCGGAGCGGCCTATGAATTCCTCGATAATGACCATACCTGCGAAGGCACAGTAGGGCTTTACGCGGCAAGCGAGGTCGAGTTCGAGGATGACGGACACGCCATTGCCTGGGCGATGCGGCAGTAAACCACGGTAACTGAATACCCCCGGAACATGAGCCATCCGGCTCTGTTCCTCGTTATGAAGGGTCACGCCGGAAACGGCGGAGGCTCATTTTTTATGCTTTTCTGGAAGGAGGACGCCATGCGGAAACTGAAAAAGTACACCCCCACGAAGTTCATGGCGGAGACCTCCCGTTACGACAAGGCCGCCGCCGACTACGCGGTCATGTTCATAGAGTCCCTGTGCCACACGAAAGGAACATGGGCAGGAAAGCCGTTTGAGCTTATCGACTGGCAGGAGCAGATCGTCCGTGACCTGTTCGGTGTTATGAAGGAGAACGGATACCGCCAGTTCAATACGGCGTACATCGAGATACCGAAAAAACAGGGCAAGTCGGAGCTTGCCGCCGCCATCGCGCTTCTCCTCACCTGCGGCGACGGAGAGGAACGCGCCGAGGTGTACGGCTGCGCCGCCGACCGCAACCAGGCGAAGATCGTATTTGACGTCGCCGTGGATATGGTGCGGTTCTGTCCGGCGCTGTCCAAGCGTGTGAAGATACTGGAGTCGCAGAAAAAGCTCGTCTACAAGCCGACCAACAGTTCCTACCAGGTGCTGTCGGCGGACGTGGCGAACAAGCACGGCTTCAACACTCACGGCGTCATCTTCGACGAGCTGCACACGCAGCCGAACAGAAAGCTGTTCGACGTCATGCTCCAGGGATCCGGCGACGCGAGGATGCAGCCGCTTTATTTCCTTATAACCACGGCTGGCAATGACACCAATTCCATCTGCTATGAGGTCCATCAGAAAGCAATCGATATCCAGGAGGGGCGCAAGCACGATCCGACCTTCTACTCCGTGATATACGGGGCGAAGGAGGACGAGGACTGGACTGACCCCAAGGTGTGGAAAAAGGCGAACCCGTCCCTCGGCATCACGGTCGGCATTGACAAGGTAAAAGCCGCCTGCGAGTCCGCCATGCAGAACCCCGGCGAGGAAAACGCCTTCCGGCAGCTGAGGCTCAATCAATGGGTAAAGCAGTCGGTCAGATGGATGCCGATGGAAAAATGGGACGCCTGCGCTTTCCCCGTTTCAGAGGACGATCTGGAAGGGCGCGTCTGCTACGGCGGCCTCGACCTCTCCTCCACGACGGATATCACGGCGTTCGTTCTGGTGTTCCCGCCCGGAGACGAGGACGGCAGATACGTTATCCTTCCGTACTTCTGGGTGCCGGAGGAAACGCTCCAGCTCCGCGTCCGGCGCGACCATGTGCCGTATGACCTGTGGGAGCGGCAGGGCTTCATCATGACCACGGAAGGCAACGTCGTCCATTACGGATATATTGAAAAGTTCATCGAGAGACTTGGTGAACGATTCAACATCCGTGAGATTGCGTTCGACCGTTGGGGTGCCGTCCAGATGGTTCAGAATCTGGAAAATATGGGCTTCATGGTGGTTCCATTTGGACAGGGGTTTAAGGATATGAGTCCCCCGACGAAGGAACTGATGAAGCTGGTTCTGGAAAAGCGAATCGTCCACGGAGGAAATCCGCTGCTTCGCTGGATGATGGACAACATCTACGTGCGGACCGATCCTGCCGGGAACATCAAACCGGACAAGGAGAAGTCTACCGAGAAAATAGACGGTGCTGTGGCGACGATCATGGCACTCGACCGTGCCATTCGGTGCGGGAACGATACGACCGAGAGCGTCTACGATACGCGCGGTCTTTTATTTTTGTGAAAAGGACGGTGATACGGATTGGGAATCTTCAGCGGATTGTTCAAATCCAGAGATAAGCCTGTGAACCGGACGCCCGGCAGCAGCTTTGCCTTTTACATGGGCGGGAGCTCCTCGGGCAAGATCGTAAACGAGCGCAGCGCCATGCAGATGACGGCAGTGTATGCCTGTGTGCGTATTCTGTCGGAAGCGATCGCAGGGCTCCCGCTGCACCTGTACCGGTATAAGGAGGACGGTGGCAAGGAGAAAGCGGTCGATCACCCACTGTATCTGCTGCTGCATGACGAGCCGAATCCGGAGATGAGCTCGTTTGTGTTCCGGGAAACGCTAATGACGCACCTGCTGCTCTACGGCAACGCGTATGCGCAGATCATCCGGAACGGCAAAGGCGAGGTCGTCGGTCTCTACCCGCTCATGGCAAACAAGATGAGCGTGAACCGGGACACCAACGGCCAACTGTACTACCAGTACCAACGTTCTTCGGACGAGGCGCATACGACTAAGGGTGACCTGGTCGTGCTCATGCCGTCGGACGTACTTCACATCCCCGGGCTCGGATTTGACGGGCTGGTTGGATACTCGCCCATCGCCATGGCCAAGAACGCCATCGGCCTTGCGATCGCTACGGAGGAGTACGGCAGCAAGTTCTTTGCAAACGGTGCCGCACCTTCCGGCGTGCTGGAGCATCCGGGCACGATCAAGGACCCCGCAAAGGTCCGCGACGCGTGGATGAGCCAGTTCGGAGGCAGTTCCAATTCCGGGAAGATTGCCGTGCTGGAGGAAGGCATGAAGTACACGCCGATCTCCATTTCTCCGGAGCAGGCACAATTCCTCGAGACGCGTAAATTCCAGATCAACGAGATAGCTCGAATCTTCAGGGTCCCGCCGCACATGGTCGGAGATCTTGAGAAGTCGAGCTTTTCCAATATAGAGCAGCAATCCCTTGAGTTCGTGAAGTACACGCTCGATCCGTGGGTCGTGAGATGGGAGCAGTCCATCCAGCGTTCCCTGCTCTTGCCTGCGGAGAAACAGAAGTACTTCGTGAAATTCAATGTGGAAGGTCTGCTCCGGGGCGATTACCAGAGCCGGATGTCCGGGTACGCCACGGCACGACAGAACGGTTGGATGAGCGCAAACGACATCCGGGAACTGGAGAACCTCGACCGCATATCCGAAGAGGACGGCGGCGATCTCTATCTCGTAAACGGCAACATGCTCCCGCTATCCAAGGCGGGTGCTTTTGCAAATACCCAATCCGATGGAAAGGAGGACGGAACCGATGAAGAACAGGAAGTTCTGGAACTGGATAAACCAGGCGGACGAAAACGCTCCGGCAGAGAGAGTTCTTGAACTCTACGGCACGATTGCCGAAGAAAGCTGGTTTGACGACGACATCACCCCGGCCATGTTCAAAGATGAGCTCTTCTCAGGCACCGGGCCGATCACCGTCTGGATCAATTCACCCGGCGGCGACTGTATCGCGGCAAGCCAGATCTACACCATGCTCATGGACTACAAGGGCGACGTCACGGTCAAGATCGACGGCGTTGCGGCTTCCGCAGCGTCCGTTGTCGCTATGGCCGGAACGAAAGTGTTGATCGCACCGACCGCGCTCATGATGATCCATAACCCGGCGACGATGGCATTTGGCGATCATGCGGACATGGAAAAAGCGATCGACATGCTCTCCGAAGTCAAGGAAAGCATCATCAACGCGTATGAGCTGAAGACCGGGCTTTCCCGGGTGCAGCTTTCCCACATGATGGACGACACCATGTGGATGAATGCAAAGCGGGCCGTGGAGCTTGGCTTTGCGGACGGCATCCTCACGGATGAAAAGCACAGTGCCGACGCCGAGGGCTATGCGTTCTCCGCTTCTCAAGTGGAACGAGCTCTGATCAACAAGATCTCCGGCAGGAACAAGCCGGAACCGAAACCTGCCGGACGCTCCGTACAGGAACTGAAGGCTGAACTCTACAAAAAACTACTGTAACAGGAGGATTCTTTTCATGAACATTACTGAACTTCGCAACAAGAGAGCCGCTCTGTGGAACACCATGGAAGGTTTTCTCAATACCCACAGAAACGATATGGGCGTGCTGTCCGCAGAGGACGACGCGACCTATTCCAAGATGGAAGCGGAACTCGACGCCCTGACCAACGAGGTCAAGCGTATGGAGCGCCGCGATGCGCATGAGGCCGAGCTCAACAAGCCGATGAGCGAACCCCTGACCGCTGCTCCCGAAAAGACGGCGCAGATGGACAGGAAGTCCGGCAGAGCGTCGGATGCGTATAAGGAGGACTTCGGTCGTCACCTGCGCGGCAAGGCCCTGCTTCACAACGTGCTCTCCACCAGCCCGGACGTGGACGGCGGATTCCTTGTTCCGACCGACTTCGAGCACAACATCGTGACTGCGCTGGACGAGGAGAACGTGATCCGTCGCCTTGCCAAGGTGATCACCACGCACCATGAGCGCAAGATCCCCGTGGCGGTCGGCCATTCCACCGCACAGTGGACCGCCGAGAACGCTGCCTACACCGAGAGCAATCCCACCTTCGGTCAGAAGCAGATCGATGCGTTCAAGCTCACCGACCTCTGCCGTGTCAGCGTGGAACTGCTGCAGGACGCCGAGTTCGATATCGAGGACTACCTCATTCGTGAATTCGCACGCGCATTCGGCATTGCCGAGGAACAGGCTTTCTGCGTCGGCACCGGCACGAACCAGCCCACCGGTATCTTCACCGCAAACGGCGGTACCGTCGGCGTCACCGCAGCCAGCCAGACTGCGATCACCGCCGACGAGGTCATCAGCCTCGTGTACGCGCTGAAGTCCCCGTACCGCAGGAACGCCAAGTTCCTTATGAACGATGCGACCGTGTCCATCCTCCGCAAACTGAAGGATGGCAACGGAGCGTACCTCTGGCAGCCTTCCGTGCAGGCGGGTCAGCCGGACAAGCTCCTCGGTTACGAGCTCTACACGAGCCCCTATGTCCCGACCGCTCAGTCCGGTGCGCTTACCGTCGCATTCGGTGATTTCAAGAATTACTGGATCGGTGACCGTGCGGGCCGTACCGTGCAGAGACTCAACGAACTCTACGCCACTAACGGCCAGATCGGTTACGTTGCGACCGAGCGTGTGGACGGCAAGGTTATTCTGCCTGAAGCGATCCAGCTTCTGCAGCAGGCGTAAGGAGGTACTGTATGACAGTTGAATGGGCACCTCTTGAACCGGAACCGACCGGGCACAACACACTGAACTACACCGAACAGGGTGGCGAAGTAACACACATCGGCGGGACACTGATCATCGAGGAGGGAGCCCATGTTGAGGCGCTCTCTCTTCCTTCAGGAAGACTGCAATACCAGGATGACAGTACTGCAACGACAGTTGCTGCATTAAGAGATGACTTCAATGATCTGCTCATGAGGCTGAAGCAAAGTGGCCTTATTGATGAAGGCGAAGTCACTGTATGTTAAGAAAGGAGGCGGCAGAAATGAACACGGTGCTTGAAAAAGTGAAAGCGAATCTGATTCTGGGTCATTCGGTAGACGATGAACTGCTTCTGATGTACATCTCTGCCGCCGTATCCTATGCGGAAAGCTACCAGCACATCGAGGCGGGCTACTACTCCACCCACGATATGCCGCCGACCACAGAACAGGCGGTGATCATGCTCTCCTCGCATTTCTACGAATCCCGCGACGGGTCAACGGGCGGTTTCTTTGCGGATCGCCCGGAGGCGGCGAGGCAGGTATGGAATACGGTCAACCTGCTTTTGCGGCTGGACCGGGATTGGAAGGTGTGAGCATGAGCTTTGGCAGAATGAACCGGCAGGCAAGTATCGTAGAAGAAATCGTAGATAAGAACAGCGAGGGTTTTGCGTCCAAGCAGGATGTGACCCTCGCTTCTGTTCCTATGTACCGGGAAGGCAGACACGGCTCGGAGCGCTGGGTAAACCTTGCCACGTTCTCCAAAGCAACGGATTTCCATTACGGTCAAGGACTCGCGTTCCCGCACAAGGACGGTATCGGGAACGTTCTCGGTTCTGGCCTACAAGTCGCCGTCGGTCACGGATGTGGCGGTATTCCGCTGTAACAGTTCCGGCGTGGCGTCCCATACCGGTACCTACGCGTCAGTCAAGCTGAAGGCGACGATCACTTCCCTGAACAGTAAGAACGACGCCTCGTTCGTGGTCCAATCCAAGCGAAAGACTGAAACATCGTACTCGAACCTGAAAACATGGACCGGGTCGTATTCAGTAAACGGAACCTATGTGGTGGGCGGCTCACTCTCCAACCAGTATGCCTACGATATCCGGATCGCCGTTTCCGATTACTTTGAGACCGTATATGCGTATGCGGACCTTGCCACAGCGGACACGATCTTTTCCATTCGTAACAACGGTCTCGGCCTCGCAATCGGCAAAATCTGCGAACAGAACAAGTTCGAAGTCGGATGGGAATCGGAGTTTCATGAGGACGTCACCTTTGATGGTGACGTTTCTTTTTCGAGCCTCGCATGGCTGCGGGACGCGATCTTCCCAATCGGGTCTATTCGCATGACGACGAGCACGACCGGAGCGACCACGTTCCTTGGCGGGACTTGGGTGCTGTGGGGCGCTGGCAAGGTCCCGGTCGGCGTGGACGCCAATGATACAGACTTCAACACCGTGGAAAAGGCCGGCGGCGCAAAGACGGTAACACTGACGGCGGCGAATATGCCGAGCCATAACCATGCGCTGTCCAGCGGTACTGTGACCGTTACGGAAGCTGCTGCGCATACGCACCAGGCGGCATCCGGCACGTACAAGGTCGGTTCCGGTTCCGGAAGTAACTATAAATACTTTACGAACAACGGTTCGACCGGTCCGGCAACAACAGGTTCAGGCGGCGGGCACACGCACACGGCAACCTTGTCCGGCAATACGGGCAACAAGGGCAGCGGTACGGCGCACAGCAATGTCCAGCCGTACATCACCTGTTATTTCTATAAACGAACGGCATAAGGAGGAAGGTATCATGAAGGAATTTTGGATCTCGGTTCAAGTAGCGTTTACGGCCATCGGGGGATGGCTCGGATGGTTTCTGGGAGGTTGTGACGGATTGCTGTACGCATTATTGGCGTTTGTCGTGATCGACTATGTGACGGGCGTGATGTGCGCCGTTGTAGACAGAAGGCTCTCTTCTGCAATTGGTTTTCGGGGCATCTTCAAAAAGGTGCTGATCTTTGCGCTGGTGGGCATTGGGCATATCCTCGATGCGTATGTGATCGGGACGGGCTCCGTGCTCCGGACAGCGATCATCTTTTTCTATTTGTCCAATGAAGGTGTATCCCTGATCGAAAACGCCGCATACCTTGGACTTCCGGTCCCGGAGAAACTGAAAGCGGTTCTGGAGCAGCTCCACGACCGTGCGGAAAAGGAGGACGAGCATGATGAATAACCTGAAGGCGTTTCTCGACTACCTGCATGAGCAGGTCAAGAACCACTCCATCTATGTGTGGGGAGCACAGGGCCAGCAGGGTGCGACGATCACGGAGGCATGGATCAAACGCAGGGAGACCTCGAATACAAACTACAAGCGGGCGGTCGCGTTCTGGAAGAAGCAATGTGCTGCCGGGTATAAAGACGTGCTCCGGGCGTTCGACTGCTCGGGGCTTGGAATGTACTGGCTGCAGAATGTTTCCGGGATATTGAAATCCGACTGCAATGCCCACGGGCTCTACGGGAAATGCAAAAAGCTGAAGAAAGCCGACCTGCGGGTCGGTGATTTTGTTTTCAAGATCAACAGCACCGGCAGAGCGACGCATATCGGGTACGTGGCGGATACGGACATCAACGTGATTGAGGCACTGGGGCGCGACTACGGTGTGGTAAAGCGTCCGCTTTCCAAGGGCAACTGGAACGGCTTCGGCAGGCCGCCTTTCTGGACCGAAGAGGAAGTCCGGGAGGTCAGCGGCGAAACTGCGCCGGAGCCTGTGCCGGTTGATCCCGAGGAGTTCGTCTTTCGAAGAACACTAAAGTATGGATGTAAAGGCGATGACGTTTGTGAGCTGAAAATCTTACTATGTGGAGCCGGCTTTGACGGACTCACGCTTGGGAATCGGAACTATTACTCAAAAACGAAAAAGACCGTGAAAGCGTTTCAAAAAGCAAAAGGGCTAAAGGTTGATGGCAAGGCCGGACCCCTTACAATCGTCGCATTGGGCGGCACATATCTGAAGATATAACGGTATTCCCGTCGGGGACAGTGATTGTTTCCGGCGGGATTTTTTTATTTTCTCAAAATTTTTTCGTCCGACCGTCAGTTTTGACCTCCTCCCAAGGCTACCAGTTAGAGGACGGCAGTAAAGAGTCCTCGGAAAGGGGTAAAGCCATGAGACACAAGTTAAAGGTAAGCGTTTCAAAAGAACCGAAGACGGGCGGTATCGCAGCTGTCCGCAAAGTCTCCGTCCGTGAGCGTCTTCTGCGTCTGCTTCTCGGCGAAATGCGCAGAGTGATCGTCCTCATTCCCGGAGACAAGGTCGATGAGATCGCCATCAGCGAGGAGGTGAAAACAGATGATCGAACAGAAAACGAAAGCTGATGTTGCACAGCTGCTTCTGAAAACGGCGGACAGCCTGTCCGGTCTTGCGGACAGCGTAAGGGCGTTATGCGCGTCCCTTGCTGACAGCCCGCAGACGGAAGCGAAGGAAGCGCCAGCGAAGAAAAAGCAGACGATCCCGCTTGAAAAGGTCAGAGGCGTTCTTGCTGAAAAGAGCCGCGACGGCTACACGGCGGAGGTCAGAGCCATCATTCAGAGCTTCGGCGCTGACCGGCTCAGTGAGATCGACCCGTCGCAGTACGAAGCGGTGCTGAAGAAAGCGGAGGTGCTGGGCAATGGCTGATCACGCTGTCCTGTCCGCGTCCGGCTCTCACAGGTGGCTCAACTGCACGCCGTCGGCGAGGCTGGAGCTTGAGTTTGAGAACACGGGCTCCGAAGCCGCCAGAGAAGGCACCGCGGCGCACGCTCTGTGCGAACACAAGCTGAAGCGCGCTCTCCATATGCGGAGCCGCCGTCCCGTATCGGATTACGACTCCGATGAGATGGAGGAATGCACCGACACCTACGTCGATTTCGTCATGGAGCAGTATGAAGCGGCGAAGCAGGTCTGCGAAGACCCGGTCATCCTCATCGAGCAGAGGCTGGACTTCTCCTGCTACGTGCCGGACGGCTTCGGCACCGGGGACTGTCTGATCATCTCCGACGACAGGCTTCACATCATCGACTTCAAGTATGGTATGGGAGTCCTCGTCGAGGCGGAGGGCAATCCGCAGATGAAACTCTACGCGCTCGGCGCTTTGGCGGTGTATGACGCTCTATACGATATCCGCGAGGTGTCGATGACCATCTTCCAGCCGCGCCGTGAGAACGTCAGCACCTGGACGATCCCCGTGGAGGATCTGAAAGACTGGGCGGAAAACGAGCTGAAGCCGAGAGCGAAGATGGCCTACGACGGCGAGGGCGAGTATCTCCCCGGCGAATGGTGTACCTTCTGCCGCGCGGCGGTCAGATGCCGTGCGAGAGCCGAGGAAAAGCTGAAGCTGGCGCAGACCGAGTTCCGGATGCCGCCTCTGCTCACCGACGCGGAGATCGAGGATATCCTCGCCGTGCTGCCTGATCTGACCAAATGGGCGAACGAGATCGCCACCTACGCTCTTGACGCCGCGCTGAACCACGGCAAGGAGTGGAACGGCTTCAAGGTGGTCGAAGGACGCTCCGTCCGCAAGTACCGTGATGAGGCAGCAGTCGCGAAAGCGGCAAAAGAAGCGGGTTATAAGGATATCTACCGTCAGTCCCTTATCCCGCTGACCGAAATGCAGAAACTGATGGGCAAAGACAAGTTTGAGGAAATCCTCGGCGGCCTCATCACCAAAGCGCCGGGCAGGCCGACTCTTGTTCCGAAATCGGACAGGCGTCCGGCCATGAACGTTTCAAACGCCATTAACGAATTCAACGAAATCAAGGAGGATATTTAAAATGGCTAACAATTCAGGCAGAACCAAGGTTATCACCGGCACCGGCACCCGCCTCTCTTACTTCCACGGCTGGGAGCCCGTATCCATCAACGGCGGCGCGGAGAAATATTCCGTATCCGTCCTCATCCCCAAGTCCGATACCGAGACTGTCAGTGCCATCAACGCGGCTATTGACGCCGCCATCGAGGAAGGCGTGGCAAAGTTCGGCGGAAAGAAGCCCAACAAGGCGGCCATCAAGCTGCCCCTGCGCGACGGCGACGTGGAGCGCGACGATGAAGCCTACAAGGGGCACTGGTTCATCAACGCCAATTCCACCACGGCTCCGCAGATTGTGGACAGACAGGTCAAGCCCATCCTCGACAGGAGCGAGGTCTACTCCGGGTGCTATGCCCGCGTCTCGCTGAACTTCTTCGCCTTCAACTCCAACGGCAACAAAGGCATCGCCTGCGGTCTGGGCAACATCCAGAAGGTCAGAGACGGTGAGCCTCTCGGCGGCAAGTCCACGGCGGCTGACGATTTCGCCACCCTCGCCGACGACGATTTCCTGGCTTGAGGAGGTACGGACATGGAAAGTTCAACCGTAAGCGCAGTCACCGAACTGCTCGTCAACATTCTCATCGGTACTTTTTCCCTGGCAACCCTCACGTGGGTGTTCGTCGGGATCCAGACTTTCATCAACGACCGCAGGAACGAAAAGCGTCAGGCCGAACGCGAAAAGCGCGATGCCGAATACCATGCGGAACGCATGAAGGAATTCACGAAGTAAGGCTTCCGGGGCGGCATGGAGTTTCTCCCTCTGCCGCCTCATTTTCTTTATGGAGGATCGAAATGAGAAATCTTGAAATCGATATTGAGACGTATTCATCGGTCAGCCTTCAGAAGTGCGGCGTGTACAAATACGCGGAAAGCCCGGACTTTGAGATCCTTCTGTTCGGATACAGTGCGGACGGCGGTGAGGTGCGCGTCATAGACCTCGCTTCCGGGGAGACTCTGCCGGCGGATGTCCTGTCGGCGCTGACCGATGATTCCGTGACCAAGTGGGCGTTCAACGCGCAGTTCGAGCGCGTCTGCCTTTCACGGTATCTGTCGGATATGGGGATCAGCCTCGACCCGTTTCATGACCGGCATCTGCTGTCCACGGCATGTGCCCGTTTCCTGAACCCGGAGACCTGGCGCTGCTCGATGGTGTGGTCTGCATATATGGGTCTGCCGCTGTCCCTGGAAGGGGTCGGTGCTGTTCTGGGGCTTGAGAAGCAGAAGCTGACCGAGGGGCGGGATCTGATACGGTATTTCTCCACACCGTGCGCTCCCACGAAGACAAACGGCGGACGGACAAGGAATCTGCCAGAGCATGACCCGGAAAAGTGGGACAGATACAAGGCTTATAACCTCCGTGATGTGGAGACCGAGATGCAGATACAGGCGAAGCTGTCGAAGTTCCCCGTGCCGGAGGCGGTTTGGGACGAATACCATCTTGACCAGGAGATCAATGACCGGGGCATCCGCGTGGATATGCAGTTCGTTAAACGGTGCATCGCGCTTGACGCGGAGACACGGGACAGCCTTACCGCCTCGATGCGGGAGCTGACCGAACTCGACAACCCCAATTCCGTGGCGCAGATGAAATCCTGGCTTTCGGACAACGGTGTGGAGACCGACACCCTCGGCAAGAAGACCGTAGCCGCGCTGATCGGCGAGACGGAAGGCGACGTCTCCGAGGCGCTTCTTCTCCGTCAGCAGCTTGCCAAATCGTCGGTGAAGAAATACCAGGCGATGGAGAACGCCGCCTGCGCCGACGACAGATGCCGCGGTATGTTCCAGTTCTACGGCGCGAACAGGACCGGGCGCTTCGCCGGCAGGCTCGTTCAATTGCAGAATCTTCCGCAGAACCATATGCCAGACCTTGACGCGGCGAGAGCGCTTGTGCGGAGCGGTGATACGGAAACCCTGTCCATGCTTTACGACGATATCCCGGATACGCTTTCACAGCTGATCCGCACGGCTTTCATTCCGAAGGACGGCTGCAGGTTCTATGTGGCGGACTTCTCGGCCATTGAAGCGAGAGTCATCGCGTGGTATGCCGGCGAGGCGTGGCGCACGGAGGTCTTCCGCAGCGGCGGCGACATCTACTGCGCGTCGGCATCGCAGATGTTCAAAGTCCCCGTGGAGAAACACGGCGTGAACGGACACCTTCGGCAGAAAGGCAAAATCGCGGAGCTGGCGCTCGGATACGGCGGATCGGTCGGTGCGCTCAAGGCAATGGGCGCTCTTGAGATGGGACTTGCCGAGGAGGAGCTTCAGCCCCTTGTGAACGCATGGCGGCAGTCCAATCCGAACATTGTCCGCTTCTGGTGGGACGTGGATTCCGCCGTGAAAAAAGTCGTAAAGGAACGGAAACCGCAGAGCGTGGGCGGCGTCAGAATGTTTTATCAGAGCGGAATGCTGTTTATAACGCTCCCGTCCGGCAGAAACCTTGTCTACGTCAAGCCCCGTATCGGAGAGAACCGCTTCGGCGGAGAGTCCGTCACCTATGAAGGGGTCGGCGGCACGAAGAAATGGGAGCGCATCGAATCCTACGGTCCCAAGTTCGTGGAGAACATCGTGCAGGCAACCGCCAGGGACATTCTGATGTACGCGATGAAGACCCTGCGGTGCTGTGAGATCGTCGCCCATGTCCACGATGAGATCATCATTGAAGCCGACCCGCGTATGAGCCTTGATGTCCTCTGTGAGCAGATGGGACGCGTTCCGCCCTGGGCAGAGGGGCTTCTGCTCCGTGCCGACGGGTACGTCTGTGATTTTTATAAAAAAGACTGATATTTCCCTCAAACCGTCAGTTTTCACCTCCTGCCAGGGCTACCAGGTAGGAGGTGTTTTTCTATGAACATAACAGAGATACAGGGCGCGTTCCGCCCGGAACAGATGATAAAGCGTACCGACGATGATATGCGCCGCGAATTCGCCTACATTGCTGCCGGACAGATCACGCAGAAGCTGCTCGACAAGGGACTTATCACACCCGGCGAATTCGACAAGATCATGGCGAAAAACCGCGAAAAATTCTCGCCGGCAATCGCAAAGATTATGCCCTGAATGACTTGCTATTCCGGGCTTTCAGAGTGATATATACTATACCCCTTTAAGGACAGGAGGCGAGACAATGAAACGGATAACAAAGATCGACGCGGCGGCGAAGGAAACGAAAAAACTCCGCGTGGCAGCCTATGCCAGGGTCTCCACCGACTCCGCCGACCAGCTCGTCAGCCTTGAAGCGCAGAAGGAGCATTACGAACAGGTTATCAAAAACTGCCCCAACTGGGAGTTCGCCGGACTATATTATGACGAAGGGGTCTCCGGCACAAAGATGGCCAAGCGCGACGGCCTGCTCCGTATGCTTGCCGACTGCGAACGCGGTCTTATCAACTATATCCTTGTAAAGTCCATCAGCCGCTTCTCCCGCAACACGGTGGAGAGCGTGGAGACCGTCCGCAGGCTCAGCGCGATGGGCATTTACATTTTCTTTGAAAAGGAAAATATCGACACGGGCAAGATGGAGGGCGAACTGATGCTTTCCATTATGTCGAGCCTCGCGGAAGACGAATCCCGCTCCCTTTCAGAAAACAACAAATGGAGCATCCAGAAGCGTTTCCAGAACGGCACCTATGTGATCGGCACGCCCGCCTACGGCTACAAAAACGTGGATGGGAAAATGGTTGTCGACGAGGAAAAAGCTGCGATCGTGAGGCGTATGTTCGCCTCGGTCATGGAAGGCAAGTCCGGCGCAAAAATCGCAAGTGAGCTGCAGGCGGAAGGAATACCAACGGCGCGGGGCGGTAAATGGCAGAGTTCGGTCATCATCGGCATGATACGCAATGAGACCTACATCGGCGTCGCCGTATTTCAGAAGACCTACAAGGACGATCAGTTCAATTCCCGTGTGAACTACGGCGAGAAAGGTATGTACCGCATTGAGGGGCATCACGAGCCTATCGTCAGCGAGGAGGTCTTCCGGGCTGCAAACTCCGCCGTCGACAACAATGCCAGGGAGAAAGGCATCACCAAGAGCCGTAAGTACACGAAAAGGTACGCCTTGTCCGGCAAGGTGTTCTGCGGTGAGTGCGGCGGCAAATGCAAGCGCAAAAAGATATATGGCGAGGTCTGGTACGGCTGCGACACGCATGTCAAGGATAAAAAGAAATGCAGGCAGCTCCCGGTCCGGGCGGATATGGTCGAAGCTGCGTTCGTGAATATGATGAACAAGCTGATCTATGGACGCGATGCCGTGCTTCTTCCCATGTCCGGCAGACTGCTCGGCGGCGGGGACAAAGAAGTCCTTGGCCGCCTTGAGTCGCTGAACACCGAACTTGCGATGGTAGCCGAACGCAGACAGGCGGCAGATAAATTCTTCGCCAAAGGTCTGCTCGATGCCGCCGTGTACAGAGAGGAACTCGATGCCCTGGCACAGAAGGAAAAGGAAATCAACGCCGCCCGTGCCGGCATCGAGGGAGACCCGGATCTGGATTTTGACCGTCAGCTGGCTTTGAACGATCTGCTGAAGTACACCGCAAAGGCAGACCAGCTGACGGCTTTTTCCGACGAGGTCTTCACGAAACACGTTGACCGTGTCATCATTTTCAGCAGAAAGGAAGTCGGATTCGTTATGAAGTGCGGTCCCGTCTTCCGGGAAAGGATATGAGGCTATGGAACACACACCGTTCGGATATGTGATCGTTGAAGGCAGACCGAAGGTACATGAAATGGAAGCGGCCAGGCTGACAACTCTTTACTCTTCGTATCTGCTCGGACTGTCACGCGAGAGTGCCGCCGAGGTGGCGGGTATAAAGGCAAATCACACCGAGGTCAAACGCATGCTTCAGAACATGCATTATCTTGGAGATGACGTTTACCCGCGGATCATCGAAGATGATATTTTCAATGCCGTGCAGGCGGAACGGCAGCGGCGGGAGAAGGCACTCGACAGAGACAACATTCCGCCGAAGGAAAAGCCGACCCCTGTCATTTACACGGAGTTCCGTATGAAGAAACAGACACAGAAATTTACCGACCCTATCGCGCAGGCTGAGTACGCATACGGTCGGATCGAAGGCAAGGTGAACGAATAATGGCAATGGCTCAGAATATCACATTCATTCCGGCGGTAAAAACTGTGGGAACGCAGAAGCCGGCGGAGAAAAAACAGAAGGTGCGCGTCGCAGCCTACTGCCGTGTTTCCACGGAGTTCGAGGAACAGGAATCGAGCTACGAAACGCAGGTGGCGCATTACACCTCCTACATCAACGGCAACCCGGAATGGGAAATGGTCGAGGTGTATGCGGACAACGGCATCTCCGGCACACGCACGGCAAAGCGGGAGGCTTTCAACCGCATGATAAAGGACTGCGAGGCCGGCCGAATCGACATGATCATTACGAAGTCGATCAGCCGCTTCTCCCGCAACACAGTCGACTGCCTCAAATATACGCGGAAGCTGAAGGAAATGAATATAGCCGTATTCTTCGAGAAGGAGAACATCAATACGCTCGACGCCAAGGGCGAGGTGCTTATGACCATCATGGCGGCGCTGGCGCAGCAGGAGTCCGAATCCCTGTCGGCGAACGTCCGGCTCGGCATACAGTTCCGCAATCAGCAGGGCAAGGTTCAGATCAACCACAACTGGTTTCTCGGCTACACCAAGGACGAAAGCGGGAAACTGGTCATCGTGCCGGAGGAAGCCGAGGTGGTCAGACGCATTTACCGCGAATACCTGGAAGGTGCGAGTTTAGTGAAGATACGGCGCGGGCTTGAGGCGGACGGCATCCTCAACGGCGCGAAGCATGCCCGCTGGCATGAGACGAACATCAAGCAGATCCTCACCAACGAAAAATACATCGGAGACGCGCTTCTTCAGAAGACCTATACGGTAAGCGTCCTTGACAAAAAGCGTAGCCGGAACGATGGCGTGATGCCGAAATACTACGTGGAAGGCTGCCACGAACCCATCATCGACAGGGAGACCTTCCTCCTGGTTCAGGAGGAAATCGCGAGGCGGTCATCCCTTTACAAGGGCGGCAAAAAGCGTGTCTACAGTTCAAAATACGCTCTTTCCGGAAATGTGGTCTGCGGCCACTGCGGAAATATTTACAGGCGGGTCGTATGGTACACCGGGGGTGAGAAACCTGTGGTGTGGCGGTGTGTAAGCAGGCTTACCCCAGGACAGGAATGCCCCGCGAGGACAGTGTCGGAGGAAGACCTTCATTCCGCGATAGCCTCCGCCGTGAATATGGCCTATGCCAACAGAAATGAGATCATTCCGGTTCTGAAGGAGAACATCGAGAGTGTTGTCGGTTGCAATATCGATGAGGAGATCGAGGTTATCGATAACATGATCCGCAAGAGTCAGATGGATCTCCTCGATGCCGGCAAGGACGAGGAGAGAATTCAGGAAATCGGAGAAAGGATCGTCTCCCTGCGCGAAAGGCGGCAGAACGTTCTCACGCAGGCGGCGCTTCGGAAGGACGAGATTGACAGGATAAAGGCTATGATCAGCTTCATAGCGGAACAGACCGGCGAGGCGGAATACAGTGAGGCACTCGTCCGCAGCATGGTCGAAAAGGTCACGATCCACGATGACAAAATCACGGTCGAGTTCAAATCCGGTCTGGCAATAGACGTGGAAGCATAAAACATATAACAGCATGAGGCGCTCGGAGCATATCCGGGCGTCTTTTTTACTGTATGTATTGAAAATTTCATAAACTTGTGGTACAATGAATTATCTTGTAAGTCCAATCGTATTTCACCGGAAGCGAGGTGCGTTATGGTAAAGAATGATTTTGATATAGATGTAAAGGTCAAATGTCTGGAAGAGCGTGTCACCCAGGCGCAGCTTGCCGAGATGGTAGGGACTTCCGCTCCGTACATCAGCAGGCTCATAAACAAGAAGGATGGCATCGTCAACAAGGTATTCGTCGAGATGCTTGAGAAGCTGGGCTACGATATCCAGATTACGTATGTTAAGAAAACGGAAAACTAACGAGGGGTAAATAGATATGGCTTATGAAACTCCACTGACCATCGCGGAAGTGATGAGAGATATTTCAAACAACAAATACGTCCTGCCTTCTATCCAGAGGGAGTATGTATGGGATACGGAACAGATTGAGACCTTGTTCGACAGTCTGATGCAGGATTATCCAATCGGAGCGTTTCTGTTCTGGGAAATCGAGAAATCAAGGCTGCAGGATTACGATTTCTATGAATTCCTGCGAAATTATCATGAGAAGAACAATACACATAACAAGAAGGTTGATCTCAAGGGTTCCGACGGTGTTACCGCAGTTCTTGACGGACAGCAGCGTTTGACCTCTATTTATATAGGCCTTAAAGGCTCATACGCCTATCGGCTGAAATACAAACAGAAGAAAAGCGAGAGCGCATACCCGGTCAGATATTTGTATCTGAACCTTATTGAAGATGCCCAGGACGAAACAAACAGATATGATTTCCGCTTTTTGACGGACAAAGAGTTCAAGGGGATGAGCGGTGGATATTGGTATCGTGTAGGCGATATTCTCAATATGACTCAGCCCGGAGAAACCTCGCAATATGTCCTGGATCATATTGCTTTCGCGGGGACGTTCACAAAGGAACAGACGATGCACGCAAATAATACGCTTCAGAAACTCTATAACGTTGTCCACACGGATAAAACCCTCAGTTACTATAAAGAGAAGGCCGTAGAGCTGGATAAGGTCCTCAATATTTTCATCCGCGTTAACAGCGGAGGTACGGTGCTTACATATTCCGACCTTCTACTCTCCATTGCATCGGCTCAGTGGGAGAACCATGACGCGAGAGAAGAAATCACAGATTTTGTCGATGATGTTAATTCTATCGGTGGCGGTTTCCGTATCAATAAAGACTTCGTGCTGAAAACGGCGCTCGTGTTGACAGATTTCCCAAATATTGCATTCAAGGTCGATAATTTCAATAAGCCGAACATGATGAAAATCGAGGCAAACTGGGAGAACATAAAGAGAGCAATTAAGCAGGCCGTGAACCTGGTTTCCTCGTTCGGTTTTACTGGAGAAACACTGAGTTCCAACAACGCCCTTATTCCCATCGCATATTATCTGCTCACGATAGGCATGCCGGATAATTTTGTGGAATCCAGCGCTAACAAAGATAATCGAGCGAAGATAAAGAAATGGCTTATCATGGCACTGCTGAAGAAAGCGTTCAGTGGACAGCCGGATAATGTAATAAGACCCATCCGAGACATCATACGCGAAAACGGAAATAATGAGTTCCCAATCACACAGATTATCGACAAGTTCAAGGGTACGAACAAGTCCATCCAGTTCACCGATGACGATATTGATGAGTATCTGCTCAAGCTGAAGTACGGCAAGAGCGAGACGCTGTCTGCGCTTATGCTTCTGTATCCTTCACTCGACTTTGGCAACAGATTCCATGAAGACCATATGTATCCGAAGAGCAAATTCAGAAAATCATATCTTCGCAAAATGGGCGTGCCAGAGGATCAGCTTGATACCTATATTGACTCCGTAAACGATATAAGCAATCTTCAGCTTCTTGCTGCACAGTTAAACGAGGAAAAACTCAACTCCGATTTTGATGTGTGGTTCAACACTCAATATCCGACGGATACTGATAAGATCCAGTACCGTACGATTCATTATCTACCGGATATGGATTATACTTATCCAAACTTCCTTACATTCCTGGATAAAAGAAAACAGTTGCTTCGTAAAAAGCTGGCTGAATTATTGCTGTAAAAACCTATTTGGAGGTGATGAGTGATGCCACATGTTGTTGTTCTTGAACTAACTGCCGGAAAAAACAATTTTGAATTCGCGCAGAACATTGAGACGGCGTTATCAAGTGCTGAAACAGATTTGCAGGAGCTTGAAGACAAAATCGCTGAGACTGAAGAGACCGTGAAGGCTCTGACCCCTGAATGCGATAAATCGGATTATATTCTGTCTGCATCAAGCGGTGCGCTTTGTGGGATCGTGGATATCTTCCTTGTAGGGAAACCGGGAGAGTCTCCCATAGGGGATTTGACAGATAAATGGTTTGCTGAAAGGACAAAGTCCTTTGCAAAATTGTGCAAATGGGACAGCACTAAGGATGATTCTTTAAAATCTGCAATAAAACATCTGGAGAAGAAATTCAAAATACCCTACGATCAAAGTGTCGGAGGCAGTATTTTTCATGAGTTGATAAATCTGACCCCTGACAATCATCATTTCAAATCGTTAGGTCATAATCCGACGATTCTCGGCCTGTTCTTTTCCATTCTCAATCAGTTTACGAACACGTCAAGTTTTGTCTCCGAAGGTGAATTGATTACCCTTAATAATTCGGACGGAAAATTTGAGCTTGAGGGGCATAATGTTCCAAGCAAACTGTTTTGTGGATTTGTCAACTGGTTAGGGCATTTGGTTTCCGATGTTTCCGGGGCATCCAGCAGCAAAGGCCGCGGCATGGGCATTCCTTCTCCGATATGGAGCTGGACAAACGATGTTATTGCAATAAAAAGGAAAATTGGTATTCCTGCGTCTGAGTTTGACAAAACGACTAACGAATTGGCACTGCAGATTTTCAAGGAAGGCTACGACACCAGGTTCCAGACCGCCCAGACCATCCCGGTCTTTATAAACGAGATGATTGTAAGGGTGTTCTATTGTGTCAGGAGGACAATACGGTATTTTATTGTAACGCCAAAAGACGACCGCTCTTTCAAAACGATGTGGAAAGCGTGTGAACCTTTCTCGAATGCTACTGTGAAAAGAATGCTGACAGTGGCGCACGGAACTTTCTGTTTGGTAGATATCGGTGATGCAACGATTCGCGGTTTTGCGACCGGCGGCGGTTATTTCAATGCTGCGGAGTTTTTCATGCGGCTTAACATTGTCGGCGTTGGACGGTTCACCATTTCCCTGTATGGGGAGGTCAAACGTGGCGTCAAGAAATCTGACGCGAAAGAAAATGTATACTTCTTCAAACGGGAGAAGTTGATTGTTGAAAACTATATCGAAGGGCTACGCTGTTTGTCAGAGGTTTATGATGATAGGCTCTTGCTGACATTCATAGATGACCTCAAGAGCAGTGATGCTTATATACAGGCTTTTGAAAAGTCTGCTTTGCTTGCGGCAAAACGAAATGTACCTGAAAAGGATATACTGAGGACAAAATCCGACATAGATAATTATTTTTGCAGAGGAACTGAAAATGGCTAAAAAGAAATCGAAACTGAAAGTAGCCCAGGAAGAAGCCCAGGCTGCGGTCAATAAAACAAACGAAAAAATAGAAGAACTCGGTGGTATAACCGCAACCCTCTATTCTGAACTGAGCAATATCCAAGAGGCAATTGACGAAATCCGCAATGTACCGAGCGAGAAAAAACTTCAGTATGAAGAACTGAAGCAGATCCGCCTGCATTGGAATCAACAAGCCGAGAAAATCGAAAAGGATTATAAAGGCGCTGCCGTTAAAAATGCCGGAGTCGGTGCTGCCGGAGCCGGGGTAGGCGTTGCCGTCGTTACTATGGGGCCGACGGTAGCGATGGGCGTTGCCACAACTTTCGGTGTTGCTTCGACAGGTACGGCAATATCTACATTAAGCGGTGCAGCCGCAACAAATGCGGCCTTGGCATGGCTTGGCGGAGGGGCTCTTGCCGCCGGCGGAGGTGGGATGGCCGCAGGAGGGGCGTTTTTGGCGCTGGCAGGTCCCATCGGATGGGCTATCGCAGGTGTGGCGCTTTTGACAAGCGGTATCCTTATGTGGAAGAGCCTAAGTGATAAGAAGCATATTGAAGATGTGTTCACTCTAATAAGCAAGCGCGATGTTACATCATACGATTTAGCCATTGTAGAGCTGAATGAGCGTGTTGCCCGCATTGATGATGAAAGTGGCAAGCTACACGATGCAAACGATGATATCCGTTCGTTCGGTCTCGACTATAATACGATGTCGGAGGCGCAGCAGTATGCGCTCGGATCGTATGTTAACCTTATGTCTTCTTCGACGCAGTTACTGGTGAATCCGATTCTTGGGCTATTGCCCAAATACACTGAGGCGGACTTTGATGATTTCGCTTCACAGGAAACTGATGAAAACAAGGCAAAGTGGTATTCCGAATTTAAACTGCTGATCGTATCTTTAGCGAACTTCCTTTATAAAATCGAGTTGAACGAGAGAGATAAAAAACTCCTTTGGAAGTCCCTCAGAAAAAACAAGAAAATGTTGAAGTCTCTGGGCGTATCTAAAAAGGATTTTGGCATAGAAATCATCGATGCGGTAATTGAGGCATTGAACTATAAGTACACGCTGTGCGAGGCAATATAATCGATCCGGGTGTCCTGACTTAACTGGTCAACGGCATATTCCTGACGTCGAGGGTCGTGTGGCCAGCGTAGATAATGGCATTTTTATTCACGCTATTGTCCCAAGGCACGTCGAGACGGTGGTCCTCTTGTCACGGGAAACAAATCCACTGACGGTTGAAGTCAGAATGGAAGTGGAAACCGGCGAGGTCAAGGAGCATCCGACCTATAAGCGTATTCAGGAATATGTGCAGGAGAAGTACGGCTTCAAAGTCCATACTGCATATATTGCAGAGGTCAAGCGCATGGTCGGATTGGATATGCACAAAGCGCCGAACGCTGTGGAGCAGAGGAAGCATGAGTATCATCCATGCCCGCCTGAAAAGGTCGAGGCAATTAAGGATGCTCTGCGGCATTTCGGCTTAATTGCTGAGTAAAGTCACTGTGAGGCAGTAAAAATGCCTTATTAAAACCGGAGATAGTGAGAACAGTGAAATCCTTTCTCCCTGCATGAAAAAAGCACATCAGAAAGCAAAGCACGGCAGAGCGTATACGGTACGCGTTTGGATGTGGAATTTTACGGCATAGAGCATTTTTACACCATTTGGCAAAATGCGAAAGTGCTTCTTGCAAACAGAGCATTGTTTTACCCGCTGAAATCGCTGTAATGAGGAGAAGCCCAGCATCACGTCAAACGGCGCGTGCTGGGCTTCTTTTTGTTGCGTCTCGAGGCTTTTTTTGGAGGATAATCCCTCCTGTGTGCCATTTGCTCCGCAGGTAGTCTCAGATAGTATTCATAGTTCTCATTGCGTTGGCGGCTGTTTTTTGTCCACCGGATCGCCTCGTCGGTGAAATAATACCGGATAGAAAATTTGCATTTTTCCAGAGAGCACACATCTTTTACAGCGGAAAGCAACCATAAACTTTGATAATGATTCAGAGTGCACACCATAGAAGCATACAAAAATCCTCTGTCATCTGGGTTCTGTAGGATAGCGTAAAAATCCTCACAGTGCTTCTTAATCCCGTGGTTGCCCACGCAGGCTGCGGCGGCAGATTTCACTTCTACCAGCACGATTTCTGTTACCACACCGTCCTGGAGTTTCACAGCCAAGCAGTCGGGAGATCCCTTCTTTGCAATATCCGACGATTCCCCTGGGATAGAAAGCTCCATATCGTAAAAGACCAGTTCCTCTCCAATTCCCATAGGATCAAAATGAGCAGAAAACAATTCCTGCTGCCGTACCTTCTCCAGAAGATCTCTCTTTCTCGACGGATGGATATAATCTGTGAGTTTGGACAGGTCAAAAAAGTCATCAATATAACTCTTATAAGCGTCAATGATCTGCGTTTGTGCGTTCTTCGGAATCATATCAGAATAGAACCATACCTCGTCTGATGCGCTGAAGCGGATTTCCGGTAGAATCGCTTTTATCCTGGATTTTGCAGCCTCCATGGGCTCCGTATATCGGGCGTGGCGGAGGTTAAAAGAAAGCCTATAACCCCGCTGGTGCTGAGTGATCTTAAAGAGGCTGTGGCTTTTATAATACACATTCACATAGCCATCACGGAAGCAGAGGATCAAATTATTGGTGCGATCTTTTACCGCATCTGTTACCCATTTCAGGGTACCACTGTGTAGCTCGCTCTGAAATTCATCGGATATACTTCTCATAGGGGCCTCCTTACAGGGTTATGCAGTCACCTTCTTGTGGGAACAGAATCCTTCTTCCATCAGCAAGTGATATGAATGCGTCGGGTTTCTCTGTGTGCATGGGTATGATGAAGCCCGGGTCAACGGTATCAATTACCGTACGGATGGTTTCTCCGTCCGCATGACCGCTGGTATGCAGTTCAATACGGTGGAATCCCCGCAAAAAAGCCTGCATATCCGGCCGCTCCAAATAGCCTTTCCACATGGAGTAGATGACCACCGCGTCGGGGAACCGCTCCATCGTCTGCCTATGGAATGGGTTTCCGCTGCGGACAAACATACAGAACCCCTTATCGGTCATCCGTTCATCCAGATTCCGCCCATAGCGCAAATCCCATCACAGGCATACACCGCACTTTTCGTGCCTCCGGTCTGCCGAAGATACTGAATCATTTCGCATTGATAATCATCACAAATACAGTATTTCCCCTTGGGAATTACCGAACACACCGACGCAATACGGTCAAAATTCGTAGAGGAGCACAGCACGAATACATACTTGTTTTCCTCCAGCACAGTCTTGATCTGGCTTTGCAATTCCTGTTCGCTGATGTGGGAATAGTCAGGTCTGTTCAGAGTTGTACCTTCACAGATCAATGCATCCACCTTCCCCACATATTTCGGTTGGCAGAAGTCCTTTTCCACGAAAACCATGGTTGCGGAAGTCTCCGGTATGCAGAACCCGTTTCCCATCTGCTTCGATCAGGAACATATGGGCATCGTACGCAGAATGGTCCACAAACAGCGGTGTAATTGCAATATCACCAATCACAATCGTCTGTGGCGCTTCAAAGGTACGGATTCGTTCCACCAATTCCACAGGAAACTTCCGGGTTCGGTTGTTGAGCCGCTTCAGAATCTCTTTGGATGCTTTTCCCATATATAGCGGGATATCCGGATTTACCATATCCATCAGGCCCATCACCGTCCTTTGAAAGTGTGTGTGATGTTAACTCTGCCGCCCGGGTATTGCAAGTGGCTATGCTGCACAAACCTGGGCGGCTATTTTTATTGCTATCGGCTGTATAACGAATAGCGGTTGTTTAACGAATTGAAAGCACAATATGCGGTGGATATAAGCAAGGCGCACCTGCCAAAACCATCATATCAAGGAAACACAGACTATAAATACGTTGCAAATGCAAGAAAAAAGCCTTTTTTACCGTAATTTTGGAAAAAAGGGAATAAAAAAGCAGATACCGTAATCGACACGATTGTATCAATTTCGGTATCTGTTATGGTACAGCGGAGCTAACCAAATCCGAACCATGTTCCTGTTCGGCAAAAGCGGTTTCTATGTCATTCAGTGTGATGGTTTGGGCACCATCCTTGTGGTTGAAGGTGATGATCAGCTTGTCATCGTAGAGATAAATACGATTGACGAAAGTATCGATCAGCCGCTGGCTGTGAGACTGCTTGCTCAGCCCCATTGTGGACAAGGAGCCGGAGCTGGCCAGTCAGTTCCGGATCATAAGCATCCCCACCTTGGTGGTGATGCAGGACGGCCAAGTGGTCGCCCAGGCCGTAGGCGCCAGACCCAAGAGTGCCATTCTGGCTATGCTGTAACAAAAAATTCGCCTCCCGGAAATTCCAGGAGGCAGATTTTTTTGCAGAACCGGGTCAGCCGCTGACCTTTTCGAAATCCGAAGCCGGGTGCTTGCACAGCGGACAGACAAAGTCCGCCGGCAGCTCCTCGCCTTCATAGACATAGCCGCACACGGTGCAGCGCCAGACCGTCTTTCCGGCCTTCTTCTCAGGCTTCGGCTTGATGGAGGACTGATAATAGGCGTAGGTCGCGGAAGGCTCCCGGGAGAGGACATCCATATCCTCCACGGCGGCGATAAACATGGTGTGGGTTCCCAAGTCAATGGTCTGCTCCACCCTGGCACTGATATAGGAGTTGGTTCCCTCCGTGATATAATACAGGCCGTTGGCGCTGCGTTCACAGGCGGAATAGTCCACGAATTTGTCAACCGTCCTGCCGGACTGGAAGCCAAAGTGCCGGAACAGGGAAAAATCCGCTTTCTCGCTCAGAATGGAAATGTTGAATCTGCCGGTCTCCCGGATCATATCATGGGTAAAGTTATCCTTATTCACCGTGATGCTAATCCGGTTGGGGGTAGAGGTCACCTGCCCCGCGGTGTTGATGATACAGCCGTTGTCCTTATCTCCCTGGCGGGCGGTCAGCACAAACAGGCCGTAGCTCAGGTTGTACATTGCTTTCTTGTCCATATTCTGCGCCCCCTTATCAGGTCATGGCCGCACCGTCTACCCGGAGGGTAACGCCGGTCACATAGCTTGCCAGATCACTGGACAGATACAGGTACGCGTTGGCGATGTCCAGAGGCTCGCCTACCCGGCCAAGGGGAATTCCGGCGGAAATCCGGTCCACTAGCTCCTGGGGCAGAGCCGCCACCATGTCGGTTCTGGTGACACCGGGAGCCACGGCGTTGACACGGATGTTGTCCTTGGCCAGTTCTCTGGCAAGAGACCGGGTAAGGCCGTTCACCGCGTACTTGGAGGCGGGATAGCCGCAGCCAGAGGGCTGGCCGTACTCACCGACCATGGAACTGGTATTGACGATGACGCCGCCGCCCTGCGCCTTCATGATCCTGGCCGCGGCCTGGGTGCAGACAAACACAGCCTTCACATTCAGATCTATGATCTTGGAGAATTCCTCAATAGTGTAGTCATACAGGCTGGTTCTGGAAGAAATGCCCGCGTTGTTGGCCAGGATATCCAGGCTGCCAAACTTCTCCTTAACGGAAGCAAAGGCTGCCGCTACCTCCTCAGGAGAGCAAATGTCCGGCCAGATGCCCATAACCCGACCCGCGTACTCCGGCAGCTTCGCCAGGGCTTTATCCACAGACTCCTGCCGGGACCCGGCAATGGCTACATTGACGCCGTTTTCCAGAAACTTCTTCGCAATGGCGAAGCCGATTCCTCTGGTTCCGCCGGTTACAACTGCCGTTTTTCCTGTTAACATACAATTTTCCTCCTATTTCATATTGATTGACCGGGTGCTTCCTCCGATGTTTTTTCCTTCTCCCCGCATTCCGGGCACAGGTAGTACACCTTCAGATCGTAGAACAAAAAGTCCTGCCCGAGCTGGCTGCGCAGAGGCGCGGTCAAGTCCTCAAAGGAAACATCCAGTATCTTTCCACAGCGCTTACAAACCAGGTGATCGTGCTTCTGGAGAATATCGTACCGGTCCGCATTCCTTCCACGGAAACCTTCCGGATCAGACCGGATTCCCACATTTTATTGAGGTTGTTATACACGGTCGCCAGGACCACCTTCGGATGGTCCATTTTCAGCCTTTCAAAAATCTGGCGAACAGTCAGATGCTCATGGGACATTCGTACGATATTATAAATTGCTCTTTCGTATTTTGTCATGGAAGCATCCCTCCCATTCGTTTTAGAATTATTTTAATTATATTATAATCATTCTAAATTATTTGTCAAGTAAAATTTGAGTATTTTCCACATTCACAGCGATCCACAGTTGACGCTGATTACAAATACCCCATTTGCCAATTTCACAGAATGTCCTGAGGTTTCGAATAGCCGTCGGTGTGAGTGAGTTGCTTGCATCGACGACGTTTTCTCTGCCCAAAAGCCTGTCACCGGGCTCCGCAAAGAGCTGGACAAGCTCAGCAACGAAGCGGTTTCCACGGACATGTGGTGACGGCTGATCGCCATGATGGAGAAGTTGGGTATAATGATACTTCCGTCCCTTTTCTTTGGGGCGGCTCGGAGCGATCCTCGGAGGGGTGAGAGTCCCATGATACTACTTTACCGGTGGTAGTCCGCAGCATTCCCTATTTAGCAGGGGCGCGAGCTGCAAATATGCTGGAACACAATTTATCATCAAAAACTATGGGCAGCATTTGTCGAACGACTGCTGCCTATCCTTTTGCTGATAAGGCAAAATCAAATCTTGTGGAGGTGAGACGGGTGAATACCGCATCAACCATTTCTCAGCGCGATGCCTACAAGCTCATGCTGAAAGACTATCCCGATGTGATGAGCATTGAGCAGATGTGCGAAATACTCAGCATCAGCACAAAGACCGGCTACCGCATCCTGCGGGAAGGCAAAATCTGTTGTCTCAAAGTCGGCAGAGCCTATCGTATTCCGAAGGCTCATCTTTTCACGTTTCTCTGCATCGGTTGCGGAGAAGCAGTCACGGCGTAATGCTTGGACTCAATTTGTTTACAAAAAATGTTCGGCAGAGGTCCTCCAATTCGAACCCGGTTCTGGTATAATAGAAGCACGGTATCAGGTAGGTGTCTCTGCTACAAAGAAGGAGGATAATTATGGTAGCAGGACATCTCCGCGAAAAAAGCGGATATTACTACGCCGTGTTGAACTACACCGATTCTCTCGGAAAAAGAAAGACCAAGTGGATTTCCACCGGGCTTACCGTGAAGGGAAACAAAAAACGCGCCGAAGCGATCCTGATGGACGCACGACGCAATTTCAATCCCGAAGAGCCGAAGGTGAAGCAGGGCCTGTTCCTTGGGTGTCAGGGCCGCAAGCTGATACGCGGGGGTCAGGGCGATTTTCTTATCGTCCACCATCTTCTGAAGCTCCGGGACCAGCTGTGTGAGAGCGATGTAGTTGCGGATGGTATCACCGCTGACACCGGCATCCTGGCCGACTTCATCGTCGCTGCGGAAATTCGCCGAAACATTCGGCGCATTTTCCTGTTCGTCTTTGCTGGGCCGTCCGGCCCGCCGCTTGATGGCGTCCAGCTTCATCTTGTACGCCTTGGCACGTTCCGAGGGCAGGATGCTCTCGCGCTGAAGGTTGCTGTCCACCATGACGACGGTGGCGCTGTCTCTGTCCATGTCGCGGACGATGACCGGCATGGCAGTCAGGCCAGCCAGCTCACAGGCGTTTTTACGCCGGTGGCCCGCGATGATCTCGTAACCGCCCTCCTCCCGGGGGCGGACAAGACCGGGGATAATGACGCCGTTTTCTTTTACGCTTGCTGCGGTTTCCCGCATGGATTCGTTATCCCTGACCTGAAACGGATGGTCCGGGAAAGGATGCAGTTCGGCCAGTGGGACCATGACAACAACTTCCTGCGTCACCGGCTGGCCCGCAGCTGCGGCTTTCCTGCCGCGCTTTTTGGGTGTGGTCGTTTCCGCCATTTCGTTCCTCCTGTCGGCGTATGGCTTTGGGTAGAAAAAAAAGGACACTTCTTCTTTTCAGAGGAAATGTCCTTTTCGGGGCAGGTAAGCAGCCTGCCTACGCGGTATTCATTTTTGTCGCTAATTTAACACCCCCTACGGTATAACGGTTTCGTAGCCTGATTTTTCGGGTTGGAAAAGGATGAAAAATCCGCCTGATAAACCTCCAAACCCTTGAAATTACGGGGCTTTTCCGGTTTGTCGTTATTATACCGTAAGGGCATAGCTGTGCCTCGTTACTTCTGGCAAACGGTGTTCCCATGAAGCAGATTAAGGAATGGCTTGGTCACAGCGACTTCTCAACCACGGCAAACATTTACGCACATCTGGATTATAGCTCGAAGCTGACTTCGGCTGACGCGATGCTCAATGGTTTGGGACTTGCTCCGAACTAAAAAAGAAAGGCCAGCAGCCGGGAAAACCGGCTACTGGCGGACATTCTGGCGGAGACGGTGGGATTCGAACCCACGGACCCTTGTGGATCAAACGATTTCGAGTTAGAGTCGCTATTGTCTGCGGCTCATTTTTAATTTTTAGCGGGCTTCTTAACGTACTTTCCGCTTTTGATTCTCGCGTCTGCGGGCTTTGGCTCATCATCGGGGATTGCCCATCTGTTGCCGATTTTCACCGCACCCGGTATGCGTTCCTCGTTGCACAATATCTGTATGCGCCGTGATGAGATACCCCACCTCTCTGCAGTCTGCGGGACAGAAAGATACTTCATGGTTGCAGCCCTCCTGGTCTGTCCTCTCGGCTTGTTAGCCTGATCGTAGTTACAATAAATCATTATATATTATAGTCCGATTAGCGAATAAAATCAATAGTTTTCCAGAAAAGTTCAGAAAGAATTTCAAATTCAGAAATCAAGGGTTTGGGACTTTCCCAAAAGAGAAAATGAGCGTATCGGCTGCAAGGCAGAAACGCTCATTTTTCCGGTGTGTACGGACACCGGATGTGCTTGCTACTCTCCCAAATCTCATATCCGCAGATACAACGCGCTCCCGCTTTCGCAAAAGCAGGGGCGCATATTTTTTGAAAATATTTCATTTCGATACCTGCGTTTCGACGAAGAAATGTCCGTTGTAAAGTGAGGGGCAACGAATCGCCAATGCCCTCGTCTTCAAAATTTTCTTTTTGTCACTACCAAGTTTTTGAGAAAAAATGTCCGTTGTATTGTGAAAGGAGTGTTTTATCATGCCAGACCGCACGCGGCCCATCCGCAAGGAAATCTGCCTGAATGAGCAGGAACTAAATCTCATCCAACATAAGATGCGCCAGTTGGGAACGCACAACTTCGGCGCATACGCCCGGAAAATGCTCATCGACGGGTACATCATCAAGGTGGACTACACCGAGCAGAAAAAGCTGGCCGCTGCTGTCAGCCATGCTGCCGCCAATATCAATCAGGTTTGCCGGCGTATCAATCAGACCGGGCGATTCTATGCTGCCGATATTGCCGAGCTGAAAGCACGTCAGGAAGAAATATGGTCGCTTTTGAAAGAATCGCAAAAACAGGAATTATGAATGTAAGGGGGGTCACAATATGCCGCGCATGAGTAAATCAAGAAAGCTGGAATGGTCGTTCTTTCTCAACGACCGTGGCCGCATCACCTTTAACGCCCTCTGCCGGAAATGCGTCCACGACTGCAAGCAGAGTTTCCGGGCGGTCTTGATAGAGTGTCCGCGCTATCGCTCTAAACGCGCAAAAGCTGAGCACGACGCTTCACTTCCAAGAGGCCCGACGGACAAGCCGCCATAGGCACAATATCCTGCTGTACCAGAGAGGAAGTGATGGAAAATCTATTTCAAACGCAATACCGCGCTGCCGCCGTTTATTCCCTTGCCGCGCTTCATGCTGACAGGCGAGTATTCCATCAACGCCAAGCTGTTATACGGGCTGCTTTTGAACCGCACCATACTTTCCCAGAAAAACGGTTGGGAGTCTGAGAATGGAAATGTCTATGTAATCTATACGATCAAGCAGATGGCGAATGATCTTGATCGGAGTGAGAGGACAGTCAAGACCGCTCTGCGGGAACTGGAAAATGCCGGGCTGATCACCCGCGTCCGTCAGGGCTGGAATCAGGCGAACC